>Ga0105239_10000467_pt1 | contig 59045 bp, 54 predicted proteins | sample KBSC44metaG_FD_92761 | JGI IMG/M metagenome (GOLD analysis project Ga0105239, IMG submission 92761) | Corn rhizosphere microbial communities from Kellogg Biological Station, Michigan, USA - KBS C4-4 metaG | ecosystem: Host-associated > Plants > Roots > Rhizosphere > Soil | place: Michigan, USA...
CACGTGGCATTGGCGTCGGGCGATACGCCTATTGTCTTTCCAAGCGCAGCGAGGGCATGCTTTGTTCACCGGTCGCTATCGGCAATCCGCTTCGCGAGCGTTATCAGCTCGGGTGCGCGGGTCCGGCGAGTTCGGCATGGCTTTTGCGGCCCTCCTCTTTTTTGAGCAGTATCCCCAGGGCGTCAACTACCTCGGAACACGGCATGGAAACGGGCGGCGGCAAACTTACGACCTATACCCTTGTATTGACGGCCATCGCCAGCGCAGGCATCTCCCTTGCGGATCATTTCGGCCTGCTCGAAAGCTTCAAGGACAAATTCCTGAATTTCGTCCTGCTCACGAACGGCATCATCATGGGGGTATTGGCCGTGGTGCATGAGCAGGCATCAAGCTCGAACCGAAATATCTCCGCAATCAAATCCCAGCTCGAGCAGACCACTCTCGACCGGGTTCGGACCTTGAAGACAACGGCAGACCCGCACCTGACATCAGTTGCTGGAGATCATATTTCAGCACTCATAGACAAAATGGTCAGAGTTTATGAAGAGAAAACCATTCAGCTGGATGACATAGAGTTGTTCAGAACCATCTACAAGGCAACGCTGCAAAAATTCAAGGGAAATACATTTCTCGCCACCAGCATCCCCGACAGCGAGTTTTTCTGGCGCAATCGCTCGATCGAGTCATCGATCGCGGCCTTCATCAGAAGCGGCGGCACGATGAGCCGGATTTTTTTCATAGAAAGCCAGGATGACCTGAGAAGCCCGGAAGTGCAGAAGATACTTCGCATCCAGCAGAAGCTGGGCGTTCAGGTACATACCACGAGTATTCACGAAATACCATTGAATTTGCAGCGCTTCGTCTTCGCGGACAGGCACCGAAAAATCGGCTGGGAACCGATTCGCGGGCCGGACAATAGAATCAAAAGCATCGAGATAACGGCTGACGAAGGCACGATCTCTTCCTATCTCAGGCTGTTCGATCAGCTGATGACGCTCGACTCGACCAAAGAATACCAGCTCACCTACATTGGCCTGGATCCACACAACTCGGGAAACATCATGAGCAAGTCGGGTATCGACGTCGCCTCGTTCAGCTTGTTCGAAAAGCAGGGCTGGCAACTGTCCGCAAACCCCTACCACAAACATTTCGGCCCGCTGACTTCGAAAATGGCCGAAGTCCTTCTGGGCGTTTTGGCCGTCGATCCTCGAGGAAAAGCGCTCCTGGATATTGCCACCGGCCCGGGTTATCTTGCCAAGCAAGCGGCAAAATTAGGTTATACCCGCGTCAAGGGCATCGATTTTTCGGCCGTGATGATACAGCTTGCCAAGTTGGAGGGCGGCCCTGCGGAGTTCGTCGAAGACGATGCCGAATCCCTATCCGATCCGGACGGGTCGTACGACGTGGTGACGATGAATTTCGGCCTCCTGCATTTGAGCCAGCCGGCGAAGGCAATATCCGAGGCATACCGCGTGCTCAAACCCGGCGGCAAATTTGCGTTCACGGTGTGGGCCGAGCCGGAGCGATCCATCGGCTTTGCCATCATCCTCGCCGCGATAGAGGCATTCGCCGATGCAACCATTCACATCCCTCAGGGGCCGCCGTTCTTCTACTTCAGCAAGGCCGAAAACTGCATCGCAGAAATGCAGTCGGCCGGGTTCCGGAATATCGACGTGCGGGAAATCGACCTGGTATGGGAACTCGAATCCGCCGAGGCTCTCTTCGATGCATTCCTGACCGGCACGGCGCGCACAGGCGGGCTGCTGAGGGCGCAGCCTCGGGAAGCGCTGAATTCGATTCGAGATACCGCCACCAAGGACGTGGCGCGCTACGAAGACAATGGACGATTCAAGATACCGATGTGCGCCATCGTCGCAGCAGGCACCAAGTAACAAAAGTGCGCTACTTCCCGCCCTGCATTTCCCGCGGGTCGACCGTACTCGCGCTGCTGATCACCTTGCGCTGGTTGTCGAACGTGACGCTGAACTCGCGCTTCTCGTTGCCGTCGACGTAGCGGTAGTCCCACACGTCCTGGTCCTTCAGCGCATAGGTCGCCATCTTGGCCGGCTTGCCCAGCAGGCGGCGCACCGCAGCCTTGTTCATGCCCGGCTGGACCTTGGCGAAGTTCGCCGGCGTCAGCACCTGGCGCAGCGCGGTCATCTTGCCGTCCGGGCCGATGGTGATGAAGTAGTTGGTCGTGCCCTCGGGCTGGCGTGGGTATTCCAGCGTCTTGCCGCCGTCGGCCTCCTTGAAGATCGATTCGGGCTCGCCGAACTGGGAGCGCACGTCGGCCTCGGTCGCGACGCCCTCCTCGAGTTTCTCGATCTTGTGCTGGTCGCAGCCCGCCAGCCCCATCAGGGCCGCGCACAGCGCAGCGGCCCATAGCCTGTTCCATCGGCGCATTTCGCCATCCCCGGTAAAATCGCGGACCACACTGTAAAGCCCCCGCCTCGGGGGCCCGCGCACCATGCCGCTCTTCTGGAAGCCCTACAAGTCCGACGTCACCTCGTTCATCGAGGAGCTGAAGGCGAAGAAGCCGACGCTCGAAGAGGAACAGCGCAAGGGCCGCGCCCTGCTGTGGGACCGCCCGATCGACCGGGTCGCGCAGGCCGAGTACAAGGACGCGAAGGTGCCGCAGCAGCCTTACGTCTACCAGCCGCGGGGCGAATAGGTCCGCGGCACGGATGGCCGCAGCAGCCGCGTGAAAGCCGCCGTGCAGGCGCACGAAGCGCCGGGACCGGACCTGCCCCCGAACGACAGCGCCGTGCCGGCGGTCGTCGACGCGGTGGCGCTGGCGCGGCTCTATGGCGAGCCGCTGTTCTCGCTGCCGAGCGATCTTTACATCCCGCCGGATGCGCTCGAGGTTTTCCTCGAAGCCTTCGAAGGCCCGCTCGACCTGCTGCTCTACCTGATCCGCAAGCAGAACTTCAACATCCTGGACATCCCGCTGGCCAGCGTGACGCGCCAGTACCTGGCCTACGTCGACCAGATCAGGAAGCGCAACCTCGAGCTCGCCAGCGAATACCTGCTGATGGCGGCGATGCTGATCGAGATCAAGTCGCGCATGCTGCTGCCGGTGAGGAAGCGCGACGACGGCCAGGAGCCCGAGGACCCGCGCGCCGAGCTGGTGCGGCGCCTGCTCGAATACGAACAGATGAAGCTCGCCGCGGCGCGGCTGGACGCGCTGCCGATGATCGGCCGCGACTTCCTGCGCGCGCAGGTGGCGATCGAACAGTCGCTGACGCTGCGCTTCCCGGACGTCGAAGCGAACGAACTGCGCGACGCCTGGCTCGACGTGCTGAAACGCGCGAAGCTGAACCAGCGCCACCATGTGACGCGCGAGCAGCTCTCGGTGCGCGAGCACATGAGCATCGTGCTGCGCCGGCTGCAGGGGCGGCGCTTCGTCGAGTTCGAGGAGCTGTTCGAGCACAACGGCAATCCGCAAGTGATGGTCGTGACCTTCATCGCGATGCTCGAACTGGCGCGCGAGAGCCTGCTCGAAGTGACGCAGGCCGAAGCCTTCGCGCCGATCTACGTGCGCCTCGCCTATCAACCCAGCTGAACCGCCGCGAAAGGCCCCGATGAGCAGTCAATCGTCCCCTTCGGATGCCCCCGCCACGCGCAAGCCGGTGAGCCTGTTCCGCCTGCGCGACATGCATGCCGCGGGCGAGAAGATCGCGATGCTGACGGCCTACGACGCCTCGTTCGCGCGCCTCGCCGAGGATGCCGGGCTCGACACCTTGCTGGTCGGCGATTCGCTCGGCATGGTGGTGCAAGGCCAGGCGAGCACGGTGCCGGTGACGCTGGACGAAATGGCCTATCACCTGCGCTGCGTCGCGCGCGGCGCGAAGGTGCCGTGGCTGATCGGCGACCTGCCGTTCGGCAGCTACCAGCAGGGCAAGGATCAGGCCATGCAGTCGAGCACGGTGCTGATGCAGGCCGGCGCGCAGATGGTCAAGCTCGAAGGCGGCGGCTGGACGGCCGAGACGGTGTACTTCCTGACGCAGCGCGGCGTGCCGGTCTGCGCGCATCTCGGGCTCACGCCGCAGAGCGTGCACGCGCTCGGCGGCTACCGCATCCAGGGCAAGGACGAAGCCGGCGCCGCCACCTTGCTGGCACATGCGCGCGAGCTGGGCGATGCCGGCGCCGCGATGATGGTGCTCGAGCTGGTGCCGGCGGCGCTGGCGAAGCGGGTGAGCGAGGCCAACCCGGCGCTGATCACGATCGGCATCGGCGCCGGCGCCGCCTGCTCCGGCCAGGTGCTGGTGCTGCACGACATGCTCGGCGTGACCCGCGGCAAGCTGCCGCGTTTCGTGCGCGACTTCACCCACGAAGGCGGTGGCGTGGAAGCCGCGCTGCGGCGCTACGTCGCCGCGGTGAAGGACGGCAGCTTCCCGCATGCCGACCTGCACAGCTACTGAATTCCGCGGACCCTGCCATGCAACTCGTCCACACCATCGCCGACCTGCGCCGCGCCCAGGCCGGCGCGCCGCGCAGCGTCCTCGTGCCCACGATGGGCAACCTGCACGAAGGCCATCTGAACCTGATCCGGCTCGCGCGCCAGCATGGCGAGCGCGTGGTCGCCAGCGTCTTCGTCAATCGATTGCAGTTCCTGCCGCACGAGGATTTCGACAGCTATCCGCGCACCCTGCAACGCGACTGCGAGCTGCTGCAGGCGGCCGGCTGCGACCTGGTGTTCGCGCCGAAGGAGAGCGAGCTCTATCCGGTGCCGCAGACCTTCAAGGTGCAGCCGCCGCCGGCGCTGGCCGACATCCTCGAGGGCCACTTCCGGCCGGGGTTCTTCGTCGGCGTGTGTACCGTCGTGATGAAGCTGCTGCAGTGCGTGCAGCCGCAGGCCGCGGTCTTCGGCAAGAAGGACTACCAGCAGCTGATGGTGATCCGCCAGATGGTCGAGCAGTTCGCGATGCCGATCGAGATCGTCGCCGGCGAGACGGCGCGCGCGGAGGACGGGCTGGCGTTGTCTTCGCGGAATGGGTACTTGAATGCGCAGGAGCGGGTCGAGGCGGTGCAGCTGTCGCTGGCGCTGAAGCGCCTGGCCGCGGCTGCGGCAGCGCCTGGCGCGGCGACGAACGAAGACCGCCGCGACCTAGGGGAGCTGGAAGCACTCGCCGCGGCCGCGTTGCGGGATCGCGGCTGGCATCCGGACTACCTGAGCTTGCGCCGACGCGCCGACTTGCTAGCGCCCGATGCGGGGGATCTCGCGGCCGGCACGCCGCTGGTGGCACTCGGCGCTGCGCGGCTCGGCACGACCCGGCTGATCGACAACATCGAGATCTGAGAGTCTTTCGCTCATGCCGGTCTGGGCTGGACCCGAGCCACTGGCGATGGCTGCGCGCTGAGATTCGGTTGTCATGACGGGGCCGCCCGATGACTCGATAACACCCCGAATCCCCTGACATTTGCACCGATCGGCGCGCCGCGACGCGCGCACGATCGGCTGCAAACGAGGACTTCAGGGAGGAGCGCGATGAGCGTCTCACACACGACGAGCGGCAGCCTGCGTGCCGAAGCGGCCGCGCTGATCCGCTCGGCGCTGGCCGGCCTGCTGGTCGACGCGCAGCGCCCGATCCGCCTGCGGCTGGCTGCGTCCCGCGAGCCGCGCGCCGTGCCGCTCGACGGCCTGCTGCTGGTGCAGCGCATCGAGATCCACGAAGCCGTCTTCGAAGGCCTCGAGGCCCATGTCACCTGCCTCAGCGCGAACGCCGAGCTGCCGCTGGCCGCCTTGCTCGGCGTGCCGGTCGAGATCCAGTTCGTCACCGACCGCGGCCGGCTGCGCCGCTTCTGCGCCCTCGTCACCGAAGCCCGCGCCGGCCAATCCGACGGCGGCCTGGCCGTCTTCCAGCTGAGCTGCCGCGACGCCCTCGGCGTGATGGCGCAGCGCCTGAACAGCCGCGTCTTCCGCCAGAAGAGCGCACTCGACATCAGCCACATCCTGCTGCGCGAGTGGCTGCAGCTCAGCCCCGGCCTGGCGCGCGCCTTCGACTTCGACCTGTCGCGGCTGTCTCCCGAGCGCTACCCGCAGCGCGAGTTCACGATGCAGCACAACGAGAGCGACGCCGCCTTCCTGCGCCGCAGCTGGAAGCGCGTCGGCATCGGCTGGGTGATCCAGCCCGGCCCGCCCGACGAGACGCCGCGCCACACGCTGATCCTGTTCGACGACGCCCGCCGGCTCGCTGCCAACGCCGCCGGCGAGCTGCGCTACCACCGCGACGCCGCCACCGAGCAGCGCGACGCCATCACCCAGTGGTCGCCCGCGCGCCGCCTGGTGCCCGGGCGCAGCCTGCGCCAGAGCTGGGACTACCGCGCCGCGCGCATGCTGCCGGCCGAGGAAGCCTCGATCCTCGACCAGGGCGCGAGCGGCAACGCCCTCGCCCGGGCCCTGCAGGACAGCGCCATCGAGATGCCGCACGCCGGCAACGACCTGGCCGACCACGCCCGGCTGACCCGGCTGCGCATGCTGCGCCACGAGTTCGAGGGCCACTGCGTGCACGGCCTGAGCGGCGTGCGCGACCTGGCCGCGGGCGAGTGGAACAGCGTCACCGGCCACCCCACGCTCGACCGCCTGCCGAGCGAGCAGCGCGAGTACCTGATGGTCGACTTGCAGCACTGGGGCGAGAACAACCTGCCCAAGCAGCTCGACGAGCGCGCACAAAGCCTGCTCGCCGGCAGCGCCGCGCTGCCCGGCTGGCGCAGCGCAGCGCCCGGGCAGGACGAGCGCCGCTACCTCAACCGCTTCAGCGCGGTGCGCCGCGACGTGCCGCTGGTGCCGGCCTGGAAGCCGCACGAGGATCTGCCGCCCACGCCGCCGCTGACCGCGATCGTGGTGGGCCCGCAGAACGCGGCGGTCCACTGCGACGCGCTCGGCCGGGTCAAGGTGCAGTTCCAGGGCCTGAACCCCGAGGACCATCAGCACGCCCAGGGCGCCGGCACCGACGGCAGCGAGCGCGACAGCGCCTGGCTGCGCGTGAACTTCGGCTGGGCCGGCGCCGGCTTCGGCAGCATCCAGCCGCTGCGCGTGGGCATGGAAGTGGTGGTGCAATTCCTCGGCGGCGACCCGGACCGGCCGCTGATCACTGGCGCGCTCTACAACGGGCGCCAGGCACCGCCGCGTTTCAGCCAGGTCGGCAGCCTGCCGGGCAATCGCTACCTCAGCGGCACGACCACGCGCGAGATCGACGGCCGGCGCGCCAACCAGCTGCGCTTCGACGACACGCCGGGGCAGATCAGCGCGCAGCTCGCGAGCGAGCACGGCCAGAGCCAGCTGAACCTCGGCTATCTGACGCATCCGCGCCAGGGCGGTGCGGGCGAGGCGCGCGGCGAGGGCTTCGAGCTGCGCAGCGACGAGAGCGGGGCGATCCGCACGGCCAAGGGGCTGCTGCTCTCGGCCTGGCAACGGCTGGAGGCGCACCAGACGCAGTGGAGTGCGGACGAACACCGGGCCTTGATGGACGACTGCCTGCAACTCTTCCAGTCGCTCGGACAGTACGCGGCGGCGCACCGCGGCGTGGCACTCGACGAGGCGCCGCAGCAGCAGCTGAAGGCGGACGGCCAGAGCCCGAGCGCCAGCCTCACGGCGCCGGCAGGGGTGATGCTGACGACGCCCAAGACGCTGCAGAGCTACGCCGGGCAGAACATCGACAGCGTCGCGCGCCAGCACCTGCAGCTCGTCAGCGGCGGGCGCTGCGCGGTCAACGCCGGCGAGGGCGTGTCGCTGTTTGCGCACCAGGGCGGCGTCAGCGCGGTGGCGCACCGCGGCCAGCTGGTGCTGCAGAGCCAGCATGACGATACGCGGATCGAGGCGGCGAAGAACATCCAGCTGAGCGCGGCCGGCGGCCGGCTCGCCGGGCTGGCGCAGGACGAGATCGTCTTCATCACGGCCGGCGGGGCCTATCTCAAGCTCAGCGGCGGCGACGTCGAGATCGGCGGGCCGGGGGCGCTGCGCATCAGGACTGCCGGCCAGCGCTGGGAGGGGCCGGCCGGCATGGCGGCGCAGTTCCCCCGATTCACTGAAAGCAAGCTGGAGCCGATCTGCGTCGAATGCCTGCTGCACGCGGCGGCATCCGGCGCTCCGGTCTCGCGGAGGTGACGCACATGGACTCCAAGCCGTTCAACGAGTTGGCCGCGTCGTTGGCCGCCCCGGCGCCCGGCCAGGCCTACGCGCTGGTGGACGGCGCCCTGTGCACCGACCTGCGATTGCGCGCCCCGCTGGGAGTGGACGTCGCTCGCCTGCCGGTGCCCGGCATCGGCGACGAGGCATCGATGGCGGCCCTGCCGATGCTCATGGCTTGGCCGGACGACGCGGGCTTGCGGGACTGGCTGCTGCAAAGGACGATGCTGTGGGCGGAAGAGCGGCACGCTGCCACCTGGCTGCGCAGCAGCGCGGGCTTGCAGGCACTGGCGCATCGGCTCGGCCTGGGCATCGCGGCGCTGCTGGACGACGGCACCGAAGTGCTGCTGCGCGTCGCCGACGCGCGCGTGCTACCCGCGATGCATGACGCGCTGGAGCCTGCGCAGCGGGCCGGTCTGTTCGGCGGCATTCAAGGCTGGTGGTACCTGGACCGCGCAGAGACGATGCAATCACTGCCGTTGGATGCGGCTCCTGCGGCATCCGCTGCGCCGGCTGCGTCATTCCCTCTGACGCTGACACATGCGCAATTGGACCGCCTGCTGCAGGCCGCCGAGGCGGATTTCGTCATGCAGGTGCTGCGTGACTCGTATCCGGGAACACTGGACAGACTCCCGCGGGCACAACGGCACGCCTTCGTGCGCCGGCAAATCGACACGGCCCAGTCCTGGGGCCTCGAACGGGTGAACGATCTGGCCTCGTTCTGCGTGGTCGTGCTGCAGCACGGAGAGGACTTCTCCGATCGGCTGGCCTGGCAGGGACTGCGAGAGCGTGTGCGATTGGGGCGGATGAGTTGGCTGGAGGCGCTGGCTCAGGGGGAAAGAACATGAGTCTCCGGACCGCATACCTTCGATCGGCGATGGCCTTTTGCCTGCTGATGCCCTCGCTGGGTTCGGACAGGCTGTGGGCAAAGGATGAACTGTTCGAAAGAGCAGAGAACTGGAAACCTTTCATGTTGAGCGTCACGGGTTTCAACTACACAGACCAGGACATCGGCAACTTCTCGATCGACTACGCCGGCGGAGACATGCTGGGGGCGTTCGAATGGGGCGGCGACGTATGTTGTGTTTCTGTAAGTCGCGGCAGGCCACTCCCGTGGTCATTCCACGTTCGATGGGCTGCCGATTTCTGTGAATTCACGACAAAGCCAAACATGTATGGAGAAACCGCGGAAGCAATCTATCACTTTTATAAGGAAACAGATGTCAAGTTTCGGGGACCGGTACCTAAAGACCCCAGTTTCGTTGCCGCCCATTTCTATCCCGACGGTCATGTCGATATTGATGTGACCGAACGGCCTCCCAAGCCTCGCCTGAGGTTCGATTCGAGGACGGGGCGGCCCATCAGGCGCTGTACTGCAGAGGAGTTGAAGCAATGAGCACATCCGAATCTGCACCGCGGCTCCAAACCACATTCCACCTAAGCGTGACGGCCTCGTTCTTCGTGGCGCTTTCGCTAGGCGCGGGTCAGCTGTCGGCCAAGGACGAACTGAACGCGAAGCCGGAGAAATGGCCGTCTCTCGCACTCGGCTTAGTAGGCTTCAACTACACCGATCAAGAGATCAGCGATTTTGATGTCGATGGCGTTGGTGGGGACGGGTTGAGTGTCTCCACCAAAAGCTCAGGGGGTGGGGGCACCTTGTGCTGCATTGGTTGGCGCAACAACATGCCGCTCCCACAGACATTCCATGTGCGATGGGCTGCTGATCTGTGTGAATTCACGACAGAGCCCAACATGTACGGCAACACCTTCGAGTCACACCACCACTTCTATAAGGAAATGGACGTCAAATTCTGGGGACCGGTACCGAAAGACCCCAGTTATTTCGAGACCCATTTCTACCCCGACGGCCACATTGAAGTAGCGGTCACAAGTGGCCCTCTCATGCCTCGTCTGAAACTCGATCCGGCGAGACAACGCCCCATCAGGCGGTGTACTGCGGAGGAGCTAAAGCAATGAACGGGAACACTTGGACAGCCAATGGCCGGATTCAGCAGAAGGATTCCGTCGCCGCCATCGGCGGCGGCCTTTCCACCGCTGTTGCGCCCACTCCAAAAGTCGAGCAAAAGGTCTCGTTGAGTCAAACCGTGCGGGCGATCGAGAGGCAAAGCGATCGAAATCCGCCAGAAGACTCATGGAAGTGCAAGAAGCATTTACTGATCAGCATCTTCTTCGACGGAACCGGCAACAACCTCGACGCCGATCTGTCGACGATGGAACACAGCAACGTTGCACGCATGTATCGAGCACACATGCCGGACGACACACTCAACGGTATCTCCCGCATTTACGTCCCGGGAATCGGCACGCTCTTCCCGGCGATCCGCGATGACGGCTGCGTCGAAACTCTTGGCGTCGACACCCACGGTGGGATGGGCGCGATCGGGCAGGCTCGACTGGACTTTGCCTTTGAGAAGATGCAAAAGTTCATCACCACCAGCGAACCTCTCTGTAAAGAGATCACGATGATCAGCCTGTCCGTATTCGGATTCTCGCGCGGCGCGACGCTGGCGCGTGCCTTCATGCGCGATCTGCTGAACCCCGCACTGGGCTTCAGCGAAATCCAAGGCACCCAACTGCATTGGAAGCGCGGCAAGCATCCGCTGGAAGTCCGCTTCGTGGGCCTCTGGGACACGGTCGCGGCGGTGGGCGTGGCGATGAGTGGCAACAACGTCAAAGACTATCGCTCGCCACTGCGTTGGCGAGGAAACGCCCCGCGCCTACTCGCAAGTTTGCCCGGGTTAGCCACCGGCGGACGTCTGCCCACGAGCGCCAGGTTCCTCGATGCCGCTACGCTAGCCTTCGGGACTCCGGGTGCAGATCCTGCTCCCGGACCCGCCGACGGGCATGCGGCTTGGGCGGATGGCCTGGCCATCCCCGGCCAATGGATCACCGGGCAATGCGTGCACATGATCGCCGCGCATGAACAGCGCAACTCGTTCCCACTGGACAGCGTGCTGCGAGGCTCGGAAGCACCGCCGAAGACGATGGAGATCGCCTATCCCGGCATGCATTCCGATGTGGGCGGTGGCTATAGACCGGGGGAAGGCGGCAGGGGACGTGCCGCTCGAGCGGGTGTCGACAATCTCTCGCAGGCAGCCCTGAAGCCGAGTCAGATCAGTCTGCGAACCATGTATGACGAGGCACTAGCGGCCGGCGTCCCGTTGCGCCACATGGGGAACCCGGTCGAGTGGCAGACGCTCAATCGGGATGATTTTCAGGTCGATCCGGGCCTGATCCCACTCTTCAACCACTACATGGCCAAAGCCAACACCGCCAATGCCCCGCTGGGCGACGCGATGCTGGCCCACATGCGCCTCTACTTCGCCTGGCGCTTCCAGCACATCAAACGCAGGGGCCGCGTCAAGGAAGATCAGACGATCGAGGACAACAAAAAAGTATTCGACGCCGACGCGCAGGCGCTGAAGGCACAGAAGAACGCCTTGGCTGCCCGCCGAACACAGCTGTTAGGCGAGCGAAAAAACGCGGGCGTCGGCAAGGCCCCCGTAGCGCGGGAATCGATGCATCACGTCCATCCGGACACGCTGCTGCCCATCTCGGACGAAGTCTGGCAGACACTCCAGTCGATCGACGAGCAGATCATTCAGACCGACAAGAAGACAAAAGAAGTGCAGGCGCGCATCGACACCCTGCCCAGCCACGGCACGCTCGCTCACAACCTCGATGTCTTTGACGACGAACTGCTGTATGACGTCCGCAGCATCGCCGACGTCATTGCCCGCGATCCGGGCAAACGCGCGCTATTGCGGCCGCACTACCGCAACCTACTCGAAACATACGAAGCCGAGTTCATCCACGACAAAGGCCTGCGCGACGAGAAGATCATCGCCTTCTTCGACAACCACATCCACGACTCGCTGGCGGATTTCAACAAGGACTGGACACTGCCTTCGGACCCCCGCGTGATCTACACCGGCGGCGACAGCAAGCTGCGCTACGCGTCGCTGGAAGACTCGCCCGAGACGCCGAGGAATCTCGCGAGCATCGGCAATGCCGATCAGCAAACCGCCTGACCCGCCCTTCCCGATTCGCCGAAAGGACTGCAACATGCACCCTTGGCTCGCCACCCGCTCGAAGCGGCTGAACTGGGCCCTGCTCGTCTGGGCGCTGAGCATGGCCGCCGCAGTCTGGCAAGTTCGACAGATCGTGTACGCCGACCCTCCGGTGCCGGGCGCGGGCTTCATGCTCTTTCGCCTGCTGGCCATGCCGCTGCTGGCTGCGATCGCCGTGCTCGCATGGCTCACGTCGTGGGCCATGCAGGCCGCCGCCGCGAAGATCCCGGCACCGGCTGTGGCCGCCGATGCCGAACCGGAACAAGCCTTCATGGCTCGCGTCGTCGGACTGCAATGGCTCAATCCGCTGCAGCGCCGGGACTATCCGACCGAATGGCAATTGCTCTGGACGCTGGGACTCGTGCAATTCGATCCGGACGATCCCGAGGTGATCGCCGATCCGGAGCGACATGCCAAGCCACAGGCGCTTGGATCCATCGTCGAGGCCGATGGACATACTCCGTGGGACGCATTCCATGCGGCGTACCTGGCCGAACTGATGGCCACGATTCGCACGGCTCGTGTTTTCGACGAGGCGGCTGCGAGGGCCGCCGGCAGCGACGAGAGGACGACTGCGCGAGAGCCCGCGGGCTTGCACATCGAATACGCGCTGCCCGCCGGACGCTTCGATCCGCGGGCGGTGGCACGCCGCGTCGACGAGGTTCTGGCCCGCGGCGCCGGCGCCGACACCCGTGGCAGCGACACGTCCTCCCACGTCCACCTCGGGCCCGGCGGCTGCAATGCCGGCTTCAGCGCGTTGGCCGCCGCGCTGCACCACCTGCAATCCCATCCCGCCGACACCGTCTGGGTGATGGGCTGGGATGCCCCGGGCTTTCCATCGCAGACGGGACAGACAAACGAGAACATGCTGCTGATCGCGCTGGCCGGGGCGGACGCCGCCACCGATCGCGAGCCGCTGGCCTGGATCGGCCATCCGGCCAGCCGGTCCGTGTCCTGCTTCGAATCCGCCAAAGGCCGGTCGCCGCGCGCCGTGCAAGCATGGCAGGCCACACTGCAGGCTGCCGCCCATCACGCCAACATCCAGGAAGCCGAGATCGGCTACGTGATCCACGACGCGGGCACGGCCGCACCCGCATCGTCCTCAGGCATCGGCCACCTCGCGCAGGCACTCACCAGCGAACTGCCCGAATTCGACTTCAGCCGGCAGACCTTCAACACCCCGGCCCTGCTCGGCGACATGGGCGCGGCCAGCGCGCTGACCAACCTCGCGCTGGCCGTTGCCTGCGCGAACCACCTGGGTTGCAAGGTGGCGGTGGCCGGAACGACGGATGCCGAACACACGATGGCGATCGTCGCCGTGCCGCCGGCCAGGCCCCGGCCGATCGATCCGGCCGCGCCGTGGTATCGCGCCGCTACCGAGAACCAGGCCTTCCTGCCATGGCAAGGTCTGCAGCGCGATTCTCGGACGCAGGCACAAGGCTTTTCGCAATGACCCCGTCGGGCAGCCGCCTCAGCGCTTCCCCAGCTTGAACGCGATCATCGCCCTCAGCTTGTTCGGCACCACCGGCTTGATCAGCAGGTGGAAGTCATGCGCTTCCGCCTCCTTCTCGTGCCCGGTCATCGTGCTGCCGGTGACGATGATCGCCGGCACGCTGCGGCCGAAGCGCGCGCGCATCGCCTCGATCGCATCGATGCCGGTGCGGCCCTCTTCGAGCCGATAGTCGACGATCAGCAGATCAGGCTTCGGCGCATCCGGCGGCGCGTCGCGCGCCCAGGCTTCGCAGCCGCCGGCGGTGTCGAACAGCAGCACGCTCGCGCCCCAGCTTTTCAGCAGCACCTCGAGCCCCAGCCGCACCGCCGGCTCGTCTTCGACGACGACCATCAGCGTGCGGTCCAGGGTCAGCCCGAGCGGCGCCTTGCCGGCGCGCGGCGGCAGCTCGGCGCGCACCGCCCGGCCGAGCGGCAGTTCGAGCGTGAAGACCGTGCCGCGGCCCGGCGTCGAACGCAGGCTGAGCGGCGCGTGCATCAGATCCGACAGGCGCTTGACGATCGCGAGCCCGAGCCCCAGGCCTTTGCGCTGGTGCGGATCGAGCGCCACCGTGCCGTCGTCCGGCACCTGGTAGAACTCCTCGAAGATGCGCTCCTGCTCGCGCGGCCGGATGCCGACGCCGGTGTCCCAGACCTGCAGCAGCAGCCGCTCGCCGCGCCGCCGGCAGCTCACCAGCACGCCGCCGTCGTTGGTGTAGCGGATCGCGTTGGCGAGCAGGTTGCGCACGATGCGGTCGACGAGCAGCGGATCGCCATACGCATGGTGCGATTCGCCGCGGAACACCAGGTCCAGCCCCTTCTCGAAGGCCGTCGGTTCGAAATGCAGCTTCAGCCGCGCGAACAGGTCGCCCACGCTGAAATGCTCCGGCTTGGCCTCGACGCCGCCGGTATCGATCTTGGTGATGTCGAGCAGTTCGGAAAAGAGCCCTTCCAGCGCGTCCACCGAGCTGTTGATGCTGTTCACCAGGTGCGAGACCTGCTCGTCGTGGCTGCGCTGGCGCAGCGCTTCGGCGAACAGTCCGAGCGCATGCAGCGGCTGGCGCAGGTCGTGGCTGGCGGCGGCGAAGAACTGCGTCTTCGCGCGGTTCGCCACCTCGGCGGCACGGCGCGCGGCGTCGGCCTCGGCCTTTTCCAGGCGCAGCTGCGAGGCCAGCTGCTCGGTGCGCACCTTCAGCCGGATCGTCGATTCGAACGCCCGCCGATACACCAGCGACAGCCCGCTGGTGAGCAGGAACAGCGCCACCATGATGCCGGCCAGCTGCAAGTGGTACGGGTCGCTGCGGTCGATGCCGACGCGCACGATCGTCGGCAGCATGCCGAGGCTGATGAAGACGGCGTAGACGCCGCGCTGCGTCGCCAGCAGCTGCACCGCGGCCAGCAGGTAGCTGTAGATGACGAGGATCAGCGCCACGTCGTGAAAGGTCGAGCCGAGGCCGTAGAAGAACCAGATCGCGCTGCCCCAGGCGGCCGAGGTGACGATCACCGCGCCGTTCCACCAGCGGCGCCAAGTGATCAAGCGCGCCGTCGTCGCCGCGCGGCCGCGCGGAAAGCGCAGGTACAGCACGGTGCGCCAGATGAGCAGCACGCACACCAGGCCGCCCCACGCGGCCAGCGCGCCCATCGGCGCGTAGCCATAGAACATCGCGACCACGATCAGCATCACCGTGGCGCCGGCGAGCAGGGTGATCGGCGTCTGCGCGTAGAGGGTGCGGACGTGGTCCGCGGTCAGGTCGGCGTGCGACACCACGATCGGCGGTGCCGCCGGACCGGACGAGGCGCCCGGCAACATCCCCGCGGAGGCGCCAGCCGGCCGGCCGGCCAACGCGCCGCCGGACGGCGCGCCCGAGGTCGCCGGCTCGGCGGCCGCAGGCTCGGCGCGGAAGGCGGTCATCGCGGCGGCGTCAGCGTTCGTTCGGGCGCCAGGCCTGGAAATCACCCTGCTGCTGGGTCATCTGGCCGACCGCGAGCACCGCCTGCGTGCGCGAGCTGACGCCCAGCACGCGCAGCACGGCGGCGACGTGGTCTTTCACCGTCTCGACCGAGAGGTTCATCTCGCGCGCGATCATCTTGTTCGGCTTGCCCTGCAGCAGCAGCGCGAGCACGTCGGTCTGGCGCGGCGTCAGTCCCAGCGAGGAGATCGACGGCTGGGTCTGGAAGCCGGCCGCGTTGGCGGCGCTGCCGACCCGGTGCATCACCGCCGGAACGGTGTCCTGGTCGTCGCGCTGCGCCGCCGGGCGATCTGCGCCGAGCGTCATCGGCGGCACGTAGATGCCGCCCGACATCACCACGCGCAAGGCATCGAAGAGCAGTTCGTTGGACGCGCGCTTCGGCACGAAGCCCATCGCGCCCAGGTCGATCGCGCGGATCACGTCGCTGACCCGGTCGGAGGCCGACACCACCACCACCGGCAGCGACGGGAAGCTGCTGCGGAATTCGGTCAGCACGTCGAAACCGTCGGCATCGCCCAGTTGCAGGTCCAGCAGCACCAGGTCGAAGTCATGGTCTTGTGCCAGCGTCTGGCGCGCCGCCTTGGCGCTGCCGACGCCAACCACGGTGACGTCGTCTCCCAGGCCCTGGATGACCGTCTGCAACGCCGCCAGGATCAGCGGGTGATCGTCGATCAGCAGGACTTTCATGGACGTGGGCTCATGCAAGCTGACAGGTAGCACTTCATCCTAGCCCACCCCCGAAATAGAGGGTGTCCCTCTTTAGGGGGGTAGACACAGGAAGTCTCATGCTGCCGTCTCCTCTACCCAGGCGAGCAGGCTGGCCCATTGTTCGAGGTCACGCTCGACGCGGCTGGGCGCGACGTCCCACAGCGTCAGGCCGCGCGCCGCCAGGTGCACGTAGTTCTGCGTGTCGCGCAGCATGCCGATGATCGGCGCCGGCACGGTGTCGAGGAAATGGCGCAGCTGGTCGACCGCGATCGTGCCGGTGTGCAGGCGCATGCCGACGATGCCGACCGCGACCTTCTCGCTGCGCTTGTGGGCCTGCAGCTGGGCGATGAAGTCGTAGGTCGCCTGGATGTCGAACAGGCTGGGCTGCAGCGGCACGATCAGCCGGTCGGCCAGTTTCATCACTTCGTCCAGGCGCTTGCCGTGCAGGCCGGCCGGGGTGTCGAGCACGAGATGCGTGGTGCCCTTGGGCGGCTTGACCATGTCGCCGTGGCTGACCTCCCAGCCGCGGATCAGCGGCAGGCCCGCAGGCCGCAGCGCGAGCCAGCGGCCGGAGGATTGCTGGCGATCGACATCGCCGAGCATCACTGCGTGGCCGCGCCGCGCCAGCGCCCCCGCGAGATTCGTCGCCAGCGTGCTCTTGCCGACGCCGCCCTTGGGATTTGCGACCACGATGACGGGCATGCTCGGCTCCGGGAGTTTGCGGTTAAGGTCATGACGCGCGCCACGCGCGCCGCCCTGCTTTTTAGCCGGAATTTACGGGGCATCGATACTAACCACCGACCAGCGATTCCCAACCCCCTATGGCCGAAGTTCTCGTGCTCAGCGCACACCCCCACCGCGAGCTCTCGCGCGTCAACCGCAAGCTCGCCAAGGCCGCCGCCGCGCTGGGCGCGGAGCATGTCGAGGTGCGCGATCTGTATGCGCTCTATCCGGACTACCTGATCGACGTCGAAACCGAGCAGGCACGCCTCGCGCAGGCCAAGCTGATCGTCTGGCAGCACCCGATCCACTGGTACGCGATGCCGGCGCTGATGAAGCTCTGGGTCGACGAGGTGCTGAGCTTCGGCTGGGCCTACGGGGCAGGCGGCGAGGCCTTGCAGGGCAAGGACCTGTGGCTCGTCACCACCACCGGCGGCTCGCAGGACTCCTACCACCCGGCGAGCTACAACCGCTATTTCTTCGACGCCTTCCTGCCGCCGTACGAGCAGACCGCCGCGCTCTGCGGCATGCGCTTCGTGCCGCCGCTGGTGCTGCACGGCGCGCACAAGGCGAGCGACGAGCAGTTGCAGAAACACGTCGCCGTCTTCACCTCGCGCCTGCTCAGCTACCCTCACTGGCCCGAACTGGCCGAGATGGAGGCGCCGGTCGATTGCGACGTGCCGGCCGAGGCCCGCCCGGAAGAAGTCGAAGGCGAGCGCTGACCCCGTCAGCCCTGTCAACAAGCTAGCGAACACACACGCATGGAACACGGCAACTGGATCACCGGCAGCCTCGTCTACCTGGCCGCCGCGGTGCTGGCCGTGCCGCTCGCCCGGCTGCTGGGCCTGGGCTCGATCATCGGCTACCTCGCGGCCGGCATCGTCATCGGGCCATTCGTGCTCGGCCTCGTCACGAATGCGGGCGACATCCTTCACTTCGCCGAGTTCGGCGTGGTGCTGATGCTTTTCCTGGTCGGGCTCGAGCTCGAGCCGAAGCGCCTTTGGGCGCTGAGAAAGCCGATCTTCGGCTGGGGCAGCGTGCAGCTCTTCGGCTCGGCGGCGCTGATCGCCGGCATCGCGATGCTGGCCGGCATCCCGTGGAAGCTGGCGCTGGTCGGCGGCCTCGGCCTCGCGATGTCGTCGACCGCGATCGGCCTCGGCACGCTCGCCGAGCGCAACCTGAACAGCACCATCTCCGGGCAAAGCGTGCTCAGCGTCTCGCTGCTGCAGGACGTGGCCGCGATCCCGATCCTCGGCCTGATCCCGGCGCTGGCGGTGCTCGGCACCGGCGCCGCGCACGCGGACAGCAGCAGCTGGCTCAGCGCAGTGAAGGCGGTCGGCGCGATCCTGGCGATCGTCTTCGGCGGCCGGCTGCTGCTGCGCCCGGCGCTGCGCTGGATCGCCGGGAGCCGCACGCCGGAGATCTTCACCGCCGCGTCGCTGCTGCTGGTAGTCGCGACGGCGGCGCTGATGGAGCTGGTCGGCCTGTCGATGGCGCTCGGCGCCTTTCTCGCCGGCGTGCTGCTGGCGCAGAGCGAATACCGGCGCGAGCTGGAAACCGACCTGGAGCCGTTCAAGGGCCTGCTGCTCGGGCTCTTCTTCATCGCGGTCGGCATGTCGATCGACTTCGGCGTGGTGCTGAAGAAGCCCGGCGTCGTCGCGCTGGTCGTGGTCGCCTTCCTGCTGCTGAAGGCCTTCGTGCTGTGGGTCATGGCGCGCTGCATGTCGATCCCGTCGGCGGAGCGGCCGGTCTTCCTGGTCCTGCTGGCGCAGGGCGGCGAGTTCGGCTTCGTCGTGTTCCAGACGGCCGCAGGCGCCGGCGTGATCGATGCGCCGACCTCGTCGCTGCTGGTCGCCGCGGTCGCGATCTCGATGCTGCTGTCGCCGCTGATGCTGGTCGCCGCCGACAAGTGGTGGATCCCGCGGCTCTCCAAGGGCCGGCACATCGAGATGAAGGAGATCGACGAGGAGCAGGACGCGCCGGTGATCATCGCCGGCTTCGGCCGCTACGGGCAGATCGTCGGCCGCCTGCTGTATGCCAACGGTTTCCGCGCGACGGTGCTGGAGCACGACGCCGAGCAGATCGAAGGCGTGCGCCGCTTCGGCTGGCCGGTCTTCTATGGCGATGCGACCCGGCTCGACCTGCTGCGCACCGCGGGCGCCGAAAAGGCGCGCGTGATGGTGATCGCGATCGACGACATCGGCCAGAGCGTGAAGGTCGCGCAGCTGGTGATCGAGAACTTCCCGCAGCTGAAGATCGTTGCGCGGGCGCGCAACGTCACGCACTACTACGAGCTGCGCAACCTCGGCATCGAGATCGTCGACCGCGAGACCTTCGAATCCGCGCTGATGAGCGGCCGCCACGTGATGGAACTGCTCGGGCTGGAGCCGCACCAGTCGCGCAACAACACCCTGCGTTTTCGCCAGCGCAACATCGACCTGACCGAGCGCATGCGCCCGCATTGGCGCGACGAGGCCAAGCTGATCGCGCTGGCCAAGCAGGGGCGGCAGCAGCTGGAGGAGCTGTTCGAGCAGGAGCGTGCCGCACGCAAGAGCCCGCGCCGCGCCGGCGGCTGGGATGCAGCTGCGGAGCGGGATGACTGAAGGGATGGAGCACCCGGCGCCGGCGTACCGACGCTAGCCGCCGGGCGGCTTCGGAGCGGCCGTGCGCCGGCCGGCGCGGCCGCTCAGCGCAGCCCGTCCCACAGCAGCTTCGCGCCGGTCAGCGCCATGCCGCTGTAGGCCAGCCGATAGAACCAGGTGGGCTGGATGCGGCGCGTCAGCCAGACGCCGAGCCAGACCCCGAGCGGCGCCAGCGGCATCAGCGCGACCGAGGTCGCGAGGTTGCGGGTGCTGATCAGGCCGAGCCAGGCATAGGGGATCCACTTCGACAGGTTGATCGCCGCGAAGAAGACCGCCATCGTCGCGGTGAAGCGGATCGGCGAAAGCCGCAGCGGCAGCACGTAGGCGCTGATCGGCGGGCTGCCCGCATGCGCGACGAAGCTGGTGAAGCCCGACGCGATGCCGAGCCCGAAGCCGAGCCAGCGCGGCGGCGCGGCCGCATCGGCCTTCGGCGGAAAGAGCAGGCGCTGCGCCAGGAACAGCAGGGTCAGCGCGCCCACCACCGCCTCCACCGTGCGGCCCGAGAGCACGCCGAACAGCAAGGTGCCGACCACGGTGCCGAGCAGCCCGGCCGGCAGCAGCAGGCGCAGCAACGCCGGATCGCGGTCGCGCCAGAGCTGCTGGATGCCGATCGCATCCATCACGAAAAGCAGCGGCAGCATGATCGCGGCCGCCTGCGGCACCGCGACGCCGAGCGCCATCAACGGCGTCGCGAGCGAGCCGAAGCCGCTCGCGAAGCCGCTTTTCGACAAACCCATCAGCAGCACGGCCGGGATCGCCGCCGCGTAGAACCAGGGATCGGTGATGAACATGGGCAGCGCCGGACACGAGGGCCCGCCATGCTAGGCGAAACCGCCGCAAGCGCCCCAGCCACACGGCATCGGCCAGAGTCGCCGCACTTGTCCCCGGGGGACAGGTCGCCGCAGGCGACCAGGGGAGCAGCGCCACAGAAGCGCCCCAAATCCGATCCGGGTCCCCCGGTCGGGTTTGGCAACCCCTCGGGGGTGGCCGCCAGGCGGCCGGGGCTCACACGATCTTGCAGGCTTCCTCGAACGTCAGCCGCGGGCTGCGGCCGAAGAGCTTGGCCGGATCGCCCTTGCCGAGGTTGCAGACGAAGTTGGTCTTGACCGTGGTGCCGGCCCAGAACTCTGCGTCCACCTTGGCCGCATCGAAGCCGCTCATCGGGCCGCAATCGAGGCCGAGCGCACGCGCCGCGACGATCATGTAGCCGCCCTGGATGCTCGAATTGCGGAAGGCCGTGGCATCGATCATCGCCTGGTTGCCAGCAAACCAGGGCTTGGCGTCGGCATGCGGAAAGAGCTGCGGCAGCTTCTCGTAGAACGCCATGTCCATGCCGACGATGACGGTGACCGGCGCCTGCCTGGTCTTCTCCTGGTTGCCCGCCGACATCGCCGGCAGCAGGCGCGCCTTGGCCGCGGGCGACTGCACGAAGATGAAACGCGCAGGCGAGGAGTTGGCCGAGGTCGGACCCCACTTCAGCATGTCGTACAGCTCGCGCAGCGTGGTCTCGGGGATCGGCATCGCGGCAAAGCCGTTGTGCGTGCGGGCGTTGTCGAACAGCTGCTCGGTCGTGACGTTCATGGATGGGGCGTGGGGTTGTTGGATTCGGTCGAGAATTGTCGGATGTTCACTCCTTCCCAGCACGACGTCAGGTCATTCTTCTGCGCGGCCTATCGCAAGACCCGCGACGGCAGTCCGCTCACGCCGATGGAGGCGATCGCTGCCGACTGGATCGCGGAACATCCGGAACACCATGCCGAGCTGTCCGACGTGGACGCGGCGCAGGCTGCCGTCTACGACGTCGACAGCGGCCGCACCAATCCCTTCCTGCATCTGTCGATGCACCTCTCGATCAGCGAGCAGGTCGCGATCGACCAGCCGCGCGGCATCAAGCAGGCCTACCAGTTGCTCGCCGCCAAGCGCGGCTCCGCGCACGATGCCCAACATGAAGTGATGGAATGCCTGGGCGAAATGATCTGGGCCTCGCAGCGCAGCGGCCAACCGCCCGATGGCGAGGCCTACATCGCTTGCGTACGGCAGCGTGCGACGCGGGACTGAGAGCTTAGGGGGGGCCAGACGCAATGCGGCCGAGCATCGCCCATCGGCCAGAAGGCCGACCCTAAACTAACGGCGCAGGGAGGTTCACCATAGTAGTAGGGAATCTCGTTCATGAAATTCCGGGACGTTGTCATTTTCTCCGGCGCGCAATTCAAAGTCCCCCAAGGTATTCAGCGCATCGATCACCGCGCCACGCATGGCTGGCAATTGCGTTACGGCGGCACCAAGCTCTTCTCCGATCACACGCAGGACGGCAGCGGCGCCGAGGGCTCGCTCGCCCAGGCGACGAAGGAGCTGCTGTCGCGCATCGCCAAGCTGCCGGCGCCGCTGCAACTGCAGCGCGAGCCCAGCGAACACAAGACCAGCGATCTGCCGGTCGGCATTTCCGGGCCTATCGTGCGCCAGCGCCGCGGCTCGAAGACCCGCACCTGCAGCTTCTCGGTGCTGCTGCCGCGCTTCGGCAAGACGCCGCGGAAGACCAGCATCTACATCGGCTCCGAGAACACCTACACCGTCGAGAAGTACAGGGCGGCGCTGGCCAAGGCGATCAAGCGGCGCGAAGAGGCCGAGCAGGCCTACCAGCACGACGCGACGATGGCCAAGCGCGCCTCGGTGAAGGGCACGCTGGCACCCTGAGCTCCGCCCGGCGCGGGGGTCCCGGGTAAGCTTCGCGCCCGTCACGGACTCGCGCTCGGCTTCCCATGATCTTCTATTGGCTGGACCTGATCGGCGTCGCCGTGTTTGCGGCGAGCGGCGCCCTGGCGGCCGGCCGGGTCGGGCTCGACCTGTTCGGTGTGATCGTCGTCTCGGCGCTGCCGGCGATCGGCGGCGGCACCTTGCGCGATCTGCTGCTGAACCGGCATCCGATCTTCTGGATCCGCGATCCGATCTACTTGTTCGTGATCATCGCGGCGGCGCTGGGCACGGTCGTCTACGTGCGCTTCCTGCCGGTGCCGGCGAACGGGCTGCTGATCGCGGATGCGCTCGGGCTCGCGCTCTTCGCGCTGATGGGCGCCGAGATCGCCGAAGAGGCCGGCGTGCCGAAGATCATCGTCGTGCTGATGGGCACGATGACCGGCGTGGCCGGCGGCGTGCTGCGCGACGTGCTGACCGGACAGGTACCGCTGCTGCTGCGCAAGGACATCTACGCCACCGCGGCGATCGCCGGCATCTGCCTCTATCTGCTGCTGCAGGCGCTCGGCGTCAAGCGCTCCCGGGCCTTCGGTCTGGGCATCGCGACGGTCGCGAGCCTGCGGCTGCTGGCCGTCTTGTACGGCGTGCAGTTGCCGAGCTTCCGCTACCTTTAACGGGGCGCGAGCTCAGGGCGCCGCCCCCGGCCGGCCGATAAGCTCATGCCCTTTCCTCTCTTGTTCAACGCAGGGATACGCGCTACCGTGCCGGGCCCCGGCAGGATGCCTTCAGGTGAGGCTGCCGGGTTGACGACAACATGATGAAGCCCCCGAGAAAGCCACTGCCATGAAAATCTCCACCCTGCTCTCCGCCCTGCTGCTCACCGCGAGCGCCGCGAGCACTCACGCCGCCGACCTGCTCGATTCGGTCAAGTCCCGCGGCAGCCTGCGGGTCGCCGTCGAAGGCACCTACCCGCCGTTCAACTTCAAGGACAAGGGCGAGCTGACCGGCTTCGACGTCGACGTCGCCAAGCTGATCGCCGGCAAGATGGGCGTGAAGGCCGAATTCACGACGATCGAATGGAACGGCATCCTCGCCGGCCTGGCCGCCGGCAAGTACGACGTGATCGTGAACCAGGTCGGCTTGACCCCGAAACGCGAGGAAGCCTTCGACTTCACCGTTCCTTACACGTACTCGGCGCCGCAGCTGATCGTGCGCAAGGACGAGAAGCGCGAGTTCAAGAGCCTGGATGCGCTGAAGGGCTTCAAGCTCGGCGTCGGCCAGGGCAGCAATTTCGAGCAGAAGGCCAAGGCGGCGACCGGCGTCGACGTGCGCAGCTACCCCGGCGCGCCCGAGTACCTGCAGGATCTGGCGGCAAGCCGGGTCGATGCGGCGCTGAACGACAGCCTGATGGTCGCCTACCTGGTGAAGACCTCGCCGCTGCCGATCAAGCCGGGCGCGGTCGTCGGCGAGGCCGACAAGAACGCGATCCCGCTGGTGAAGGGCAACCCGGCGCTGAAGGCCGCACTGAACAAGGCGCTCGAAGACTCGTACAAGGACGGCAGCTTCAAGGCCGTGTCGGAGAAGTGGTTCGGCGTCGACGTGAGCAAGCCGCCCGCGGCGCGCTGATCGCCCGGTACTGAGCAGCCGATCCCCGCCCGCGCGGGGATTTTGATTTGCCGATCCCGCGACTCGCCCCCTCTCATGGACCTCTTCAACCTGCTGCGCGACGCCCTGCCGGTCCTGCTGCGCGGCACCGGCTACACGCTGCTGTTCGCGATCGGCGCGATGCTCGGCGGCAGCGTGCTCGGCTTCCCGCTGGCGGTCGCCCGCGTCGTGCCGTCGCGGCTGCTGAACCGCATCGCCTCGGCCTACGTCAGCATGATCCGCGGCACGCCGCTGCTGGTGCAGGTGTTCGTCATCTACTACGGCCTGCCGAGCGTCGGCATCGAGTTCTCGCCGGTGGCCGCGGGCACGCTGGCGCTGAGCCTGAACGCCGCGGCCTACCTCTCCGAGACCTTGCGCGGCGCCCTGCTCGGCGTAACGCCGGGGCAATGGTCGGCCGGCTACAGCCTCGGGCTGACCTACGGGCAGACGCTGCGTTTCATCGTGATGCCGCAGGCCCTGCGCATCGCGGTGCCCGGCATGAGCAATACCTTGATCAGCCTGATCAAGGACACCTCGCTGGTCTCGGTGATCACGGTCACCGAGCTGATGCTGTCGGCCAAGGAAGTCATCGCGATCACCTTCAGGCCGCTGCCGATCTACCTGCTGGCGGCGCTGATCTACTGGCTGCTGAGCTTCGGCTTCGAGCGGCTGCAGTCGAGGCTGGAGAAGCGGCTGAACCGGGCACACCAGCGCTGAAAGTGGTGCCCCCCGGCTGCGGAGTACCGCAGCCGACCCCCCGCGGGGGTCGCCGGCCGCTTCGGAGCGGCCGCGCGCTGGCCGGCGCGGCGCGCGCCGCGAAGGGACTTTTCAGGCGTGCGCCTCGGTCGGCGTCACCGCGAGGCCGAAGCTGTCGATGCGATGCCCGGCCTCGACCCAGGCATCGAGCCCGCCGAGCAGCGGCCGCACGTGCTGGAAGCCCGCCGCCGCCAGCACGCGCGCGGCGCTCGCCGCGGTGACCTCGTTCGGGCAGGCGCAGTAGAGGACGATCTCCCGGTCGCGCGGCAACCGCTCGATGTGGTGCTTGATCGAATCGATATCGATGCCGAGGGCGCCCGGGATGCGCCGGCTGTCGATCGCGCGGCCGGCCTCCGAGCGCACGTCGATCACCACCGGTTCGTGGCCGCCGTCGATCAGGCTGCGCAGCTCGAGCACGCTGATGCGCGCCATCTCGACCCCGCGCAGGAACATCTTGCGCCGCCAGTAGCGCCAGCCGAGGTAGGCGAGCACGGCCAGCGCAAGCACCAGCAGCGCGATCAGGCCCATCGCGGAGAGCACGTTCAGCACGCCCTGCACCTGCTCGGCGAAGACCGCGCCGAGGCCGAGGAAGAGCACCGTCCAGATCGCGGCGGCCAGCGTCTCGTAGCCGAGGAAGGCCAGCCACGACATGCCGAGCGCCCCGGCCATCGGCGGCGCCACCACCGAAACGCCGGGCACGAACTTGGCTGCGATCAGCGAACCGCCGCCCCAGCGGGTGATGAAGGATTCGCTCTGCCGCACGCAGGAATCGGGCGACATCGAGATGCGGCATAGCAGCTTCAGCACCTTGTAGCCGAACTTGCGGCCGGCCCAGAACCAGACGCCGTCGCCGATGGTGTTGCCGACGACCGCGAGCAACAGCACCGCGAGCCACGAGAGCTGCCCTTGCATCGCCGCGGCGCCGGCGACCACCAGCACCGGCGCGGCCGGCACCGGCGCGCCGATGCGCGAGGCCAGCGTGGTGGCGAACACCAGCAGCAGGCCGTGTTGGAGGATGAGGGTGGCGATCAGGTTCACGGGGAAGACGCGAGTATGACGCTCGAAGCAACCATGTCATTTGAGGCCACGCGCCGGCTTCTCAACACACGCCGGTGCGATCAGCGGGACGGCCCTTCCCGCTCGGCCGAGGCGGCCCACAGATTGAGGCCGCCGTCGACCGCGTAGCGATCGATCTCGGACAGTTCCTCCGCCGAGAACTCGGTGTTCTTCAGCGCAGCGACGCTGTCGACGATCTGCTCCGGTCGGCTTGCGCCGATCAGCGCCGAGGTCACGCGGCCGCCGCGCAGCACCCAGGCAATCGCCATCTGCGCCAGCGACTGGCCGCGCCGGCGCGCCACGGCATCGAGCGAACGGATGTGCGCGAGGTTGGTCTCGTTGAGGAAATCCTCGCGCAGCGATTTGTCGGCCGCGGCGCGGCTGTCCTTCGGCACGCCGGCGAGGTACTTGTCGCTCAGCATGCCCTGCGCCAGCGGCGAGAACACGATAGCGCCGATGCCTTCGTCGTCGAGCACGTCGAGCAGGCCGTCTACTTCGACCCAGCGGTTCAGCAGCGAGTAGCTCGGCTGATGGATCAGGCACGGCGTGCCGAGGCGGCGCAGGATCGCCGCCGCCTCGCGCGTGCGTCGCGCGCTGTACGAAGAAATGCCGGCATAGAGCGCCTTGCCCTGGCGCACCGCGCTGTCGAGCGCGCCCATGGTTTCCTCCAGCGGCGTCTCCGGATCGAAACGGTGCGAATAAAAGATGTCGACGTAATCCAGGCCCATGCGCTTCAGGCTCTGGTCGAGGCTGGACAGCAGGTACTTGCGACTGCCCCATTCGCCGTACGGGCCCGGCCACATGCGGTAGCCGGCCTTCGTCGAGATCAGCAGCTCGTCGCGCAGGCCGGCGAAATCGCTGCGCAGGATCTCGCCGAAGAGAGTCTCGGCGGCGCCGGGCGGCGGCCCGTAGTTGTTCGCCAGGTCGAAGTGAGTGATGCCGAGATCGAAGGCGGTGCGGCACAGCTCGCGCGCCACCGAGGCCGGTTTGTCGCCGCCGAAGTTGTGCCACAGACCGAGCGACAGGGCCGGCAGTTTCAAACCGCTGCGGCCGCAGTGCGCATAGCGCATCGCGTCATATCGCGTAGCGATTGGAAGGTAGCTCATGAGGTCTCCTGTGAGTTCTTATGCGTAGCGCGATTTTCGATGGTAGTCGTGAGGGCAAGGCCCCGTTGCTACCCGTGGAACCCCTCTGGCGTGGCGCGTGCTTCGCCGGTCAGATGTGTTCCGGCACCCGATGGGTGCCGTCCCCGCCCAGGCAAACACCCGCCGATTCGTCGGAGGGATCAACAAAGACGAGGATTCGATGGACCGACTTCAACCGCGCGAGCTGATCGCGCCCGGGCACCTGCCCATTCGACCGGGCAACCTGCCCTCCCCGATGGACCTGATCTGCGAACGCGTGCAGCGCCGGACGCCCCGCCGCCGCAGCGGCGACCGTGTCTCGGTCGACTGCGTGCCGGATCACCGGGTGCATCTGCCGAACCCGCGCTATCCGATGCCGGCGCCTTCGGTCATCCGGCTGCATTGCCCGCAACAGTTCCAGGCCGCGCAGGCCTGGGGCGCCCTCGGGCCGGATGCGCTGGACGTGGCGCTGAACGTGATGGCGGCCTACATGCCGTTTCGCATCAGCGACCGCTCGGGTGCGCTGCGCCTGGCCGACGGCTTCATCGTCTCGCGGCAGGCGGCGCAGCTCTATCGGCCCTTCGCCGAAGATTTCCTCGAGCAGATGAGCGCCGAAGGCGGCGTGGTGCGCGAGGCGATGATCCGCAGCTGGATCCGCGAGCGCGAGTTCATGGACGAACTGGTAGCCTAAACCAAACCCGTTCAGACCGCAGCGATCGTCTCCCACGCGCCTGACTCCGAAGAGCGCAGGCAGGCGTCGAGCGCGGCCTGCACCCAGGCGCCGCGGGCGATGTCCGGTTGCTCGCGTTCGCCGGTCTTGACCGCACGGATGAAGCGCTGCCAGATCGTCGGCGCGGGCTCGAATTCGAGCGTCTTCCATTCGGCGTTGAGGATGTCGTCGTCGAGGCAGAGCTGAAGTTTTTCTTCGCTCTCGTCGAGGTCGAAGCGCAGCCCGCCGTGCGTGCCGTGCACCGAGACGCGCAAATGGTTGCGGTGGCCGGTAGCCCAGCGCGTGGTCTGCACCACGCCGAGCGCGCCGCCGGTGAAATCGAGCTGGATCAACGCGCTGTCGTTCGCATCCAGCGCTTCGCCCTGCCATTCGGTATGGCGCTCGCCGCGGTGGACTTTCGGGAAGCTGCGCAGGTCGCAGCGCACGCGGCTGATGTCGCCGGCGACCGCGGTCGTCAGGTCGATGATGTGCACGCCGATATCCCCAAGCACGCCGCCCGAGCCGGCCGCCTTCTTCACGCGCCAGAGGAAGGCCTCGCTGGTCCAGCCGCCCCAGATCTCGCTGCTGAGCCAGGTCTGCAGGTAGTGCGCATGCACGTGGCGCAAATCGCCGAGGCGGCCGCTGGCGACGAGCTTGGCCGCCTCCTGCATCGCGGCCGAGCGGCGGTAGCTCAGGTTGACCATGCCGACCAGCTCCGGCCGCGCGGCGGCGGCCACGGCCACCTGGCGCGCTTCATCGAGCGTCACCGTCAGCGGCTTTTCGCAGAGCACGTGCTTGCCGGCCTGCAGCGCGGCGAGCGTCGGCACCGCGTGATGGCGGTCGGGCGTGACGATGCTGGCCGCGTCGACCGCATCGAAGAGCTGCCCCAGATCCTTCGCCACGAACGGGACGCCGTGCAGATCGGCGAAGGCCTCGGCGCGACCCGGCACGACGTCGATGCAGGCCGCGAGCTTGACGCCCGGCATCCGCCGGAAGGCGGCGGCATGGTGTTTTGCCATGCCGCCGGTACCGATGATGCCGACTCTGATCGCGGTCATTTGGGCAGTGGCTCCAGCGCGTCCTCGATCGGCCGCTTGTGGCTGCCCCAGCTCACCTGCGCTTCCGGCCTCGCCCACTTCACCGCATTGCGCAAAACCCGCTGCACCTCGGGCTGGTGGTAGGTCGGATAGGTTTCGTGGCCCGGCCGGAAGTAGAAGATCTTGCCGGCGCCGCGCCGGTAGGTCACGCCGCTGCGAAACGCCTCGCCGCCGGCGAACCAGGAAATGAACACCACCTCGTCCGGGTTCGGGATGCCGAACGGCTCGCCGTACATCTCTTCCTGGGGAATCTCGAAATGCGTGCTTAAGCCCTGCGCGATCGCATGGCCGGGGTTGCAGACCCAGACCCGCTCCTTCTCGGCCGCGACGCGCCAGCACAGGTCGCAGTTGTGGCCCATCAGCCGCTTGAAGATCTTCGAATGATGGCCGCTGTGCAGCACGATCAGGCCCATGCCCTGCAGCACGCGCTGCTGCACCTTGTCCACGATCGCATCGTCGACCTGCGCATGCGCCGCGTGGCCCCACCAGGTGAGCACGTCGGTGCTCGCGAGCACCTCGTCGCCGAGGCCGTGTTCGGGCATGTCGAGCGTCGCGCAACGGGCTTCGAGCGCCTCGTCCGCGTTCAGCGCATCGGCGATGCAGGCATGCATGCCACGCGGGTAGATCGCGGACACGGCCGGCATCTTGCGGTCGTGCACGTTTTCACCCCAGACGGTGACGCGGAGGGTCATGGGCTCGGCTCCTTCGGGCGCGGTCATTCGGAACGCCCGGGATTCTGCCGCTGCCGGCGCGGCTTGCGCCCGGCGCGCCATTCGCGCTCGTTACTTCGCATCACCGCGAGGCCGCCGGCCGCCTCGCCGGCCGCGCGCGGCGCATCGGCCGGCGCGCGTCATGCGCCTCGTCAGGCCAGCACGAACTGGGCGCGCACCAGGGTCGAATCCCCGGGGTGGAGCGCCAGGCCGGCGCCCAGCCCGCGCATCAGCGCGATCATCGGCTCGTTGCCCCACAACACGTCGCCGAACAAGCGGCGCACGCCGTGCGCGCGGGCGTGACGCGCCAGCCGTTCGAGCAGTTCGCGGCCGAGTCCGGCACCCTGCCAGGCATCGGCCACCGCGACCGCGAACTCGGCGTCGCCGGTATCGGCGCTGCGCACGTAGCGTGCGTCGGCCACGATCAGGTCGCGCGACGGCCCGTCCGCCGGCCGTGCCACGATGGCCACGTGCTGGTGCTGGTCGACATGCGTGAAGTCATGCAGCGTCTCCGCCGAGAGTTCGCGGATGCCGAGATGGAAGCGCCGATAGCGCGAGGTCGGCGACAAGGCGCTGACGAAGGCCTGCTCTGCCGCCGCGTCCTGCACGCCCACCGGCGCGAGCTTGACGGCGCGGCCATCGGCGAGATGGACTCGCTCATCGCCGCCAAGGCGCTCGGCATCGCCCGCCGCTGCCGACGCGGTCGAATAGGGCGCTTGCATCACGCGGCCCTCGCGGCTGCCGCCGCCGTGCCGAAGCGTGCCCGCAGCGATTGCATCCAGCCGTGCGCGGGCGGGTGTCGCGGCAGCGCCGGCGGCGTGATCCTCAGGTCGAGCCGGCCGCCGGCGCGCAGGGCTTGCACCAGCACGGGCCGCGACGAATCGACGACGAAGCTTTCGCCCGGCTCGAGCACGATGTCGCGCTGCTCGCCGTCGACCGTGATCCAGGCGCTGCCGCGAAGGCAGGTCAAGCGCGCGTCGCGCAAATCGTCGAGATAGGCGCCACCATGGATGTCGGACGCTTTGCCGGCGGTCAGGCGATGGGGGGCTGAAGTCGTCATGATGGGCACTCCTCGGAGCCGGTACAAACGATCGACCGGAATGCGTGCCGCTCATGCGGAAGGCTTGCTCCAGGATCGATCAGGCCTCAATATTCGTCTCTCGGGGCCTGCCGCTCAAACGTTCAATTCGAATTCGTCGCATTCCTTCAGTGCATGCAAAAAGAATCGAACCGCCTGCCTCCGCTGGACTTGCTGGCCTCCTTCGAAGCGGCGGCGCGGCACCTCTCGTTCACGCGCGCGGGTGCGGAGCGCTTCATCACGCAATCGGCGATGAGCCGGCAGATCCAGGCGCTGGAAGATGAACTGGGGGTCGCGCTGTTCCGCCGCCGCCATCGAGCGCTCGCGCTGACGGAGGACGGGCTGCGCTTGCAGGCGGTCTGCGCCGGCGTGCTGGCGCAGTTGCGCGAGGTGGTGAGCCAGATCCGTGCACCGACGCGGCGCGAAGTGCTCTCTATCTCGACCACGCCCGGGCTCGCGGCACTGTGGCTGATCCCGCGGCTGCCGCTCTTCACGAAGGCGCACCCAGGCATCGACGTGCGCCTGGATGCCAGCCTGGAAAAACGCGACCTGCGCGACGACGGGCTCGACATGGCGATCCGCTACCAGTCGATCGAAGGCGCCGAAGGCACCTCGCTGTTCGCCGAATCGATGCAGCCGGTGTGCAGCCCGAAACTGCTGCGCAACGGCGCGCCGCCGCTGGACACGCCGCAGGACCTGCGCCATCACACGCTGCTGCGCTCGGGCTACGACACCCGGCAAGGCATGCCGCTGGAATGGGACTTGTGGCTCACCGCGGTCGGCCTGCCCGACCTGCAGCCCGCCTCGACCTTGAGCTTCAGCGGCTACGGTGAGGCCATCGCCGCGGCGCTCGCCGGGCAGGGGCTGGCGCTCGGCCGGCGCCCGCTGGTGGACGCCTTGCTGCGTAGCCGCAAGCTGGTGACGCCGTTCAAGGATGCGCCGGCGTCATCCCGCGGCTACTACCTGATCGTCGATGCCGCGGCGCGGCACAAGCCGGCGGTGCGTGCGTTGGAGCAGTGGTTGATCGAACAAGCCGGGTGATGTGAGCCCCGGCCCCCCGAGGTGGTCGCCGGCCGCTTCGGATCGGCCGCGCGCTGGCCGGCGCTTGCGCCGCCGGGCTTGTTTCAGTGCGGCACGCGCCGCGGCTTCAGCATCGACGGCAGATCGCCGAACAGCGAGGGCCGGAATTCGAGGTGGCGCGGCCCGTCGCCGTCCATCGCCCACAGGGTCATCGCCTTGGCCGACATCGGCTTGGCGAACAGGTAGCCCTGCAGCTCGTCGCAGTTCAGCTCCAGCAGGATTTCGCGCTGGCGCTCGGTTTCGACTCCCTCGGCGACCACGCTCAAGCCCAGTGCATGCGCGAGGCGCACGACCGCATCGACGACGGCGCGCGCATCGCCGCTCTGCCCCAGGTCGTTGACGAAGCTGCGATCGATCTTCAGCTGCTGCGCCGGCAGCTTGCGCAGGTAGCTCAGGCTCGAATAGCCGGTGCCGAAATCGTCGATCGACAGCGAGACGCCGATGCGCGCCAGCGCGTCGAAAGATTTCTGCGCCATCGCCGCATCCTCCATCGCCACCGATTCGGTGATCTCGAAGGTCATCAGCGAAGGCTCGACCCGGTGCGCCAGCAGGGACTGGCGGATGCGCGCGACCAGGTCGACCTGGCGCAGCTGCTGCATCGACAGGTTCACCGCGACGCGCATGCGCAGCCCCTGGTCGGCCCACTCGCGCACCTGGCGGCAGGCCTCCTCGATGACCCAGTTGCCGAGGATGCCGATCAGCCCGAAACGCTCGGCGATCGGGATGAAGATCACCGGGCTGATCATGCCGCGTATCGGATGGCGCCACCGGATCAGCGCCTCGGCGCCGGTGATCTGACCGGAGCGCGCGTGGATCTTCGGCTGGTAGAGCAGCTCGAGGTCGCGCCGCTCGAGCGCCTGGCGCAGGTCCTTCAGCAGATCCATCTGGTCGTGCTGGTCCATGTCCATGCGCGTCTCGAAGAACGCGTAGGTCGAGCCGCCCGAGCGCTTGGCCGCGTACATCGCCGCATCGGCATTCGCGATCAGCTTCTCGCGCGGCCCGTGCTGCGGATAGAAGGCGATGCCGATCGAGCAGGACACCTGCACCTCGCGCTCGAGCAGCAGGCAAGGCTTGGAGAGCGTGTCCATCACGCGCTGCGCGGCGCCCGATGCCGCAGCTTCGTCGGCCGGGCCGTCGAGCATCATCAGGAATTCGTCGCCGCCGATGCGCGCCACCGAATCCGCGCCGCGCGCCAGGCCGCGCAGGCGTTGGCCGATCTGGCGCAGCACCGCGTCGCCGGCGGGGTGGCCGAAGCTGTCGTTCACCGGCTTGAAGCCGTCGAGGTCGATGAAGAGCACGGCCAGGCGCCGCTTGTCGCGGTCGCAGCGGGCCACTTCGGCGCTGAGGTGTTCCTCGAAGACGAGCCGGTTCGGCAGGCCGGTCATCGGGTCGTGGAAGGCGATGCGCTGCAGCTCGTCGTTCGCGAGGCGCAGCGATTCGGCCAGCTTGAAGGTCTGGCCGTGCATGCGCGCGTCGAGTGCGGAGGCGAACAGGCCGATCGTCAGCAAGGTCAGGCCGGCCGCGGTGACGAGCGCGCCGAGCGTGCCGGGGCTGAAGCCGTCGAGGCTGACGCAGACGGCGTCGGACGGCTGCACCGCGGCATGGAACAGGCCGAACTGCGTGGCCGCGATGCCGCCGCCGAAGAGCAGCGCCGCGCCGATGTGCCCGAGGCGGCCGAGCCAGTCGCTTCTCTGCCGCAACTTCAACAGCATCAGCGCGGCCAGCGATACCAGGCTCAGCAGACCGGCCGTCAGCCCGACCACCGGCCAGCGCCAGCTCACCGCCGGCGTCAGCACCAGCGCGGTCTGGCCGAAGAACTGCACCGCGGTCAGCGCCACGCCGGTCAGCGCCGCGCCGACCAGCAGACCCAGCTTGTCGAGCTTGCGGCTGGCCACGCCGATGATCGCGTAGGCCGCGGCGACCGCGACGACCCAGGACAGCGCGGTGGCCAGCCGCTCGTAGCCCACGGCGAACGGCAGCCGCAGCGCCAGCAGGCCGATGAACTGCGTGGACCACAAGCCGGTGCCGAAGACGAGCGCGCCCCCCAGCGTCCAGCCGCGAGCGAGCAGGCGCCCGGAAGCGCGCAGCCGCCACGCCAGGTCGAGGCCGACGAAGCCGGTGTAGAGCGCGACGAGCACCGCGCCGAGGCGGATCAACGGCTCGGCATCGATGGCGAGAAAGGTATCGATCGGAAGACCCCAACGAGGGAAATTGTTCTTGCACGCCCGCGTCGACGGACACCGCAGCGCGAGCGATTTCAGTCTCTTTCGTCCGCCGCGGCGTCTTCATGAGCGGCAGTTCGTGATGCCGGCCACGTGGCGCGGCGCCAGCGGCGCGTCACGCGATCACGCGCCGCGCTCGCTCCGTTGATCGCCCAATCGCACCATCATCGGACGCGGGTCAGACGCTCAGCCGGCGCCGGCGCCGGCGCGCGCCGCGACCAGCCACTGCGGGTTGAACCAGCGGTCGGCCTCACCGTCGTAGGGCAGGCGGTTGATGTCCCAATGGCGGATGAAGGGTGCGTAGACGTCCCAGACGGGCGGGCCCCCGCCGATGTAGACCACGCGTCCCGGATAGCGCGCGATCACGTCCTCGGGTTTGTCGGTGGAGCGGATGACGTCGATGGTGCGGTCGGCGAACGCGAAGCGCGGCACCGACGCGATGGTTTTCGGCCCGGCGACCAGCACGTGGCCGCGGGTGATGTCGAAGAAACGTTCCACGTCGGCGATGTACTCCTCGCCGCGGTTGCCTTCCCAGGGCATGTGGCCGTTCAGGCCGAGCTGGCCGCGCTGGCCGATGGCGCAAATCGATCGGACGTCCGTCATGGTCGCTTCCTCGGGGCAAGTCGTTGCAGCTTCGAGCGTAGCGCCGAAACCAACGAAACAAATCGGCCCGGCGTTGAAGCGGGGCTGAGACCGGCGCACGCGACGCTGTCGCCTCCAACCAGGAGCCGACCATGACCCCTCATCAAATCCAACTCGTGCAAAGCAGCTTCCGCCTCGTCGAACCGATCGCGCCACTGGCGGCCGAGATCTTCTATGCGCGGCTGTTCAGCGCGGATGCCAGCCTTCGCGCGCTGTTCAAGGGCGATATGGGGCACCAGGGCGAACGGCTGATGGCGATGGTGGCCGCGGCGGTCGGCGCGCTCGATCGGGCGGAGGCGCTGAAAGGCACGCTGCGCGCGCTCGGCCGCCGTCATGCGGGCTATGGCGTTCAGGAAGGACATTACGCAACGGTCGGCACGGCGCTGCTCGGCACCTTGCAGCAAGGGCTGGGAGAGGCCTTCACGGCGGAAGTGAGAGACGCCTGGACGGCGCTGTATGGCGTGATCAGCGAAACGATGCTGGATGCGGCGCGGGAGGTCGAGATGGCCTGAGCGCACGCGTCTCAGGCGGCCGCAAACACCTCGCGCAGCCGCTGCTGCCACTCCGCCTTCTGCGCCGCGCTGGCAAAACTCGCCTCGAAGCTGTTGCTCGCCAAGGCGAACGCCTGCTCGGCGCCGAGCTGCGGCAATGCAGAGAAGGTCTCGAGGTAGTTCTGGTTGACGTAGCCGCCGAAATACGCCGGGTCGTCGGAGTTGATCGTCACGCACAGGCCGGCGTCGAGCAGGGTCGCGATGTCGTGCTTGGCCATGTCGTCGTAGACGCAGAGCTTGACGTTCGACAGCGGACACACCGTCAGCGGGACGCGTTCCGCGGCCAGGCGACTCATCAGCGCCGGATCGCCGATGCTGGCGACGCCATGGTCGATGCGTTCGACCTTCAGCACGTCGAGCGCGCTCCAGATGTAGGCCGGCGGCCCCTCCTCGCCGGCATGGGCGACGAGGTGAAAGCCAAGCTCCTTGCAGCGCGCGAACACCCGCGCGAACTTCTCCGGCGGGTTGCCGCGTTCGCCGCTGTCGAGGCCGATGCCGATGAGCTGACTGCGATAGGGCAGCGCCTCTTCGAGGGTCGCGAACGCGGCTTCTTCGCTCAGGTGGCGCAGGAAGCAGAGGATCAGCAAGGCGCTGACCCCGAGCTCGCGCTGTGCGACTTCGCAGGCGCGGCCGAGCCCGTCGATCACGGTCTTGAACGGCACGCCGCGATCGGTGTGGGTCTGCGGATCGAAGAAGAGCTCGGCATGCACCACACCATCGGCCGCGGCACGCCGGAAGTAGGCCATCGCCATGTCAAAGAAGTCTTCCTCCTCCAGCAGCACGCCGGCGCCGGCGTAGTAAATGTCGAGGAAGCTCTGCAGGTCGGTGAAGGCATAGGCCTTGCGCAGCGACTCGACGTCCGGGTACGGCAGCGTCAGCTTGTTGCGCTCGGCCAGCGCGAAGATCAGCTCGGGCTCGAGCGAGCCCTCGATGTGGATGTGCAGTTCCGCCTTGGGCATGCGGCACAGCAGTTCGGGGAGGCGCTCGCGGGGAATGGTCGACAGGTTCATCAGCAGACTCCAAAAGTGATGCCCTGCTCGCGCAGGTAGCGGCGGTAGGCGGACGAGGAGCGGTCCGCCGCGCTGTGCAGCTCGGTCACCGGGCCGGTCGTGCCGATCGGCAGGCGCCGCGGGCGCTGCGATTCGAGCACGGGCTGGTCCTGGCCGAAGATGGTGTTCTGGAAGCCCTGCAGCTGCTCGTCGCTGGACTCGAAATCGGTCTGCGCCATGCGGATCCAGACGCGGCTGCGCTCCGGCTCCAGCGGGCAGACGAAGAGCGCGATCGCGTCGCGGCAGCCATCGCCCTGCTCTTCGGGGATCTTCGTCAGCACGCAGGTGTAGGGCGCGTTCACCTCGTAGGTGTACTCGATCATCGAGCCCCCCGGCGCGTTCAGGCTGGCCTGCGGCTGCCACGCCCGGCATTCGGTGGCGAGGAAGCCGGTCGGCGTGGTCTGCACCTTGTACGGCTCCATCGCGGTCGCGTCGCGCGAGCCCAGCCAGCCTTCGTGCACGAAGCCGAAGTGCGACATGTCGAGGAAGTTCTCGACGATGCGCGGCGCGCTGGTCGCGACCTCGTAGGGGCCGCAGTTGAACTTGCGCAGGCGGGCATCGTCTTCCGCGTCGAAGGCGGGCACCGCGCTCGTCGCGTCGGCCTGCAGCGCCACCCACACCAGGCCGTAGGCGATGCGCGCGCTGTAGGCGCAGGCGCGATGCTCGGCCGGCGGCTTGAAGGCCGGCACGGCGGGAACAGCGACGCAATGGCCGCCGCCCTCGAACGCCCAACCGTGATAGGCGCACTCCAGCAGGTCCCCCCTGATACGCCCCATCGACAGCGCCGCACCGCGGTGCGGGCAGCGGTCGGCAAAGGCATGCACCGCGCCGCGGCTGTCGCGCCAGAGCACGATCTCCTGGCCGAGCAGGTGTGCGGCGAACGGCTTGTCGGCCACGTCTGCCGCCGAGGCCACCGGATGGAACAGGCTCGTCTCGATCATTTTTTATCCACTCCCATGAAAAAACCGCCCGGCGCCACGAGCGGCGGCGGGCGGCTCGCTGCGATGTCAGCTTACTTGCCCGCCGGGATCTTGCCTTCCACGCCCTTCAGGTAGAAGTTGACCTTGTCTTTCCAGTCCTGGTCGGCCTTGGTGCCCTTGGCCAGTACTTCCTTGCCGTCGCTGGTGGTCAGCGGGCCAGTGAAGACCTCGAAGGTGCCGGCCTTCATCGCGGCGTCGACTTCCTCGACCTTCTTCTTCGCCGCTTCAGGCACCGTCGGCGCAACCGTCACCAGGCCGTTCTGGCCTTCCTTGACGCCCCAGACGGTGCGCTCGACCTTCCAGGTGCCGTCCATCACGTCCTTGACGGCCTTCTTGTAGTAGCCGCCCCAGTTCGCGACGGCCGAGCCGAGGTGCGCCTTTGGCGCGACCGCGCTCATGTCCGAATCCCAGCCGAACGCGAACTTGCCGTTCTTCTCGGCCGTCTGCAGCACCGCGCTGGAGTCGGTGTTCTGCAGCAGCACGTCGGCGCCGCCGTTGATCATGCTCTGCGCCGCCTCGGCTTCCTTCGGCGGATCGAACCAGGAGCTGACCCAGACGACCTTGGTCTTGATCTTCGGGTTCACGCTCTGCGCACCGAGCGTGAAGGCGTTGATGTTGCGCAGCACCTCGGGGATCGGGAACGAGCCGACGAAGCCGATGGTGCCGGTCTTGCTGACCGAGCCGGCGATGATGCCGGCCATGTACGCGGGCTCATAGAACTTCGAGTCGTAGATGCGCATGTTGTCGGCGGTCTTGTAGCCGGTCGCATGCTCGAACTTGACGTCCGGGAATTCGGCCGCGACCTTCAGCATCGGCTCCATGTAGCCGAACGAAGTCGCGAAGATGATCTTGTTGCCCTGCGTCGCCAGGTCGCGGATCACGCGCTCGGCGTCGGCGCCCTCGGGCACCTTCTCGACGATCGTCGCCTTGACCTTGTCGCCGAATTCCTTCTCGACCTCCTTGCGGCCGACGTCGTGCGCGTAGGTCCAGCCGGCGTCGCCGACCGGGCCGATGTAGACCCAGGCGGCCTTCAGCGGCTCGGCGGCCGAAGCGGCGGGAGCCGGCGCCGCGGCGCTGGCCGGAGCGGCCGCGACCGGCGCGGCCTCCTCCTTCTTGCCGCAGCCGACCAGCGCGGCGGCAGCGGCCACGCTGCTCAGCGTGGCCAGTCTCAGCAGGGCGCGCTTGGTCAGCGCGTTCGTCGGAACGGTCATGGGTGGGTCCTTGGGAGTGAGAAGGAAGAGCGGTTCAGCCGCGGGCACTATCTTGTCATGAAGCGAGGGGTGTCTCGGATCAGCTGCCGGGATGGAAAGGCTTGCCGAGCGAGGCCGGCATGTTGATGCGGATCCACACCGGGTTGCGCGAGATCAGCGCCAGCACGACGATGGTGGCGAGATACGGCAGCATCGCGAGCAGCTGGCTCGAGACTTCGACCCCCGCCCCCTGCAACGCGAACTGCAACATCGTGACGCCTCCGAAAAGATAGGCTCCGAGCAAGACACGTGCCGGTCGCCAGGTGGCGAAGGTGGTCAGGGCCAGCGCAATCCAGCCGCGGCCCGCCGTCAAGCCTTCGACCCACAGCGGGGCATAGACCACCGACAGATAGGCACCGGCGACGCCGCACAAGGCGCCGCCCGCGATCACCGCGAAGAAGCGGATGCGCCGCACCGGGTAGCCGAGCGCATGCGCCGATTCGGGCGACTCGCCGACCGCGCGCAGCACCAGTCCGGCCCGGCTCTTGTAGAGGAACCAGCCGAAAGCGAACATCAGCGCGATCGCGACATAGACCATCGGGTGCTGGCGGAACAAGGCCGGGCCGATGAACGGGATGTCGGACAGCCCCGGGATGTTCAGCGGCGAGCGATCGGAGAGCTTCTTGCCGGCGAAATCGACGCCGACGAAGGCCGAGAAGCCGCCGCCGAACAGGGTCAGCGCGAGGCCGGTCGCGTACTGGTTGGTGTTCAGCCAGATCACCAGCCAGCCGAAGATCGCCGCCATCAGCGCACCGGCCGCGGCGCCGGCCGCGAAGGCGACGATGTCGCTGCCGCTGTAATACGCGGCGGCGAAGCCGGCGATCGCGGCGACCAGCATCATGCCCTCGGCGCCGAGGTTCAGCACGCCGGCTTTTTCGTTCAGCAGCAGGCCGAGGCCGGCGATCGCGAGCGGCGTGCCGGAGGCCAGGGTGGCAGCCAGAAGCAGAGCAATCTCGTTCATGCGCCTTCCTTCGCCGTGGTCGGAGTGGCCGGCTTGACCGCGGGAGGCACCACCGCGTGCGGCGCGCCCTTCCAGCGGATGCGATAGAAGATCAAGGTGTCGCAGGCCAGCAGCAGGAACAGCAGCAGGCCCTGGAACACGCCGGTCAAGGCATTCGGCAAACCGAGGCGCGACTGGCCCAGCTCGCCGCCGATCAGCATCATCGACAGCAGCATCCCCGAGAACACGATGCCCACCGGATGCAGCCGCCCGACGAAGCAGACGATGATCGCGGTGAAGCCGTAGCCGGTGGAAACGTGCGGCGTCAGCTGCTTCAGCGGCCCGGCCGCCTCCATCGCGCCCGCCAGGCCGGCCATGCCGCCCGAGGTCAGCAACGCGGTCCACAGCGAGGTGCGCGCCGAAAACCCGGCGTACCTGGCGGCGGCCGGCGCGAGCCCGCCGACCTGCAGCTGGTAGCCGCGCCACGAGCGGAACAAAAAGGACCAGAAGATGCCGACGAACACCAGCGCGACGACGAAGCCCCAATGCAGCCGCGACTTCGGCAGCAGGGCCGGCAGCCAGGTCGACGCATCGAAGGTCTTGGTCTGCGGGAAGTTGAAGCCCATCGGGTCCTTCCACGGCACGAAGACCAGGTAGTTCAGCAGTTGCTGCGCGACGTAGACGAGCATCAGGCTGACCAGGATCTCGCTGGCGTTGAACTTGTCGCGCAGCAAGGCGGTGATCGCGGCCCAGACCATGCCGCCGAGCGCACCGGCGATCAGCACCAGCGGCGAATAGATGCCGCGCGAGCCGCTGATGCCTTCCGTCGTCAGCCACAGCGCGACGCCGCCGCCGGCGATCGCGCCGAGCAGGAACTGGCCTTCGGCGCCGATGTTCCAGACGTTCGAGCGATAGCACACCGCCAAGCCCAATGCGCAGAGGATCAGCGGCGTCGATTTCAGCAGCACTTCGGAGATCGAGCGCATGCCGTTCAGCGGCTCGACGAAGAAGACGCCAAGGCCCTTCAGCGGATCCTTGCCGAGCGCGGCGAAGAGCAGGGCCGCGAGGATGACGGTCAACACCAGCGCGATCAACGGCGACGCGAAGGACATCGCCTTGGACGGCTGGGGCCGGGCTTCGAGCTTAAGCATGGGCAGCCTCCTTGCGCGGCGCGGCGCCGTCTCGCGGCCACAGGCCGGACATCCATTCGCCGATCATCTCGATCGTCGCCTGCGCGGTCGGCACGCTGGGCGAAATGCGCCCTTGAGCGATCACCACCAGCCGGTCGCTGATCTCGAACAGCTCGTCGAGCTCCTCGCTGACGACGAGCAAGGCGCAGCCTTCGTCGCGCAGCTTCAGCAAGGCGCCGCGGATCTGCGCCGCCGCGCCCACGTCGACGCCCCAGGTCGGCTGCGAGACGATCAACAGCTTCGGCTTCGCGTCGATCTCGCGGCCGACGATGAATTTCTGCAGGTTGCCGCCGGACAGCGACTTGGCCGCCGCGCCCGGGCCTCCGGCCTTGACGTTGTAGCGCGCGATCAGATCGGCCGCGAGCCGGGTGACCTGGCCGGTGCGGATCCAGCCCGACTTGGAGACCGCCTCGGTGCGCGTCAGCAGCGTGTTCTGCGCGAGCGACAGCGTCGGCACCGCGCCGCGGCCCAGGCGCTCTTCGGGCACGAAGTGCAGGCCCATCTTGCGCCGATGGCGCGGCGAGGCGTTCGAGATGTCGTTGCCGAACATGCGGATCGAGCCGGCCGGGGCGCGTGTGTCCTCGCCCGACAGCGCGGCCATGAACTCCTGCTGGCCGTTGCCCGAGACGCCGGCCACGCCGACGATCTCGCCCGCCCTCACCTGCAGCGCGATATCCGCCAGCGAGGTGCCGAACGGCGATTGCTTGACCAGCGACAAGCCCTTCAACTCCAGCGCCAGCTCGCCGACGTGCGCCTGCACGTGTTTGAGCTGCGGCGGCTCGCTGCCGATCATCAGCCGCGACAGGCCGGCATTCGTCTCGGTGCGCGGATCGACCTCGCCGGTCACCTTGCCGCCGCGCAGCACGGTGCAGTGGTGGCACAGCGCGCGGATCTCGTCGAGCTTGTGGCTGATGTAGAGGATCGAGCAGCCCTCGCTCGCCAGCTGGCGCAGGGTGACAAAAAGCTTCTCGACCGCCTGCGGCGTCAGCACCGAAGTCGGCTCGTCGAGGATCAGAAGCTTCGGGTTCGTCATCAGCGCACGCACGATCTCGACGCGCTGGCGCTCGCCGACCGAGAGCGTGTGCACCGGCCGCAGCGGCTCGACGTCGAGTCCGTACTCCTTCGAGACCTTGGTGATGCGCTGCGTCACCTCGGCGAGCGAGAGCGATTTGTCGAGGCCGAGCCAGACGTTCTCGGCCGCGGTCAAGGTGTCGAACAGCGAGAAGTGCTGGAACACCATGCTGATGCCCAGGTGCCGCGCTTCCTGCGGGTTGCGGATCTGCACCGGCTGGCCGTTCCAGCGGATCTCGCCCTCGTCGGGGCGCACGGCGCCGTAGATCATCTTCATCATCGTCGACTTGCCGGCGCCGTTCTCGCCGAGCACGGCATGGATCTCGCCCGGCTGGACCTTCAGGCTGACGTTGTCGTTGGCCTTGACGGCCGGGTACTGCTTGCTGATGCTGACGAGCTCGAGGCGTAACAAGGCTTCCTCCTGTGGGTCGGGCGCCCCTTGGGCGCCCGATCTGTACTGCTGCTACCCGCGGGTGGCGGCCGTTCCCTTGATCAGCCGCCGCCCATGTAAATGAACTTGCCCAGGAAGACGCCGCCGATCACCCACACCATCCAGTGCACTTCCTTGCCCTTGCCGGTGAACAGCTTCAACACCGCATAGCTGATGAAGCCGAACGCCAGGCCGTTGGCGATGGAGTACGTGAACGGCATCATCAGCGCCGTCACCGCCGCCGGAATCACCTCGGTGGTCTCGTCCCAGTCCAGTTCTGTCAGTTCCCTAAGCATTAAGCAGGCCACGAAGAACAAGGCCGGCGCCGTCGCATAGGCAGGCACCGAGCCGGCCAGCGGCGCGATCACCAGGCAGGCGAGGAAGAGTACCGCGACCGTGAGCGCGGTCAGCCCGGTGCGGCCGCCGGCCTGCACGCCGGCCGCGCTTTCGACATACGCCGTGGTGCTGGAAGTGCCGAGCAGCGAGCCGGCGAAGATCGCGCCGCTGTCGGCCAGCAGCGCCTTGTTCAGCCGTTCCATCTTGCCGGGCACCAGCAGGCCGGCGCGCTTGGCCACGCCCATCAGCGTGCCGGTGGCATCGAAGAGCTCGACCAGGAAGAACACCAGCACCACGTTCAGGATGCCGCCCGAGAGCGCGGCCTTGATGTCGAGCTGCAGGAAGGTCGGCGCGATCGACGGCGGCGCCGAGAAAATGCCGTGGAACTGCTGCTTCGGATCGACGAAGAACGACGCGATCGTGACGGCGATGATGCCGATCAGGATCGCCCCCGGCACCTTCAGCCTATCGAGCACGACGATCAGGAAGAAGCCGATCGACGCGAGCACCACCGGCACCGAATGCAGCTCGCCGAGCGTGATGTAGGTGGCCGGCGAAGCCGCGACGATGCCGGCGTTCTTCAGCGCGATGATCGCGAGGAAGAGCCCGATGCCGACCGTGATCGCGATGCGGATCGAATGCGGGATGCCGCGGATGATCAGCTCGCGCAGCCCGAACAAGGTGACGGCCAGGAACAGGCAGCCCGAGATGAACACCGCGCCGAGCGCCGCCTGCCAGGTGAAGTGCATGTGCAGCACGACCACGTAGGCGAAATAGGCGTTCAGCCCCATGCCGGGCGCGAGCGCGATCGGGTAGTTCGCATACAAGGCCATGATCGAGGTGCCGAGCGCCGCGATCAGGCAGGTGGCGACGAACACCGCCTCTTTCGGCATGCCCGCGTCGCCGAGGATCGACGGGTTGACGAAGATGATGTAGGCCATCGTCAGGAACGTGGTGAGGCCTGCCACCAGCTCCGTGCGCACGTTGGTCTTGTGCTCGGCGAGCTTGAAATATCGTTCTAGGAACTGCATGACGCCTTGTCTCCGGTCGGTCTTTGTTATTGCTTCAGGCGGCGCCGCGTTCGTACTGCGGCGCCCCTCGCACATACGCGGCGGCGAGATTGCGCTCGTCCGCCAGCGTCATCCACGCAAACAGCCGTTCATGCAGCCCCTGCGTCAATGCCATGCGGCGCCGCGCGACCGGGCCGACGGCCCAGTCCCAGATGCACACGTCCGCGGCGCGGCCCGCTTCCAGCGAGCCGATCTCGTGCGCGAGGCCGAGCGCCTCGGCCGAGCCGAGGGTCGCGGCATGCAGCGCCTTCCAGGCGGTGAGCTTCTGCCCGCCCATCGCCTGCACCTTGTAGGCCTCCGCCATCGTGCGGATCATCGACAGACTGGTGCCGCCGCCGACGTCGCTCGCCAGGCTCACATTGGCGCCGGCATCGGTCGCGGCGCGCCAGTCGAACAGGCCGCTGCCGAGGAACAGGTTGGAGGACGGGCTGTGCGCGATCTGCGCACCGGTTTCGCGCACCGCGGCACGGTCGGCATCGTTGAGCCAGACGCCGTGCGCCAGCACGCTGCGTGCGTTCATCAGGCCGGCGCGGGTGTAGACGTCGAGGTAGCTGCGCGCCTCGGGAAAGAGCTCGCGCACCCATTGCACTTCGTCGCGGTTCTCGGCGACGTGGGTCTGCATGTAGACCGTCGGATAGGCGGCGCACAGGCGCCCGGCCATCGCGAGCTGCGCCGGCGTGCTGGTCGGCGCGAAGCGCACCGTCACCGCGTAGGAGAGGCGGTCCTGCCCGTGCCAGCGCTCGATCAGGTCGACGCAGTCCTTCTCGGCCTGCTCGACGTCGTCGCGCAGGCCCTCTGGGGCATGGCGATCCATCAGCACCTTGCCGGTCAGCAGGCGCATGCCGCGGCGCTGCGCGGCCTTGCAGAGGCCGTCGACGCTGGTCTTGTGCACGGTCGGGAAGACCATCGCGGTGGTCGTGCCGTAGCTCAGAAGGGCGTCGATGAAACGCTCGCCGCCGGCGTTCGCCTCATCGGCATCGGCGAAGCGCATCTCGGCCGGGAAGGTGTAGGTGTTGAGCCAGTCGAGCAGCTCGGTGCCGTAGCTCGCGATCATGTCGATCTGCGGGCTGTGCACATGGGTATCGATGAAGCCGGGCAGGATCAGCCGGCCGCTGAAGTCTTCCTTCTGCCAAGTCTCGTCGGGCACCTGCGCGCCGGGCTGAGCGCCGACGATCAGGCCGTTCTCGATCAGCAGCCAATGGTCGGCGCGATAGCGCACCGCGGGCGAATCGATCACGGCCCAGCCGGGTGTGCCGGTGAAGTCGAGCAGGTCGGCGCGGAGTGCGCGCCGGCTGGGTTGCGGAGTCGTGGCAAGCGTGGTGGCGGGCTGCGTCATGACGGGCGAATCTCAGGGCAATGAAACGGAGGAGTTCGAAGGGCGCGACGGCGCGGCGGATGCGGCAGGCCCGATCAGCTTGCGCGCGACCTCGCGCACCTGCTCGCGAAACCACTTGAGCGGCGGCGAGGCATGCGACAGGTCGTGCCACAGCTGGTAGTACGTGAGGGCAGGGAAAGGCACCGGGCACGGCACGATGGTCACCGGCAGCGAGCTCAGGTAGCGCGAGCAGAAAAGCCGCCCGGTGGTCAGCACCAGCATGCTGCGTGCCACCATCAGCGGGATCTGGCTGAAGTGCGCCGAGCGCACCGAGAGATCGCGCTTGTGGCCGAGCGAGCCGAGGTGATCCTCGATCACCCCCTGCGCACCGGGATGGAACGGCGACGGTGCGACGTGCTCGCAGCCGAGATAACGCTCGATCGTCCAGCCGCCGGCCTCGACCAGGCGCACGATCGGATGGTTCTTCGCGACCAGGCAGACGATCTCGTCCGACAGCAGCCTCCCGAGGTGCAGCTCCATCGGCGGCTGCAGCCAGTTGCCGATCACCAGGTCGACCTCGCCCTCGGCCAGGCCGCGGCGGTAGTCGAATTCGCCCGAGAGCGGCAGCAGCTCCATCCTGACGTGCGGCGCCTCGCGCTTGACCCAGGCGACGAGCTCCGGCAGGAAGAGCGGATCGAGATAGTCGCTCGCGGCGACGCGGAACATCGCATTGCTGGTCGCCGGATCGAAAGCGGCGGAGCGAGTGCGCGGACTGAACAGGATCTCGGCGGACTGCAGCATCGAGGCGGCCGGGCCCACCAATTGCAATGCCGTCGCGGTCGGTGTCATGCCATTGCCGGCGCGCACCAGCAAGGGGTCGCCCGTCAGTTCGCGCAGCCGCTTGAGCTGGGCGCTGACGGCGGGCTGCGTGCTCTGCAGACGCAATGCGGCCCTGGAAACATTTCGTTCAGTGATCAAGGTATGCAGGACTCGAATGAGGTACAGATCGATCTTGTCGAAATCCGCTCGCTGCGCCATATAGATCACCGGATACGAGTTATGCGGGACATCGTATACATCTCGCGTCGCAACGCGCTAAGTTTCGCTGTCGGCTTCTTTTCGCCTTCCCCGGCATTTCTGCCATTCCTCGAGCCTCGAGAGCAAGCACCAGCATGAGTACTCCCAGCACCGCCAGCCCGCAAGCCATTCGCTTCTTTCACCGGGGAGAGATCGTCTCCATCGAAGGTTCGCACCCGACCCGCTCGGTGCTCGAATGGCTGCGCGAGGACGCACGCTGCACCGGCACCAAGGAAGGCTGCAACGAAGGCGACTGCGGCGCCTGCACCGTCGTGATCGGGGAACTTGCTGATGGGACTAACCCGGGGGCCAACGCCGCGCCGAACGCTCGCGCCGTCGGCGGCCTCAACCTGCAAACCGTGAACGCCTGCATCCAGTTCCTGCCGACCTTGCACGGCAAGGCGCTGTTCACGGTCGAGGACCTGAAGGCGCAGTGCGGCGACAAGCTGCACCCGGTGCAGCAGGCGATGGTCGACTGCCACGGCTCGCAATGCGGCTTCTGTACGCCGGGCTTCGTGATGTCGCTGTGGTCGACCTACGAACACCAGAACGCCTGCGGCGCCAAGCCCACGCGCCAGCAACTCGCCGACGACCTCTCCGGCAACCTGTGCCGCTGCACCGGCTACCGGCCGATCCTCGATGCCGGGCAGCGCATGTTCGACCTGCCGGCGGTGAAGCTCGATACGCGGCCGGTGGTCGAGGCGCTGCAAAGCCTGAAGCGCGACACCACTTTCGACTACCGCGCCGCGCTGACCTTGCCGAGCGGCGAAAAACGCGCGGACAACTTCCACGCGCCGAAGACCATCGAGCAACTCGCCGCGCTGCTGGTCGAGAAGCCGAAGGCGCGCATCCTCGCCGGCTCGACCGATGTCGGCCTGTGGGTCAACAAGATGTTCCGCGACCTGGGCGACATCGTCTACACCTGCGATGTCGACGAGATGAAGATCGTCGAAGAGCGCAGCGACGAGTTGTACATCGGCGGCGCGGCCACGCTCGAAGCCTCGTGGACCGCGCTGGTGCAGCGCGCCCCGGCCCTCACCGACGTATGGCTGCGCTTCGCTTCGCCGCCGATCCGCAATGCCGGCACGATGGGCGGCAGCGTCGCCAACGGCTCGCCGATCGGCGATTCCTCGCCGGTGCTGATCTCGCTCGATGCGCTGATCGAATTGCGCCAGGGCGACCGTGTGCGCCGCATGCCGCTGGCCGATTTCTACGTCGACTACATGAAGAACAAGCTCGAGCCGGGCGAGTTCGTGCAGGGCATCGCGGTGCCGCTCGCGGCGCTGAAGCGCACGGTACGCGCCTACAAGATCAGCAAGCGTTTCGACTGCGACATCTCGGCCCTGCTCGGCGGTTTCACGATCGCGCTCGACGGCGAGAACGTCAAGGAAGTGCGACTGGCCTTCGGCGGCATGGCGGCGATCGTCAAGCGCGCCGCGGCGGCCGAGGCGGCGATCGTCGGCCAGCCCTGGAACCAGGCCACCGTCGATGCCGCGAAGGCCGCGCTGGCGCAGGACTTCACGCCGCTGACCGACATGCGGGCGAGCGCGGCGTATCGTCTGCAGGTCGCGCAGAACCTGCTGCAGCGCCTGTGGCTCGAGACGCGCACGCACGATCCGCTGCCGACGCAGTCCACCAGCGTCTGGAGCGTGATGCCCCACGCCGTTATCGAAGGAGTCTGAGCATGAACAAGCCGATCGACGCCCTGCTGCTGCAACCGGCCGAGGCCTTTGCCGACTACCTGAAGAACACCGCGTCGCGCATCGACGAAAGCGCCGAGGCGATCGCGCAAAGCAACGGCGCGCGAGTCGGCGTGAGCCGGCCGCACGAGTCCGCGCACCTGCACGTCGCCGGCGAGGCGACCTACATCGACGACATCCCGGAACTGGCCGGCACCCTGCATTGCGCGCTCGGCCTGTCGCCGGTCGCGAACGGCAAGCTGACGGCGATGGCGCTGGAAACGATCCGTGCGCTGCCGGGCGTGGTCTCGGTGATCTCGGCCGCCGACATCCCCGGCCCGAACGATTGCGGCTCGATCATCCACGACGATCCGATCCTCTGCGGAATCGTCGACCATGACGATGGCTCGTCCTGGGGCGAGATCCGCTACCTCGGTCAGCCGGTGTTCGCGGTGATCGCCGAAACGCGCGACATCGCGCGCCGCGCCGCCGCGAAGGCGAAGGAGGTGCTGACGATCGATGCCGCCCCGCCGGTGCTGACGCCGCGCGAGGCGCACGAGAAGCAGCAGTACGTGCTGCCGCCGATGCACCTGATCCGCGAAACCAACGAGGGCGGCGCGAAGGCCGCGATCGCGAAGGCGCCGCACAAGCTGAAGGGCACGTTCGACGTCGGCGGCCAGGAGCAGTTCTATCTCGAAGGCCAGATCAGCTACGCGATCCCGAAGGAAGGCGGCATCCACGTCCATTGCTCGACCCAGCACCCGAGCGAGATGCAGCACCTGGTGGCGCATGCGCTGAAGCTGCATGCGCACGACGTGCACGTCGAATGCCGGCGCATGGGCGGCGGCTTCGGCGGCAAGGAGTCGCAATCGGCGCTCTTCGCCTGCGTCGCCTCGGTCGCCGCGACGAAGCTGAAGCGGCCGGTGAAGCTGCGCCTCGACCGCGATGACGACTTCATGGTCACCGGCCGCCGCCACTGCTTCTGGTACGAGTACGAAGTCGGCTACGACGACGAAGGCCGCATCCTCGGCGCCGCGATCACGATGGTCTCGCGCGCCGGCCACTCGGCCGACCTGTCGGGCCCGGTGATGACGCGTGCGCTCTGCCACTTCGACAACGCCTACTGGCTGCCCGATGTCGAGATGCACGGCTACTCCGGCAAGACGAACACGCAGAGCAACACCGCGTTCCGCGGCTTCGGCGGCCCGCAGGGGGCGATCGCGATCGAGAACATCATGGACTCGGTGGCGCGCGCGCTGAAGAAGGACCCGCTGGACGTGCGCCAGCTCAACTTCTACGGCAAGACCGAGAAGAACGTGACGCCCTACGGCCAGCTCGTGACCGACAACATCATCCATGAGCTCGTCGGTCAGCTCGAGGGCAGCAGCGACTACCGCGCGCGCCGCGAGGCGATCACCCGCTTCAACAACACCAGCCCGGTGCTGAAGCGCGGCATCGCGCTGGCGCCGCTGAAGTTCGGCATCTCCTTCAACGTCAAGCACTTCAATCAGGCCGGCGCGCTGGTGCACGTCTACACCGACGGCTCGATCCTAGTGAACCACGGCGGCACCGAGATGGGCCAGGGCCTGAACACCAAGGTGGCGCAAGTCGTCGCACACGAACTGGGCGTGAGCTTCGAGAGCGTGCGCGTGACCGCGACCGATACGCAGAAGGTCGCCAACACCTCGGCGACGGCCGCCTCCACCGGCGCCGACCTGAACGGCAAGGCCGCGCAGGATGCGGCGCGGCAGATCCGCGAGCGCCTCGCGGCCTGTGCCGCGGCGAACTATGGCGGCGAGGCCTCGGCCGTGCGCTTCGCCAACGACAAGATCAGCGTCAACGGCCGCTCGATTCCGTTCAGCACGCTGGTGGCGCAGGCCTATCTGGACCGGGTGCAGCTCTGGTCCGACGGCTTCTACGCGACGCCCGGGCTGAGCTGGGACAAGGACAAGATGTTCGGCCGGCCGTTCTACTACTACGCCTACGGCGCGGCGGTCAGCGAAGTGCTGGTCGACACCTTGACCGGCGAGTGGAAGCTGCTGCGCGCCGACATCCTGCACGACGCCGGCAAGTCGTTGAACCCGGCCGTCGACATCGGCCAGGTCGAAGGCGCCTTCATCCAGGGCATGGGCTGGCTGACGATGGAGGAGCTGGTCTGGCACCCGAAGACCGGCCTGCTGACCACGCATGCGCCCAGCACCTACAAGATCCCGACCGCGAACGACTGCCCGCCCGTCTTCAATGTGCAGCTGTTCCAGGGCCAGAACGCGGAGGATTCGATCCATCGCAGCAAGGCCGTCGGCGAGCCGCCGCTGCTGCTGCCGTTCTCGGTGTTCTTCGCGATCCGCGATGCGGCCTCGGCGGCCGGCGGGCACGAGATCGATCCGCCGCTGACGGCGCCGGCCACCAGCGAATCGATCCTGCGGGCGATCACCGCGGTGCAGAGGAGCTGAAGAAGTGAACCGAAACGTGCGCCGGACCGCGCAACGCTGGCTGGCGGAAAGGGAGCCGGCCGTCGTCGTGCAGGTCATCGAGTCGCGCGGTTCGGCGCCGCGCCATGCGGGCACGCGCATGCTGGTCTCGGCCGAGGAAGAGATCGGCACGATTGGCGGCGGCCACCTCGAGCTGAAGGCGATCCAGGCGGCGCGCGATCTGCTGAAGCACAAGGCGGTGCCGCACGTGGCGCACTACCCGCTCGGCCCGGCGCTGGGCCAGTGCTGCGGCGGCGCGGTGACTCTCAGCTACGACCCGCTCGACGCCGAGGCGCTCGCACTCTGGCCCGATCCGGCGCCGCTGTTCCATCTGCAGCTGTACGGCGCCGGCCACGTCGGCCAGGCGATCGCGCGGCTGCTGGCCACGCTCGACGTCAGCGTCGACTGGATCGACGAGCGCGAGGAGATGTTCCCGCAAAACATGGTCGGCGCCACGCCCTGGCCGGCGCACATCCGGCCGGTCTCGGTCGACGCGGTCGAAGGCGAGGTCGCGATCGCGCCGCCGGGCGCGTTCTACCTCGTGCTGACGCACAACCACGATCTCGACCTTCGCATCACCGATGCGATCCTGCGGCGCGGCGACTTCGCCTACCTCGGCCTGATCGGCTCGGAGACCAAGAAGGCGAGATTCATTCATCGCTTCGAGGAGCGCGGCATCGCGCCGGCGACGATCGAGCGCATGACCTGCCCGATCGGCATCGAAGGCATCTCGGGCAAGGAGCCGGAGATCATTGCGATGGCGGTGGTGGCGCAGCTGCTGCAGCGCGCCCGCGGGTGAGGCTCGTCGCGCGGATCGATCGCCTTCGAATCCACGATGGACTCGACGGCAGCCTACGGTGCACTCGGGAGGGATTGCGGCAGACCGAAGAGCTGGAGGACCGTCTCTTCGAAGCGGGTGATGGCGCTGATTCGATCGCCGGCCAGAGTGAGGACGAAAAGGCCGACGCCTTGAATGCCGGTAGGGGCGTGTCGGTAGACCGCGAATGCCGGCTGACCGTTGGCTCGCGTCGGCACCGTTTGGAATCTCTGCAGCGAACCGAAGACGAATGCGAAGAAGCGGGCCACGCTGTCTCGGCCCCGGTACTCCAGCGGCATCGGCGGCATCGACAGGAAGACGTCGTCCGTCAGCAGAGCCACTAGCGCATCGATGTCGGCAGATTCGTAGGCGCTGACGAACTTCGCCACGATCGCGTCCTCGGCAGCTGAGTCGCTTTCAAGCGGCTGCTCTCGGGCAGTGGCCACCGGCAATCGGCGCTGCATTCCTGCACGCGCGCGCTTGAGGGCGCTTTTGACCGATTCGACGGTCGTGTCCAGCATGTCGGCGACTTCGTCCGCTTGAAATCCGAGGACGTCGCGCAGCGTGAGAACGGCGAGCTGGCGAGGCGGCAGGATCTGCAGGGCGGTCACAAAGGCCAGCGAGATGGATTCGGTTTGCTCGTAGCACGCGTCCGGACCAAGCTGCACACCGATCGCACCGTCCAGGAGAGTGTCGGGATAGGGCTCGAGCCAGTGGATTTCGCCGAGTCCAGTCGGTTCCGGTGGTTCGATTCCCGGAATGTCCCACTGCTTTGCAGGACGTCGGCGAGCAGAGCGCAGCGCGTCGAGGCACTGGTTGGTGGCGATGCGGTAGAGCCAGGTGCGAAGCGAGGCGCGCCCGTCGAATCGTTCGAGACCTCGCCAAGCGGCGAGCATCGTGTCCTGGAGAGCGTCCTCGGCATCCTGAAACGATCCGAGCATCCGGTAGCAGTGCACCCGTAGTTCGCGACGGTGTGGCTCGACCAGCGTTCGAAATGCCTCGCCGTCGCCGGCCTGCGCTCTCGACAGTAGGTCCGTTCTCGCCAACTCCACGCCCGCCACCTCGTTCCTTGTGCGCAGTTCCCCAGTGTATAGACGCCGGCCAAGGCGCGAACGAGGCGGTCGCGGAGCGCCTCCTTTTCCGATGCCGCGGCGTCTAACCGGTGACCGACACCATTGGCTAACGATTCTCATAGGAGCGACAGCATGAAAACAGATGGCAAGGTTCTGCCTGAGACCAGGTCACAACGAGTCATCGACATGACAGAACGAGACTTTCTCTACCAGCGACGTCTTGTTTCGCTTCGTCCATTTGTCACCGATGACGGTGTCCCGGGCTTCAACTTGAGGTTCGAGGGCGATGAAATGATTGCCATGCGAATCGAGAGCCCACTGCTCGACATCTTCCATCGGGCGATCAGCCGACTCAAGGAGAGCCCGAGAATCAAGCGTTGACCGCAATGACCGCGATCGCTCAGATCTCCACTCGCGACCCCAGCTCGATCACCCGGTTCGCCGGCAGGTTCAGGTAATCCGCGATATTCCCCAGGTTGCGCGACATCGTCGCGAACAGCTTCTCGCGCCACAGCGCCATGCCGCCGCTGCCCTCCTCGGTCGGCACGACGGTCGCCCGGCTGAGGAAGAACGAGGTATCCATCGGGTCCAGGATCAGCCCGCGCAGCTTGCAGGCCTCGAGCGCCGCGGGCAGGTCGATCTCGTCCTTGAAGCCGTAGGTCACCGTCACGCGGTGGCAGTTGTGCTCTTGCGGGCCGAGCGGCTCGACCAGCACCCGGTCCTCCATGAGCACCCGCGGGATCTGCTGGTAGCTGACGTTCAGGAAGATCACCTGCTCGTGCAGCACCCGGTTGTGCTCCAGGTTCTTCAGCAGCGAATGCGGCACGCCGTCGCGATCTATCGTCAGGAAGATCGCGGTGCCGGCGACGCGCAGCGGCGGGTCGGCGAACAGCATGTCGAGGAAGGGCTCGAGCGGCGTCGCACCCGCGCGCGCATGCGCCTCGCGCATCATGATCTCGCGGCCGTTGCTCCAGGTCACCATCAGCGTGAAGATCGCGCCGCCGATGACCAGCGGGAACCAGCCTCCTTCGACGATCTTCAGCAGGTTGGCGGCGAAGAAGGTCAGGTCGATGACGAAGAAGAAGCCGGTCGCCGCCAGGCTCAGCGCCAGCCCGTAGTGCCAGGCATGGCGCACCACGTAGAAGGTCAGGCACGTGGTGATCAGCATCGTGCCGGTGACCGCGATGCCATAGGCCGCGCCGAGCGCGGTCGACGACTTGAAGAACACCACCGCGGCGACCACCGCCACCAGCAGCATCCAGTTGATCGCCGGCACGTAGATCTGCCCGACCTCCTTCTCCGAAGTCTGCATCAGCCGCATGCGCGGCAGGAAACCGAGCTGGATCGCCTGCTTGGTCATCGAATACGCGCCCGAGATCACCGCCTGCGACGCGATCACCGTGGCCACCGTCGAGAGCAGCACCATCGGAAGCAGCAACCAGCCGGGGAAGAGGCGGAAGAACGGGTTGTCGAGCGCAGCCGGGTCGGCCAGCAGCAAGGCGCCCTGCCCCAGGTAGTTCAGCGCGAGCGCGGGCAGCACCAGCGCGAACCACGAGATGCGCACCGGGCCGGCGCCGAAGTGGCCCATGTCGGCATACAGCGCCTCGGCGCCGGTCAGCGCCAGCACCACCGAGCCGAGCGCGATGAAGGCGAGCCAGCCGTGCTGCAGGCAGAACGCGAGCCCGGCCAGCGGATTCAGCGCCGCGAGGATCGCCGGCCCCTGCAGCGTATGCACCAGGCCCGAGACCGCGAGCACGACGAACCAGGCCACCATCAGCGGGCCGAACACCCGGCCGATGCCGGCGGTGCCGTGCTTCTGCACCAGGAAGAGCGCGACCAGCACGACCAGCGTGATCTCGACGACATAGGGCGTCAGCGACGGCGCCGCCAGCTCGAGCCCTTCGACCGCGCTGAGCACCGAGATCGCCGGCGTGATCACGCCGTCGCCGTAGAACAGCGCCGCCCCGAAGACGCCGAGCAGCAGCAGCCCCTTGCGCAGCTGCGGGCGCTGCGCCACCGACGAGGCAGCCAGCGCCAGCAACGCCATGATGCCGCCCTCGCCGTGGTTGTCGGCCCGCATGATCAGGCTGACGTACTTGAACGAGACGACCACCATCAGCGACCAGAAGATCAACGAGATCACGCCGATCAGGTTGGCATGGTTCAGCGCCAGGCCGTTGGCCGGATCGAACAGCGTCTTCATCGTGTACAGCGGGCTGGTGCCGATGTCGCCGTAGACGATGCCGATCGCGGCCAGCACCAGCACGGGCTTGGCGGCGCGCGGGTGGGCGGCCGGCCCGCGGTCCGGGCGGGATTCATCGATCGAGGCGTGTGTACTCAAGGGTGTCGACCTTTCGCTTTGTCGCCCCGCGGAGGCGGGACGCGATCGGCAGTATGCTGCGGCCCGAGCCGGAACATACCGGCCCGCGGTCGAGACCCGGACCCGCAGCACCGGATGGACCGACGACAAGGCGCACGCACATCGTGCCGCCGCCAAAATAACACTCGATGGGAACTCTCCGCGCCATGAATCGTTACGAGCAACGCATCGCCGCCTTCTATGCCGCCTTTCGCGAGCTCGATGCGGCCAAGATGAAGGCGGCCTATGCCGCCGACGCCCGCTTCCAGGACCCGGCGTTCCGCCTCGAAGGCCGTGACGAGATCGGCGCGATGTGGGCCATGCTGTGCGAGGCCACGGCGAAGAAGGGGCGCGACGTCTGGCGGCTCGACTTCAGCGACATCGAAGGCGACGCCAGCCACTGCCGTGCGCATTGGGAGGCGACCTACCGCTTCTCGGCCACCGGCCGCATCGTGCACAACGTGATCGACGCGAACTTCAGCTTCGACGAGAACGGCCTGATCCTGGCGCACCGCGACCGCTTCGACTTCTGGCGCTGGTCGCGCCAGGCGATGGGCCCGCTCGGCTGGGCGCTCGGCTGGACGCCGCTGCTGCAGAACAAGGTCAGGGCGAAGGCGCGCGCCAATCTGGAAGCGTACCGGCGCGGCGGCGAACGCCGCTGAACGCGCCGGCCGGCGCGTGGCGGCTCCGACGCGGCCGGGCCGCGTCGCGGTTCGTCAGTGCGCGCCGGCGAAGCGCATGCTTTGCGCCGAAGCGATCGGGTTCGCGTCGGCCACGAGCTCGTTGAAGCGATGGTTCGCGATCTTCGCGATCTCCACCAGACCGGCCGAGCGCTCGACCGAGGTCGAGTTGGCCATGCGGGTCTTCAGTTGCCCGAGCAGATGGTCATAGCGCTCGATGTCGCGCGCGCAGATGATCATCGGGAAGCCGAAGTGCGTGCGGTACTTGCGCATCAGCCCCAGCCAGTGCTCGCGCTCTTCGTCTTCGAGGCCGTTCAGCCCGGCGACCTCGTGGTCGCTCGAATACGAGGTCTTCGCGAGACCGGTCGGGCTGCCCAGATCGGCGAACGAATTCATCAGCTGCAGCTGCTCGGGCTGGCTGGCGCCGATCAGGGCGTCCTGGAAGGCGGTGCGCAGCGCGATCGTGTCGGCATACGGCCGCATCGCATACGCACGCTCGACCACCCAGGGGCTGTTCTCGACGATGCTGCCGAAGGTGGACGCGAACTGCTCCTTGCTCATCGCGTTGACCTGGTCGAGGGTGATCAGGTTCTCGCCCGGCCGGCCGGCCACTGCCGGGCCCTCGGTCTTGCCGACGTGATAGAAGATCACGTTCAGCACGATCGCGGTCAGCGCGCCCAGCGTGATGCCGCTGCCGAAGATGATCTCGGCCCATTTCGGCAGCGCACCCGAGACGAAGGGCTGCGCCGTGACCAGCATGCCGAGGCCGACGCTGGTGCCGATGATCACGATGTTGCGATGGTCGTCGAAGTCCACCTTCGACAGCGTCTGGATGCCGACCACGGCGACCGCGGCGAACATCGCCAGCGCCGCGCCGCCGAGCACCGGGTGCGGGATGCCGGCGACGATCGCCGCTGCCTTCGGCAGCGAGCCGAGAATGATCATGATCACCCCGGCGGCGGCCACCACCCAGCGGCTCTTCACCTGTGTCAGCCGCACCAGGCCGACGTTCTCGGCGAAGCAGGTGTACGGGAACGAGTTCAGGATGCCGCCGAGCAAGGTCGCGGCGCCGTCGGCGCGGATCGCGCGGCCGATGTCCTCGCGCTTGATGCGCTTGCCGACGATCTCGCCGGTGGCGTAGACGTCACCGGTGGTCTCGACCATCGTGATGATCATCACCACGCACATCGAGATGATCGCGGTGATGCTGAACTTCGGGATGCCGAAGTAGAACGGCGCGGTATAGCCGAACACCGGCGCGGTCGCGACCTCGCCGAAGTGCGCGTCGCCGAGCGCCCACGCGACGATCGTGCCGATGACCAGTCCGATCAGCACCGCGACCGTCGCGATGAAGCCGCGGAACAGGCGCTGGATCGCGACGATCAGCGCCAAGGTGCCGAAGGCATAGGCGAGGTTCGTGAACAGCACCGGGTTCTGGATCGCGTTCGGACCCTTGCCCATCACGATGTCGTTGGCCGCAACCGGCAGCAACGCCACGCCGATGATCAGGATCACCGAGCCGGTCACGACCGGCGGGAAGAATCGCACCAGCTTCTGGAACTGCGTGGCCGCGAAGAAGGTGAAGATCCCGGCGACGATGACCGAGCCGTAGATCGTCAGCAGCCCGTCGGTGCCGCCCCCGGCGCCGAGGCCGATCGCGATCATCGGGCTCACCGCGGTGAAGGTCACGCCCTGCAGCAGCGGCAGGCGCACGCCGATCTTCCAGAAACCGACCGACTGGATCAGCGACGCGATGCCGCAGGTGAACAAGTCGGCATTGATCAGGTGGATCAGCTGCTCGTTCGACAGGCCGAGCGCGCCGGCGACGATGATCGGCACCAGCACCGCGCCGGCGTAGAACGCGAGCACGTGCTGGAAGCCGTAGGCGGCGAGTTTGCCGACCGGCAGCACCTCGTCGACCGGATGGACCTTGGCGGCGCGTGGCGGCGCCTTCGCGGGTGCGCCGATGGGCGCGTCAGTGAGCACGGATGACATGGTTATCTCCCCCATGGGTGGTTGCAGTCAGGCCCAGCCTGCGGTGGAGGCTGGATCGGTCGGAAATCAAAGACCGGCGAACGGCGGCCGGCAAGAACGGGCCAGGAAGGTGGAATGGCCATCGCTGCCTTTCTTGCCGGTAGCCGGCGCGACGACTTGAAGACGAGAGACGTTTCGTTCGCTGATCAACGTGTGCAGGACTCTGATCAAGCACAGCTCAATCTTGCTGAATTCTTCGCGCCACGCCATAGCGCCCTCCGAATAGAAGCTATGTGATTCGCGGTATGCGGCCGGGGCGGCGTCGCAGTAGCGGCAGATTTCGCATCTTCTGCGCCGAGCTCGAATTGCCGGTGGGAAGCTGCCGTTTTCATTGCACCGGCATCGGCGCCGCCTCGCGAGAATCAGCGCATCGCTCGCTCTTCGTGCCTGCCCCCGTGAATCAACTCTGCCTGCGCATCGCAGCGCGTCTTGCCGCCAGCGCGGCCTGTCGTGCCCTGTCGACCGGCCTCGCGCTCGGCCTGCTCTTCTGGCTGATCTGCAGCTTGCGCCCGAACGATCCGTTCAGCTGCGCGATGGGCCTGATCCTGCTGTTCTCGGGATCGGCGTCGTTCCTGCTCTACACGATCGCCACTTCGCCGCCGACGGATCGTTCGCGGCGCATCGCCCAGGTCCGCCAATGGATCGTGGCGCTGAGCCTGGGCGTGCTGGTCTCGGTCAACGGGCTGGACTGGATGCTCGCCTGACCGGCGCCTGGCGCTGGCCCGCCTTCTGCTGCAACTCAGCCGTGCAAGGCCGCCAGATGGCCAAGCACCCTTTCCTTGACCCCAGCGGCGACCTTGCCCGTCACGGCCGCCGCCGCGCGCGCCGCGAGCATGCGCGCGAAGGCCTCGCGCACCTGCCCGGCCGAGACCGCCGCCACCCTCTCCCGCCATTCGGCGTTCGAGCGCACCCGGCCGTGTACGAACAGGTCCTGCGCCGCCGCCTCGAGACGGCGTGAAGGCCGCTCCTGCGCGCCCAGGCTGCGCACCACGAGCTGATTGCGCGCCCGCTCCAGGCCGATCGCATCGGTTGACTCGGCGTGCTGCAAGAGCAGGCTGGTGACGGCGCCGAAGAACTCGTCCAGATGCTCCGGCGGCGTCGATGCCTCGATGACGAATTGTCCGCCCAGCTCCATCACGTCGGCCGAACAGGCAGCGTAATAGACCAGGCCGCGCCGCTCGCGGATCTGATCCATCAGCGGCGAGCTCATGCCTTCGCCGAACAGCGCCGCCGCGACGACGCTGGCGTGGTCCTCCTCGGCCAGCCGCGGGATCGGAAAGCCGAGCACGACGTGCGTCTGGCTGCTGCCCGCCATGCGCCGCGTCCTCAGGCCGCCGGCGTAGTCCGGCGCGGCGACCCGGTTCTCGCTGCCGCGCGGCATCGCGCCGAAGGCCTCCCGGGCCGCATCGACGATCGCCGCAGCATCGATCGGGCCGGCCACCGAGACGACCAGGTTCGAGCCGGTGTACTGGTGCTGCACGTAGGCGAGCAGGTCGCCGCGCTTGAAATGGCCGATGTTGCGGCGCGTGCCGATCACCGGCTGGGCCAGCGGATGGTCGCCGTAGCAGGCCTTGTCGAAGAGCCGGAAGGCCGCGGCCAGCGCGTCGTCCTCGTCCTCGGCGTATTCCTGCAGGATGACCTGGCGCTCGCGCTCCAGCTCGGCCTCGGGGAAGGTGCTGTTCTGCACGATGTCGCCGAGCATGCCGATCAGCCGGCCCGCGTGCTCCGGCAGGCCGCGCATGTGGAAGGCGGTGTGCTCCTTGTCGGTGTGCGCGTTGACCTCGGCGCCGAGGCGCTCGGCATCCAGGTTGATGCGCTGGCAGTCGCGCTCGTGCGTGCCCTTGAACGCCATGTGCTCGACGACGTGGCTGATGCCGTTCAGCCGCGCGCTCTCGTGCTGGCTGCCGCTGCGCACGAAAACGCTGACGCTGACGGTCTCCAGGTACGGCAGCTCGAGGGTGACGACGCGCACGCCGTTGGCCAGCGTGGCCACACGGGTGGCGGGATCGGCAAGGCGGGAATCGGAGGTCACGAGACGAAGGCGCGGGGGCTGGCGCGAAGCGAGAGGCACCCTGATTGTGGCGCCGAAGCGTTTTCCCCTCAGCTTGTGTCCAGGC
>Ga0105239_10000468_pt1 | contig 59019 bp, 51 predicted proteins | sample KBSC44metaG_FD_92761 | JGI IMG/M metagenome (GOLD analysis project Ga0105239, IMG submission 92761) | Corn rhizosphere microbial communities from Kellogg Biological Station, Michigan, USA - KBS C4-4 metaG | ecosystem: Host-associated > Plants > Roots > Rhizosphere > Soil | place: Michigan, USA...
TCGCCGCCTGGTTAAAGTAGTCGTCCCAGGCAAAGTGAACGGTATAGCCGATCTCCGCACCGGAAGCCGCCATGAGCGTGACGGTGTTGGCGCCGTCCGTGATGCCGTGGAAGGTAAAATCGGCCGTCACCCCATTCTTGTACCAGGTGGCCGCGTCGCCGGTCATCCAACCGCGGTTGATCGCTTCCGCGACGCAGAAACAAACTTCGGGATAGCTGAGGAGATAGGTGGGCTGACCGGTAAAGCCGGAATAGAAAAGGTGACGGTTGTAGAGGGAGAGCTTGGAGTCCGCAAGACCGGAACCGATCAGCTGGGACATGGTGCTAAGGTCCATACCGGAAGGCGCTCCGACAAAGGATTCGTAGGCGGTATCGGCGTGGCCGAGGCCTCTTGCCGGTTCGCCGAACACCATGCAACGAAGATCGTGCAGCTGGCCCAGGGTCGTCTCGAGCGTAGCAGCCAGGTTCAGACGGATCTGGTTGTTCCCATAATTGCTGACATTATCGGGGTAGTAGTTGTAGGTGCTGTTATAGACATACTGCAGGTTGTCCGCATTGCCGGTGAAAATAGGATATTGAGCGGGTGTGTTCACGATGGTAGCGAATTGCTGAGCGATGTTCAGATCGGCGTCCGAGCTCACTTTGTTGCTCAATTCGATCAGCACCCGCAATTTGTAGCTGTTGACCACTTTCTGCCATTCGATAAGGGCATCGCGGGCGGACAGCGGAGAATTGATCCTTTCGGTGTAGTAGAAATCTCCGGAGAATTCCAGGAAGCCGTTCTGGATCAGACCGGACAACAGGGTATTAGCCGAGTCAAGCCAGAGCAGCGATTGCTTGAAGATGTCCTTTTGGGTATTGTACTTAGGAGTCGTATTCTTTGTGCCCTGCAAAGCATCGGTCATGGGCAGGTCGCCGACCTTTTCGCTCATGTCGACGAAGAACCAGGCGCGGAGGAACAGGCCCAGTGCATGATAAGGATTGTTGTCGGAACCCGCCGCTCTTTTTGCTTCGGCTTCCATTGCAAGCACATTGTTCAGGGGGCCATAGTCCAGGGTAGCGCTACCCGACCAGTACGTATTGTTGCCGTAATAAACGTAGTTGGAGCAGATGTTCTGGCATTGTTTGTCGGCATCGCCTCCGGGCTGAACGACCATGTTGTTCAGAATGGATTTCAGGACGATCCCGGCCGGTACTTTGCCGGGTAACGGCTGGTTGGCGTTTTGCGAATACTGCTCGAACTTTTTCGAACACCCGCTGGAAATCACCGCCACCGTAAGAGCGAATATCACCGATATTTTAAAAGATTTCATATAAATATTTTTGTTGTTGTTTGTTTTCTTGATACGCCATCTTTAGAATACCACATTCAGGTTGACGCCAAAGCTTCTCATCGTCGGGGTCTGAAGGCTGTTGCCACTGCCCGTCAGCGCACCGAACTGGTTCCGGCCGGGGAACTGATCCACGTCGATGTCATGATACCGGCTGGGGAAGAAGTATAGCAGGTTTCTGCCCACGAGGGAGAGATCGACCTTGCTGATGCCTCCTTTCTGGTACCATTTGACGGGGAGGGTATAGGAGAAGACCACTTCGCGCAGCTTTGCATAGGTCTTGCTGATCCAGGTATGTTCAGGGTCGTTATAGAAGCTGCTGACGTAGTCCTGGATCCAGGGAGTAGCGACCGTATTGGGCGCGAACTGCAGGTCCTTTCCGTTGGTGATCACACCGGTTGTAGGATCATAGGCGATCTTACTCGTACCTCCGGCTACCTGTACCTGGTCGCCGCTCATGATCGGCTTGCCATTCTCGATCGCCCCCTTGTATCCTGCATCTCCCCAGTGCTGCGATTCGTACAGGCGGGCTTTACCGATGACCCCGGTGGCCGTGTTCAATCCGCGGCCGCCTTCGGTCAGCTTCTGCAATACGTAGTCATGGATGCGACCACCGACCATACCGTCGACCTGGAAGGACAGGCCAAAGGATTTATAGCTAAAACTGTTGCGGATCGACCAGGACCAATCCGGATCGCTATGCCCGAATTTCTGAGCTTTTGGCAGGTAGACCACGAATCCCGACTCATCATCGATGACCTTGCCATCGGGTGTCTTTGCCTCGAGGCTCGTATACAGCTGATCCACGCGATCGCCGATCTTGTAGGGATAACCGGTACCATTGGATACTTCCTTGGCGCCGCCGGCGAAGGCCGTATATACTTCTTTATAGGTAGACCAGTTGACCAGGACATCCCAGTTGAAATCCTTTGACCGGACAGCGGTCCCTGTAAGAGACAACTCGCCGCCCGTCCGTTTCGTGGTCGCACCGTTGGTGGTAAAATAGCTCAACCCGCTCGTTTCCGATACCGACTGATTCGAGATCTGGGGACCATCCTTGTATTGGAAGTAGGTGCCGCTCAAGGCCAGGCGGTTCTGGAGGAACCGGATATCCGCGCCAAACTCGAAGTTGCTCCGGGAAGAGGGTTTGATGTTCTTGTCGACCGTATAGTTCGGAGCGATGGCGCCGGTCTGATTATTATAAGACTGAAGCGTCGTGTAGAAAGGCGTGGAGAGACCGTAGGAAGGTCCATCATATGGCGTGTAGTAGCTGTTGCCATAACCCAGGGGGCTGGTCGCGCCCAGCGCCTGGAAGGAAGCCCCGATGTACGGATTCGTGCCGCCATCCTTGACATTGGCAAACCCACCGCGAACCTTGAGGAAGGTAATGGCAGCCGGCATGGTCACATAGTCGGAGATCACCGAGCTCAGTGCCACGGAGGGATAGAAATAGGCATTATGACCTACCGGCAACGCGGAGGTCTTGTCGACGCGACCGGTGGTGGAAAGAGTAATGTATTTCTTATAGGTCAGGTCGGCCGAGTAATAAGCGCTCAACAAGAGCAGGTTGGAACCAAAAGAGAAGGAGCGGACCGGCAAATAGGAGTTCGCGAAGGTATACACGCCTGGCACGATGAGCTGGTTGGTGCTGTTGTAGCTGGAACCGAATTTCATATTGCGGGAGGAACCACCGGCGTTGGCGCTGAGCGAAAATCCAGAGTTGCCGATATTCTCTTTGTTATAGCTGAAGATCAGCTCGGTGTTGTTCTCCCAAAGATCGCGACGGTCTTCGCGATAGTTGCCATGGTTGTGCTCGTCGCCATAGGGGTGAGCGGACCAGGGTTCTTTCTCGGTACGCTCTACATTGTATGTGGTGATGTTCGACCGCAGCATTACATTGAAGCTCTTTGCGAACTTATAATTAAAGGCCAGCCAGCCGTAGAGATCGTTCTTATAGTGTCCTCTGAGCCATTCATAGCTCATGAACCAGGGGTTCTGGTAACGCTTGTATTCAACGAACATGGATTGGACACCTTCCTTGCCCGGCTGCCAGTAGTTGACGATATTGGGCGCCAGGACATTCCAATCCGCACCGGTCCAGATGTCGACGTCATAGATAATGCTGTTCGGCCCGTATTGTACGTCCGAGATATTGGGAGTATACTGGCGATTGTAGTTGATGTTCCCTTCGATCTTGAATTTATCAGACACCTGGTAGCTTTCGATCAGGTTGAGGTTTACGGTACTCAGCTGGGTGTTGGGCACGATGCCGGCCTGGTAGCTGTTCGAAACGGACATCCGGAGGTTGGACTTATCCGTGACAGAGGAAAAGCTGATGTTATTCTTGGTGAGAAAGCCTGTCCTCAGGAAGTGGTTGAGATTGTCCTTCCCGCGGGACACCCAGGGAGTCGGCTGGATATGGCTCTGGTGTACGGAGCCATCCTGGAATTTATAGGAGTAATATTGAGTGGGGTCGTACTTGCCGTCAAACTGGGGCAACAAAAGGCCGATATCCATGCGGGGTCCCCAAACGTCATAGTCCTCATCGTTGGTACCGTCAACGGAATTGCCGTTGCTGTTGTAGTCGCCGAAGGCATATTGTTGTCTTTCGCCACCGCCATATTCGTTCTGGACCTTCGGGTTTGCGATAAAGCCCTTATTCCACTGGTTGCTGGTGTTGAATTCCACCGTAAATCCCTTGCCTTTCCTGGACCCTCTTTTTGTCGTGATCAGGATGGCGCCGTTGATACCGCGGCTGCCATACAGGGCGGCAGCGGTCGGGCCCTTCAGCACCGTGTATGTTTCGATGTCATCGGGGCTGATGTTCCAGGTGTCGGAGTTGATGGGGATACCGTCCACCACGTAAAAATTGAGGGGGGAGCCGCGAAGGAGCACGGCAGGCGTGGCCAGCAGCTCCTGGTTGATCCCTACGTTCAGACCGGCAACCTTGCCGGCGAGTCCGTTGATGGGGTTGGGCTCACGGGCTTTCAGGAGCTCGGAACCCTTGACCTCCTGTACGGAATAACCGAGGCGCTTGACCTCTTTCTTAATACCCAACGCGGTGACAATAACTTCGTTTAGATTCTTGGAATTGACCTCTACGGAAATGGTGAGGTCGCTTCCGGCTACCGTCTGCTCCTGAGAGACAACACCGATACCGGAGACAACGAGCACATCGCCGTCCTTTGCGCGGATGGAGAACGCACCGTCTACTGAAGTGGACGTCCCTATCGAGGAGCCTTTGATGGTCAGGCTTGCGCCGGGAACCGGGGATTGGTCCGCCTTGGACAGTACCCGTCCGGTTATGACTCTTTGCGCGATGGAAGCCAGCGGTAGCATAAAGACCGCTAGTAAGAACCCTAATACAAGGGTAGATCTCTTACTCATAAACAGTATGTTTTTAAATGAAAATGAAGGGTTGCAAATGTCTGGGCGAAGGTATCCGGACAATATGACGGAAAGGTTAGGGCGGCTTTAAGTAAATGTTAACAGTTTATAAATACTAAACCAATGTTAAGTATTTGTAAATTGTTGGAAATGGCGTTTTAAAAGAGATAGAACACGAGGATGAGAGCCTCGGTATTGCCGATGTTTTTCAGGCGATGTTTTGCCCGGCCATCGAAGAAAAGCGTGTCGCCTTCATGCAGCTCGAAGACCTCGTTCTCCACCTGGTATTCGACATCGCCTTTCAGCATGTACTTGCATTCGTAGGCGTCGGTGCGGATGAACTGTTTGCGGCCGGCGTTCTTCTTCAGCTCGAGCAGCACGACGTCGGTGGCCTGCGAACCGATGCTGCGGGTGAGGATGCGTTTATAGGAGAACCCTTTTACGGGCTCCTTTGTGAAACCCTTCTCCTGCCCCTTACGGACGATGAGGACGTGATTGCCGTTGATGCTGTCGTGCATGTCCTCGAAGAAAGTGCGGAGATCTTCTTCGAGCGAATGGATGATATTGAATAATACGGGGAGGGAGGGGACGGTGCGGTTGTTCTCGATCTGCGAGATCAGGCCCTTGCTCACGCCGGCCTTGGTGGCCAGTTGTTCGAGCGTAACGTTCTTTTGGGTTCTCTTGGTCTTGATCTTATCGCCGATGAGGAGAAGGAGTTCTTCGTGCATGTTATTCGCCCGTAGTTTGACGGAAGGTAAAGAAATTACAATGAATGCAGGTAAGCGGCAAGATCGGCGATGCGGTCGGTGTTGAGATAGTCCACCTTGAGTTGCATCAGCTGGCGCCAGGCTGCGGGGAAGTCGGGAGCGTCCCAGAGCCGGACGGGGAGGTGGAGGGCATGGCTGTGGTCGATGGCCTGCCGGAGGCTGTCGAGGCCGGTGGCAGGGATGCCGGTGCGGGAGTCCCAGCGGGTGTAATGCCGGAGATCGTCACTCATCATGGCGATGCGGGAGAGCTCCGCGGGCGTGTATTGCTGGTGGAGGATGCCGTCAAAAGCGATAAAGGGAGGATAGGAGTTGTATTGGGAAGGATCAGGTCGGTTGCCGCTGATCACCCATGTCAGCGCGGGGCAGTGTTCGAGGGCCGGGTATTTGTCGAGCAGGGCGATCATGGCGGCGAGGGTGGCCACGGAGTCTTCCTTGACATCGATGAGCATCTGCAGGCGTCTGGCGCTGTCTGCATAGGGATAGCCGTGGTTCTTCCCGATGCAGGCCAGCAGCGGTCGTACATAATAGTCTTCCAGCGTCCGGCCCGCTTTGATCTCCGTGGTGTCGTGCCCGATGATCACCTTGCCGCCGACGAGCCAGATATCCGCTTCGATGGAGCCAAACCGCTGCTGCCAGGCAGCCCAGAAGGGAGCGGCCTGCTCATAGTCATTATGGGAATGGGTGTTGGCTACGGTATAATGCAGGGGCTGTGCGTTGGAGAAGATAGGCCTTACGGTTAGGGACAGGGCCATGATGATCGCTGCGATGAAAGGCCATTTTTTCATGGGCGCAAAGGTAATTTATTGGCTAATGGTAACGCTGGATTAACACAAGGCTTACAATTTGTTAACGCTGGCTTAAAATAGCAATAATATCTTATTTGGAACTTTGGGAAACCACAATAATGGAAAAACGTCCCGTAGATGTAGTTGTTCTTTCCGATGTTCATCTCGGAACATACGGATGCCGGGCAAAGGAGCTTGTCAACTACTTAAGAAGCGTCACACCTAACATTCTGATCCTCAATGGAGACATTATTGATGGGTGGCAGTTTACCAAGCGCTATTTCCCCGTTTCGCACATGATGGTGATCAAGGAGATCATACAGTTGATCACAGCCGGAACCCGGGTGTTCTACATTACCGGCAATCATGACGAGATGATGCGCCGTTATACGGATATCCAGATGGGCAATTTCACGTTGACCGACAAGCTGGTGCTGGAGATCGACAACAAGATGACCTGGATCTTTCACGGCGATGTTTTCGACAATACTACCAAAGGGGGTGCCAAAGTCCTCGCGAAGCTGGGCAGCAGCGGGTATAATCTGCTGATCCGTTTCAACCGCTTCATCAATTTCATCTTAAAGTCCCTGGGCCGGGAGCGGGTTTCCATCTCGAAGCGGGTCATGGCGGAGGTGAACAAGGCCGTCAGCAAGATCAACGATTTCGAGCTGATCGCCGCCGAGCTGGCGATCGGGAAGAAATACGACTATGTCATCTGCGGACATATCCACCAGCCCCAGAAGAAGATCGTGGAGACCAAGGACGGAAAAGTGACCTATCTGAACTCCGGGGATTGGGTCGAGCATTGTACGGCGCTGGAATATCATCAGAACGAATGGACCATCTTCGAATACAATGAGAAGGATTTCCCGGTGACGCAAACGATCGAGATGAAGCCGTCCGTCAGCGTGCTGACCGACGAGATCAATTTTTATATCAATTCACTGGCGGCAATATAATTTTTATCAGAGGACCCCACTTATGAAGATTTTCTACGCAGTACAGGCAACGGGCAACGGCCATATCAGCCGGGCAATGGAGCTACTCCCCTATTTCCAGCGCTATGGCGAAGTAGATATCTTTCTCAGCGGTGCGAACAATAGTCTTCAGCTGGATGCCGCGGTCAAGTACCGGAGCCGGGGGCTGAGCCTTTTCTATACCAACAGCGGGGGTCTGAACTACTGGGAGATCGCCCGGCAGGTAGCTCCCCTGCGGGTTTGGAAAGAGGTGCGCGATCTGCCGGTCGAAAAATATGACCTGGTCATCAACGACTTCGAGTCGATCACTTCCCTGGCCTGTTTGTTCAAAAAAGTTCCCTCCGTGAATTTTGGCCATCAGGCCAGCTTTATATCGCCAAAGGTCCCCCGGCCCGAACACAAAGACCGGATGGGCGAATGGATCCTGCGGAACTATGCGCGGGCAACGCAGTATGTCGGGCTTCATTTCAAGCAATACGACGATTTTATCCTCCCGCCGGTGATCAAACGCGAGATCCTGCAGGCCGAGCCGCAGGACAAGGGGCATATTACCGTCTATCTCTCCTCTTATAGCGACGCCCAGGTGCGCAAATATCTCCAGCCGCTGCAGGAGTTCCGGTTCCAGGTGTTCTCCAAAGAGGTCAAAAAGCCCACTGCCGACGGGAATCTCCTCTTCCTGCCGGTCAGCAAGCTGGCTTTCAACAAGAGTCTGATCACCTGCAAGGCCATTCTTACGGGCGCCGGCTTCGAGACCCCGGCGGAGGCGCTTTATCTTGGGAAGAAATTAATGGTGATCCCCATTCGCGGCCAATACGAGCAATTCTGTAATGCGGCGGCGTTGCAGAAGATGGGGGTTCCGGTGTTGAAGGCGCTGGATGCGAATTTTGCGGCGTTCTTCCGCCCCTGGATGGAGCGGAAGCGGAAACCCTGTCTGCATCTTGACTATTCTACGGAGGCCATTGTCAGCTATCTCATGCATCACTGCCACCGGGCGAAGGCGGGGACGTTGGATATGCTTTATCCGGAGGCCATCTTCAACTAGGCAGGCCGCTCTCTCACTTACCGAAAAAAGCAGCGAGCCACAGGCCTGACTGGTGAAAAATCATTAGCCCCGGCATAGCCGCCGCCCGGCGGCGTAGCGGACCAGCGGCCCAAAAGAAAAAGTCCTTCTATGGAAATAAAAGGACTTCTGCATGAGAAAATTCAACTCTACATATATAAACCATCGATTAAGCTCGTTCGCTAATGATTGTCCTTCGGACTCTCCGCCGGGGGCGGCTTTGGCACTGTAAAAATAAACTCCCCGTATTACGGGGAGTTTACTGAATCATTATCGAAATATTATTAATCTAATGTCCGCGCGTTACACGCGCGAGACGGGCCCGCCCGTCTCAGACGAACTTCCCTTTATGTTTTAGCACTTTAGCTTCCAGGTAGAAGATGATCTCTTCGGCGATGTTCTTGGCCTGGTCGCCGACCCGCTCCAGCTTCCGGATCGTGGACAGGATCCACAGGGCCTGGGAGGTCTCTTCGGGGTGGTTTTTGATGTATTCCTCCAGCACCTTGTGCGAGCTCCGGTTCACGTTGTCGAGGAAATCGTCCTTCTTGAAGACGCTGCGGGCGAGGATAGTATCCTCTTTTTCAAAGGCGTCCTGCGTATCGGACAGCATATTGACCGATTCTTCGTACATCGGCAGGATGCGGGTTGCCTTCAGGAGCTCTTCGGAGAAGGGGGATTCCGTGTCGATGATGTATTTGGCGATGCCTTCGGCGATGTCGCCGATGCGTTCCAGGTTGGAATTGATCTTCAGCACGGCCAGCAGGAAGCGCAGGTCGATGGCGACGGGGCAGAACAGGGCGAAGATGTTCTCGCAGTCGCGATCGATCTTCAGTTCGCTGCCGTTCACCCTTTTTTCCTTTAACACCACCTCCCGGGCCAGGTCCTTGTCAAAGGTGACAAAGGCCTGGCGGGCCTTGCTTAGCTGCGAATTGACGAGGGTCCACATATTGACGGCCTCCGTCTTCAGCAGCTGTAATTCAGTTTCTAGTTGTGCCATGGTTTACGTATAAATGAAAATGTAGATTATAAAGATAATTAACTGAAACGACCAGTGATATAATTCTGTGTCCGCTGGTCCTTGGGATTGGTGAACATCGTCTTTGTCTCGTCGTATTCCACCAGCTCGCCGAGGAAGAAGAAGGCCGTCTTGTCGCTGACGCGGGCCGCCTGCTGCATGTTATGGGTCACGATGATCAGTGTATAGTTCGTCTTCAGCTCATGGAACAGCTCTTCCACCGTCGAGGTGGAGATGGGGTCCAGCGCGGAGGTGGGCTCGTCGAAGAGGATCACTTCCGGTTCCATGGCCACGGTGCGGGCGATGCAAAGGCGTTGCTGCTGACCGCCGGAGAGGAAGGAGCCTTTCTTATTCAGTGAGTCCTTTACCTCCTTCCAGAGGGCGACCTTGGTGAGCGACCGTTCGACGATCTCGTCGCGTTCGGCCTTTGGCAGCTTGATGCCGTTCAGCTTGTAGCCGGCGATGACATTGTCGTAGATGCTCAGGTTGGGGAAGGGGTTGGGGCGCTGGAATACCATGCCGATCTTGAGCCGGACGAAGATGGGATGCATCTGGTAGACGTCCTCTTCGTTGAGCTTCATTTCCCCGTTGCTGGTTGCGCCGGGGATCAGCTCGTGCATGCGATTGACACATCGCAGGTAGGTTGTCTTACCGCACCCGGAGGGGCCCATCACGGCAATGATATGGTTCCGGGGGATGTCGATATTGACATTTTTAACGACGTGATTGGTACCAAACGAAGCATTGAAGTTCCTGCTCTTTATAATTGTACTTTCCATTTTCGTGTTATAACCTTGGTAAAGATGTTTAGGAATAAGACCCAGAACAAAAGGATCAACGATGCACCCCAGGCGAGGTTCAACCAGTCCTGGTAGGGGCTGGTGGCATAGTTGAAGATCAGCAGGGGCAGGCTTTGCATGGGTTTGCCGACATTGACCGACAGATAGGGATTTCCGAATGCCGTGAACAGGAGGGGCGCCGTCTCGCCGGTGATACGAGCCACTGAAAGCATGACGCCGGAGAGGATACCGCTGATGCCTACCGGTACGACGACCTTGAAGATCACCCGATGGAACGGCATGCCGAGGGCCAGGGCGGCTTCTTTCAGGGAATCCGGCAGCAGTTTGAGCGTCTCTTCGGTCGACCGGACGATGATGGGCAGCATCATGATCGCCAGGGCGAAGCTGCCGGAGAGGGCGGAGAAACCACCCTTGTGATGGATGAATCCGATATCCCAGGGTCGTACCAGCCAGAAATAGGCGACGATGCCGACGACGATCGAAGGAACACCCTGAAGAATGTCCGTGCACAGGCGGACCCAGTAGGCAAGCCGGCTCCGGCGGTTCTCACTAAGATAGACGCCCGCCATGATGCCGATGGGGATCGCTATGACGGCGGCAACCAGGATGATGATGATGCTTCCGACCAGCGCGTTGGCGATACCGCCGCCGGATTCACCGACGGGTTTCGGGATGTTCACCAGGAAGTGCCAGTTGATCTTGGTGACCCCGGCCTTGACGATATAGAAAAGGATCGCCAGCAGCGGTACGAGACAGGCGAAGGCGAGGACATAGATGAGCCATTGGAAGCCATAGCTCTTGCCAAGCCGCAGTTTAATGTTTTTTCCGTCCATGATGTTTATTCGTTGGTGAAGCGGTCGATGACCCTTTTGCCGATGAGGTTGATCACGATAGTGACCAGGAACAGCACGAGGCCCAGCTCGATCAGGGCCGAAAGGTATACCGGTTTATCCGCTTCGGTGAATTCATTGGCGATGACGCTGGCCATGGTGTTACCAGGGGCAAAGATGCTTTTCGGGATCGCGCTGGTATTGCCGATGACCATGGTGACGGCCATCGTTTCGCCCAGTGCACGACCCAGCGACAGCAGGATGCCCGCGAACAGGCCCGACTTTGTGTATGGCAGGACCACGCTGCGGATGACCTCCCAGCGGGTAGCGCCAAGACCATATGCCGCCTCCTTCAGGTGGGAAGGGACGAGGGAGATCATGCTACGGCCGAGGGATGCGGCGTAGGGAATGATCATGACGGCGAGGATGAGCGAAGAGCTGAAGATACCGACGCCCACCGGGACCACACCGATGCTGGACTCGAAGCTGCGGACGATCGGCACCAAAACGGCCAGTCCCCAGAAACCATAGATGACGGATGGCACCGCGGCGATCAGCTCCACCGCATTCTTCAGGAAATTGGGCAGCCAGCCTTTGGGGTGATATTCCCCCAGGAAGATGGCCACCGAGATCGAGAACGGGATCGAGATGATCAGCGCCAGGAACGACGTGAGCAGGGTCCCAAGGAGGAAGGGCCAGGCTCCATAAATATCCTGTACGGGATCCCAGACCTTGTTCCAGAGGTATTTGGGGCCAAGGGCCGAGATGGACAGACGGGACTGCCAGGCGAGGGTGAGGCAGATGCCCAGTACCAGAATGATCATGAGCAGACCCATGATCATCAGGCTCCGTCTAAAAACATTTTCCGTGCGTATTTGCCGGAAAGAGCGTCTTGCCCGGGCTTTTGCTTTGGCAATCGCCTCGGGCGAAGAATTAATTACCCGCAGCGGTATGTCGCTGCGGGTAATCATCCCATTCTCTACAGATGTATCCATAACTTCTATTAAAATTACTGTAAGATCGGCTTGCCATCAAAGGTCACGGACTTCAGGACCGCGTCCCCGGCGCTGACCGCGGCGGGAGAGAGCGGAGCGTAGGTCAGTGCACTGCTGTACTGCTGGCCGTCGTGGATCATCCACTGCAGCAGCTTTACGAGGCGGGTAGCACGGTCGAGCGTCCGGTCGCCGTATTTCTGCTCTTTGTAGATGATGATCCAGGAGAAGCTGGAGATGGGATATCCATCGGCGGCATCCGTATTGGTCAGGGAGACCTTTGTATCGGCGGGGATCTGGATGTTTGCGGCGGCGGTTACGCTGGCGATGCTGGGGGTGATAAAGTTACCGGCCTTGTTCTGGATCTTGGCATAAGCCATGTTGTTCTGAACGGCGTAGGCCAGCTCGATATAACCGATGGCACCGGGCGTTTGTTTGATCAGGCCGGCGACACCTTCGTTACCCTTACCGCCGAGACCGGCGGGCCAGTTGACGGAAGAGCCCTTGCCGACCTTGTCATTCCAATCCTTGCTCACCTTCGAGAGGTAGGTGGTGAAGATATTGGAAGTACCGCTGCCATCACTGCGGTGAGCGATCGTGATAGCCGTCGCGGGCAGTTTAACCCCCTTGTTGTCGGCGGCGATCTTCGGGTCGTTCCACTTGGTGATCGTACCCAAAAAGATATCGGCCAGAACGCCGGGGGTGATCTTCAGGGTGTCCTTTACTTCGGGCAGGTTGTAGCTGAGGACAACGGCGCCTTCGGTAACCGGGATATGTACCACCGGGGCGGAGATAGCCGAATCCTGCTTGCCGTTCATCGGGGCGTCGGAAGCGCCGAATTCCACGGTCTTGGCCGTCAGCTGGGAGATACCCGCGCCGGAACCAACGGACTGATAGTTGATCTTTTGGTTGTTGACTTTGTCGTACTCGGAAAACTGCTTCGAGAACAGGGGGTTGTCGAAAGAGCTCCCCGCGCCCGTGAGCATGTTGTCGGTGCTGCCGCCAGCTGCCGTGCTATCGGAGCCGCTCGAGCTGCCACCCCCACCGCAGGATACCAGGCTCATGCTGATGATAGCAAAGAAGGCGCCGGCAGCCAGGGTGCGATGAATTTTGAAAGAATTCTGTTTCATGTTGTAAAATTGGTAGTTAAGAATCAAAAATCGTTAGACTATACCCTTTTTTATTTTCCGAATACGAAATAAAAGGACATCCGGTAAACCAGGTCATAGTCTCCATTATAGGCGCCGCTTTTCCCTTCCAGCTGGGTCTTGTAGTGGTTGTACCAGATATTGGGCATAAAGTGCACGTTCCTGGCCGGGGTGAAGTCCAGACCGGCGGTGATGAACTGCTGCCGGTAGGTAATGTCGTTGATACCGCCGACCGGGGTGCCGTCGACATAGTTACCGACGGTTGCGGTACCGGCTTTATAAGCGGAGTACAGGGTGTTGTCCACCTTGTTGTTCGGGCTGTAGCCGTCCCAACGGGCGAAGAAACGCAGGGAGTTCTTGACGATATCGCCATGAACATAGACGGAAAGGCCCTGGGCATTGGGGGACAGGTAAGTCGTTTTACCATCGGATTTGTTGGTGGCGGCAACCGCATTTTGCAGGTGGTTGATAAAGCCTTCCACACCGATGGTGAGGGCGGGCGTGTTATAGGCCACATAAGCCTTGGTCATCTGGCGGGAAACGTGTCCATAGTCCAGACCGCCGTTCTCGGCAACCCAGCCCAGCCTTTCGTAGTCACCATAGAGATCGATGACCAGTTTCTTGTCGAAGAACATGGCATATACGTCGCCATAGAACCATTTGAAGAGATCGGATTCGGGCTTGGCGCTGCTGCCATTAGCGACCAGCAAGTTGTAGCCGAAATTCTTTGTCTTGGGATCGAAGGTACCCTGCAGGCCCGCACCCAGATCGTAGGAAGGAGTGCGACGGATATCGGTGATGGTCCTTTCGATCGAGCGGTAGGCCCAGATCCTTTCCGACAGCAGGGGGTAGGCCGGGGTTGCCTGTTGACCGATGATCAGGTCCGTACCGTTCCAGATGTTCTTCCAGCGGATGTTGGCCAATTTGATGTAGAAGGTCAGCTTGTTGTTCAACGTTTGGTCACCGTTCACAGCGGCGCCGGGAGGGTTATTGGCAGGAAAGTTATCTTCCGCTGCCAGCAACAGCTCAGCGGAGAACTTTTGAGTAATGTTATAATCATAGCCCAGATAAATACGGCGGAACTGGAAGGCGTTGCGGCTGGTGGGGATACCGGTGTACTGGTTAGCGTTGCCGCGCTGCAGCGAGTCGCTGTGTGCTTTAGCGTAGTAATCACCAAACATATAGCCCCAGAGACGACCGGAATTGGCCTTGCCTGCCTTGAAAGCAGTGTCATTGTTCCAAAGATATTGCGCCTGGGAGGCGATGGTTAAAAGTGAAAAAACTACGATAAATAGGAATTGTTTTGCTGAAAAGCGTTTCATAAAAGTCCTGGTTCGTTAAAATTTTAAGTTAACTGGTTCGACGTTCGTTAATTCGCTGCAAAACAATGCCTATGCAATGACCCGAATGTTACCGGAATGTTACCTTAAGGTTAACTGTTAACAAATGAGCGCAACATTTGTAAAATGCGGGCCATTTAAAGGCTGTTAATTAATCAATTATGAAGATAGACAATTTTTAATCCGACAACTTACGGTGAAGTTTTGTTAATGGCGCGCCTACCCCTTCCGGGTTAATGTTAAGAAATCATTACCAACGGTTTTCCTCCCCGATCACCGCGGATAATCGAATTAACTTGTCTTCTTTTCCGGAGCTGCTGGAAGCAGCTCGACCGAAGGTCAAACATTAGCCGTTCGCGCGAATAAGGCTAATTTTGAATATCGACTTATTCGCGCATTTTAATCGACATGAAGGGTTTCAATGCATTTGTTCAATTATTCCTGCCCAAGGACAAGGTCTTTTACTCCCTGTTCGAGGAAGTGGCGGACGGTGTGGGCAAAATGGGCGAGTTATTAAAGGAGGTGGTCAATGAACCCGACTATGACAAGCGGGCGGCGCTGATCTCGCAGCTGGAGACCCAGGAGCATGTCAATGACGATCTCACCCATCGGATCTTTACGGAACTGGGCCGTAATTTCATTACTCCCTTTGACCGCGAGGACATTCACTACCTGGCCAGCGCCCTCGACGATATCTGCGACTATATCTATGCGGCGGCGAAGAAGATCAATTTTTATAAGGTGAATCCGAACGATCCCGGCATTTTAAAAATGGCGGACCTGATCGAAGCCGGGGCCAAACAGATCCGGGGGGCGGTGAAAGAGCTGCGGAATATGCGGGATATGCGGACCATTACCGACGCCCTGGTGCGGGTGAACAGCATCGAGAACCAGGCGGACGACGTCTTCGACATGAGCATCGAGCGGCTTTTCGAGACCGAACCGGATGCCAAAGAGGTGATCAAAAAGCGGGATATTTACCAGGTCATGGAGATCGTCACCGACAAATGTGAAGATGCGACCAATGTGATCGAATCTATTATTATTAAATACGCCTAAACCGGCCGGAGTTGATCCTTTTGTTTACTATCATCGCGCTGGCCCTGATCTTCGACTTTATCAACGGCTTTCACGACGCGGCCCTTACCATTACCACGATCGTTTCCACCAAGGTCCTTACCCCTTTCCAGGCAGTACTTTGGGCGGCTATCTTCAATTTTGCGGCTTTTTTCATCTTCAGCCAGTTTATCGGGCATTACCGGATCGGGAACACGGTGGCGCAATTGGTCAACCGGGAATTCATCACGTTACCGGTGATCGGGTCGGGGTTGATCGCCGCGCTGGCCTGGAATCTTTTTACCTGGTGGTTCGGCATTCCGTCCAGCTCCTCGCATACCCTGCTGGGTGGATTCGTGGGCGCCGCGCTGGCGCATGCCGGCGGGTGGGTCGTTCATGGCCACGCGGTGATCGATTACGGTAACGTCATACCCGCTTTTCTTTTCATCGCTTTGGCGCCGTTGATCGCGCTGATCGCCGCGCTGCTGATCACGATCCTCGTGATCAATCTTTTCCAGCGGAGCAATCCTTATAAGGCCGAAGGCTGGTTCCGGCGGCTTCAGCTGGTCTCCTCAGCGCTGCTCAGCCTCGGACACGGCAGTAATGACGCGCAAAAGGTACTGGGTATCATTGCCGCCGCCCTCATGGCCCACGGCGATCTCGAGGATATGAGCGGGATCCCTCACTGGGTGCCGCTGGCTTGTTTTTCGGCCATCGCCCTCGGCACGATGAGCGGCGGCTGGCGGATCGCCAAGACCATGGGCAAGCGGGTGACCAAGGTCAGCCCGATGGAGGGGTTCTGTGCGGAGACCGCAGGGGCATTGACCTTGTTCCTTACCCAATGGCTGGGCATCCCGGTCAGCACAACCCATACCATTACCAGCAGCATTATCGGCGTCGGAAGTACCAAGCGGATGTCGGCCGTGCGTTGGGGTGTGACTATCAACCTTCTCTGGGCGTGGATCCTGACCATCCCGGTCAGCGGCGGACTGGCTGCCCTCATCTATTGGATCGCGGCACCCTTGCTTTAGGACTTTCTTACCTTTTTATTGATTAAATTCGCTTCCCAATGGCGAAACGGTTCCATAAGCTATCTTTTTACACCCTGATCCTGGCGGTGTATGGGATCTTCTTTTCCATTGAGTCCTTTTACAATTTCGAAGGCCATTCCGAGGCCCGGGAGATCATTAATCAAAATTGCACCGCCTATCTTCATGCCCAATCGGCCGAGGCCGGATTGAAAGTTCCGCATGTCAGCCATCCTGGCTCACATAAAGTCAGACTGCGGCTCAATAAGCGGTATCACGGGGAGGAATTCCCACCCTGTACGGTCTATGAGGCGCCTGCGCCGGCCGTGATCATCACGCCCCGGGAATTGGGCGTCTTTTTCCTGCGCCCCCTGCCGTCGGTTTCCCTCCTTCGTCCGCAACTTCGCGGCCCGCCCGTTGCCGCCTGAGCTTTTACTGCCTGACTGTCCTCATTTTTTTACTTCATTTTAGTTTGTATGGTCACTTTCTGCATCAGAAAGGTTCGTAGGGCTATCGGTCTATTCCTGCTATTGCCCTCCCTTTCGCTATTTGCACAACAAAAAAGATATACCCTCAAGGATTTTATCGACAGCGCCCAGCATCATTTGCCGGTGTTGCTGCAAAAACAGGCACTGGTCGAGGCGGCCAGGGCCGGCGTCACCGATGCGAGGCATGCCTTTCTGCCCACTTCCTATATCGGCGACGAGGTGACGGCGGCAACGGACAATTCGATCCCGGGCTCCTATATCTCCTTCGGGATCATCCCTTCCAGCTCGAGCGGGGTCCGGAGTGCGAACCTCTACCAAACCGCCATCGGAAACATCGGGTTCTTTTATAATCAATACGAATTATTGGATTTTGGGTTGAAAAAGGCCACGGTCCACAACGCGCAGGCCTATCTCCACCTGACGCAGGCGGACCGGGACCGGGAGGCTTACCTGATCAAGTGGCAGGTCGCCAAGCTGTACTTCGATGTTTTGAAAAGCCAGTTCCAGCTGGCCATCGACAAGCAGAATGTCAGCCGGTATGATACGCTCTTCACGGTGATCCGGGCGGTTACCGGGAGCGGGATCAAGCCGGGAGCGGACTCCTCGCTGGCCAAGGCCGAGCTGTCGAAGGCCCGGACGACCTATAACCAGACCCTTGGGCAGATCCGGCAGCAACAGCAGCAGCTGTCTTATCTTTCGGGAATCTCCGTCGGGGACATCGCGATCGACACGGCCGATACCCGCGGCTACCTGGCCGCGCTGGGCAACCCCTCCCAGGGAGGCGCCGCAGCCAATCCGCTGATCGACTTTTTCAGCAAGGAGAAAGATCTTTATCTGCAACGGGAAGACCTTGCGAAGAAGAGCTTTCTGCCGCGGGTGCTTGTCAGCGGTGTCGGCTGGGCGCGCGGCTCGAGTATCGACTATACCAATAACTACAAGTCCTCGGCCGCCAGCGGGCTGGGCTACCAGCGGTTCAACTACCTCGCCGGGCTAACACTGGAGTACGATCTGTTCAACATCGTGCACCGGAAGGACAAGGAACGCATCGCGCGGAACAATGCCCTGGCCAGCGACTACGGTCTCCAGCAGCAACAGCTCGAGCTGCAAAACGTAGGGAACCGGGCCGACGAGGCGATCCGGACGGCGACGAAGAACCTTATGGAGGTGCCGATCCAGATCGGTGCGGCCACGGCGGCGTTCGATCAAAAGACCGCGCAGTATAAGGCCGGGATCATCAATGTCGTCGATCTTACCAATGCCTCCTTTGTCCTTTACCGGTCCCAGTCCGATTACGTGCAGACCCTGAGCGACTGGCTGCTGGCCAATCTGGACAAGTATTCGGCCACGGGGGCGCTGGACACCTTTATTCAATCTATCAAATAACACTATTATAATGGTACGAACAGCTTTAAAAAGGCCTATTACGATCATCGTTCTGTTCGCCGGTCTCCTGTTATTCTCGGTCATGGCGGTCCGGACGATCCCGATCGATATCTTTCCCAAGCTGAACTCGCCCACGATCTATGTGATCGAGCAGTACGGGGGGATGTCGGCGCAGCAGATGGAGGGCTTCTTTGCCACCCGGTTGCAGGACCAATTCCTCTATGTCAACGGTATTAAAAACATCGAGAGCCGTAGTATCCAGGGACTGTCGCTGATCAAGCTCACCTTTTACGAGAGCACGGATATGGCCGAGGCTTCGGCGCAGGTCGCACTGCAGGTGAACCGGAGCGCCGCCTTTTTTCCACCCGGCGCTTTGCCGCCGCAGGTGGTGCGATTCGATGCCTCTTCCCTGCCGGTGGGGGAGCTGGTGTTCAGCAGCAAGACCCGGCCTTTGAAGGATATTTTCGACCTGGCCCTCACGCGGGTGCGGCCGCTCTTCGCAACGGTGCCGGGGCTTTCCGCGCCGCCGCCTTTCGGCTCCAATGCGCGGTCCGTGCTGATCAATGTCAACCCCGAGAAGCTACGGATGTATAACCTGTCTGCCGATGAAGTGGTGCAGGCTATTGCCCGGAACAATGCCATCACTCCTTCGGGTAACCTGCGGGTCGACAGCATCATGTACGTCACCTCCATCAACTCGCTGGAGGGGAAGGTGCAGCATTTCGAAGACATCCCGGTCCGGAGCAACGGCAACAGCATTGTCTATGTGCGGGATGTAGCCACGGTCGCCGACGGCGCCGATATCACCGTTGACTATGCGCTGGTGAACGGAAAGCGGAGCGTCTATATTCCGGTCGTCAAGACGGCCGATGCCTCCACCTGGGAGGTCGTGCAGACCCTGCGTAAGCGCATCCCAGAGATGAAGAGCCTGCTGCCCGACGATGTCATTATCAGCTACGAATTCGACCAATCGGTATTCGTGATCAACTCGGCGAAGAGCCTGATGACGGAAGGTATCCTCGGCGCGGTACTGACGGGATTGATGGTCCTGCTCTTCCTGCGTGACTGGCGGAGCAGTCTCGTGGTGATCATTACGATCCCCGTGGCTGTGATGGGGGCGGTATTTTTCCTGAAATTAGCCGGTCAAACGGTAAACATCATGACCCTGAGCGGGCTCGCGCTGGCCATCGGCATCCTGGTGGACCAGGCGACGGTGACGATCGAGAATATTCATCAACACCTCGAGATGGGCACTAACAAGAAACAAGCAATATTGGACGCCTGTTCGGAGATCAGCTTTCCCCTGCTGCTGATCCTGCTCTGTATCCTTGCCGTGTTTGCGCCGGCCTTTGTGATGTCGGGGGTCCCGAAGGCCATGTTCCTCCCGCTTTCGCTGTCCATCGCCTTTGCGATGATCGTCAGCTTTGTGGCGGCGCAGACCCTGGTGCCGGTGATCAGCATCTGGCTGCTGAAAGCGGAGAAATTCCAATATCACCATCGCGGTCCGCATGCCCATGCGGGTCTGGCCCTGAACGCGGGAGAACGCATCGAGGTGGCGCTGCATGGCCGGCAGGAGAAGGAACATAAGGAGGAGAATGGCTTCTTTCAGCGGGTCAAGTCTGGTTTAGCCTCGCGGCTGACCAAATGGATGCCGCGCCGGAAGCTCATCGTCGTCCTATATCTTGTACTGGCCTTTGGCGCCGTCGCCGTTTGTCTCGGCGTTATCGGCAAGGACCTTTTGCCTAAGACCAATACGGGTCAGTTGCAGCTGCGGGTGAGGGAGCCCGATGGAACGAGGCTGGAGGTGACGGAAAAGGTGACACAGGGTGTGCTTCGGATCATCGACACCACGGTGAACCACCGGATCGCCATTTCCTCGGCCTATGTGGGCCTGGTGCCCAGCAATTTCGGCACCAGCAACCTTTACATCTTCAACAGTGGAACGCATGAGGCGGTGATCCAGGTGAATCTGGAGGAGGATTACAAGGTGAAGATCGAAGACCTGAAAGAGACGCTGCGCAAAAATATCCTCGCCGCTTATCCGGAGGTGAAACTATCCTTCGAGCCGATCGAGCTGACGGAGAAGATCATGGCGCAGGGCGCCTCCACGCCGATCGAAGTGCGGGTGGCCGGAAAGAATATGGGGGACATCGAAGCCTATTCGGAGAAACTGGCCGGCGTGCTGCAAAAAGTGCCCTTCCTGAGGGATGTGCAGATCGCGCAACCCCTGAAAATGCCGACCGTGCAGATCAATGTCGACCGGAACAAGCTCGCCCTCATGGGCTTCACCATCGACAATTTAGCCAGGAGCATCACGGATGTCACTTCTTCCAGCCGCTACACCAACAAGAACCTTTGGTTGGATGAGCGTTCGGCCTATACGTATCAAAGCCAGGTACAGGTACCCGAGTATATCATGAACTCGACCCAGCAATTGCAGTCCGTGTCGCTGGTGCCGGGCCAGAACCGGCCGGTGCTCTCCGATGTCGCCACGCTCCGGGTCGATACTTTGCCCGGGGAATACGATCGTGCCGGCCCGCGCCGCTATGTGACCGTCAGTGCCAACATCTATAGAAAGGACCTGGGTTCGGCTACCGCGGCCGTGCAAAAGGCCATCGACCAGCTGGGCGCTCCGCCTACGGGCCTGGTGGCGGAGATCAAGGGGATGTCTTCGCTGTTGGTGGAGACCCTGGGCTCGCTGCAAAGCGGGCTGCTGGCCGCGATCGTGGTGATCCTGCTGTTACTGGCGGCCAATTACCAGTCCTTTGGCGTATCCATCTCGGTGCTGGCCACGGTGCCCGCCGTGTTGCTGGGTTCCCTGCTGTTGCTGCTGGCAACGGGTGCGACGCTCAATCTCCAATCGTATATGGGCATCATCATGTCGACGGGGGTATCGGTGGCCAATGCGATCCTGATCGTGACCAATGCGGAGAAGCTGCGGATCGAATACCGGGATCCGTTCAAGGCGGCGATCGCCGCTGCCAGTATCCGGCTCCGGCCGATCCTCATGACCTCGCTGGCGATGATCGCGGGGATGATCCCCATGGCCAGCGGTCTTGGCGAGGCGGGTGATCAGTCGGCGCCGCTTGGCCGTGCGGTCATCGGCGGTCTGGCGGCGTCTACCTTTGCGGCGCTGTTCATCGTCCCGTTGGTGTATGGGTGGATACAACAGAAGACATCCTTTGAATCGGTTTCTCTTTTACCTGAAGACTCTAATCAATCAACTATATGAATAAGAATATCTTTTTATTTCTTGTAATAACGGCTGTCCTTGCTTCCGGCTGTTCGGACGACAAGGCGGCGGAGAAGAAGGCGGCGGCGCCGGCGGCCGAGCCTCATTATACTTTGGCACCGGCTGAACAGCAGCCTGTCGAACAGGTATACAAGCTGCCTGCGCAGCTGGCTGCCTACCAGGAGGTGAGCATATTCCCAAAAGTGAACGGATATGTGAAGAGCGTGCTGGTAGACATCGGATCGCCCATCAGCGCCGGTCAGCTGTTGATGGTGCTGGAAGACCCCGAACTGAAGCAGGCGGCGGCACAGGCGCGGGAGAAATATTACCAGACCGTTTCTTCCTATACCATCAGCCGGGAGAACTATGAGCGGCTGAAGCAGGCGGCCAGGACCCCGGGCGCCATTTCGCCGATGGACCTGGCTACCGCGCGGTCAAAGATGGAGGCGGACAGCGCATTATGCAATGCCGAAAAGGCCGCCTGGCAGCAGCAGCAGGTGATGCTTGCTTACCTGAAGGTGACGGCTCCCTTTAAGGGCGTCATTACCCAGCGTAACGTCCATCCCGGCGCCCTTGTCAGCGCGGAGGCCAAGGACGGCAAGCCCATGCTGGAGTTGAAAGAAGTGGACCACCTGCGGTTGCAGGTATCCATTCCCGAGAGTATGGCCGGCACCCTTCGCGGCAACGACACGCTCTCCTTTTATCTCAGCTCCTTCCCCGGGAAGCGGTTTATCGGGCATATCGCCCGGAAGGCGATGAACATCAACCAGCAATACCGGTCGGAACCGGTCGAGTTGGATGTCTTCAATCACGACGGGAAGCTGGCGCCGGGGATGTATGCCGATGTGCTTTTTGACAGCAAGGGCAATCCGAATGCGCTGGCGGTACCCAAGACTGCCGTGGTGACCTCAACCGAGCGGAAATATGTCATCGTGGTCCGGGACGGCAAGACGGTCAGGATAGACGTCGCAACCGGCAACGAAGGCAGCAGCCGGGTCGAGGTGCTGGGCGATCTGAAACCGGGGGACCAGGTGGTCGCCAACGCCAATGATGAGATAAAGGAAGGGATTACCCTGAAATAAGCGTCGATATAAGGCCGGCCGGCAATAGGCCGGCCGGCCTTATATTTGCACCACCATGACCATTCTCGTTTTTAGCGTCATCCTTTTTTTTGGGGCTCTGATCGCCGGCCTGTTGGGTTCGCTGACGGGACTCGGCGGCGGTGTCGTTCTGATCCCGCTGTTAACCCTTGTCTTCAAGGTGGATATCCACTATGCGATCGGCACCTCACTGATCAGCGTGATCGCCACCTCCTCGGGTGCGGCGGCGGCCTATGTCAAAGAAGGCATCACCAATATCCGGCTGGGGATGTTCCTTGAGCTGGCGACGACTGCGGGGGCGATCGGCGGCGCCTTTCTGGCCACCTATCTGCCCACCTCCGTGATCGCCATTCTCTTCGGAGTGATCCTGATCGTATCGGCATTGCTGTCTTTTGCCCGGCCGGCCGATCCGGTAACGGCGGGAACGCCCAGTGCATTGTCGAAAAAGCTGCGCCTCAACAACAGCTTTCCCACGCCGGAGGGCGAGAAGCATTATCTGGTAAAGAATGTGGTGGGCGGGTTCATTATGATGAACATCGCGGGGGTGATCTCGGGGCTGCTGGGTATCGGCTCGGGGGCATTGAAGGTGATCGCCATGGACAATATCATGCGTATCCCTTTCAAGGTATCCACGACCACCAGCAATTTCATGATCGGGGTAACGGCGGCGGCCAGCGTCGGCATCTACCTGAAACGCGGCTATATCGATCCCGGTCTGTCCATGCCCGTTATGCTGGGAGTGCTTGGCGGGGCTTTCCTGGGATCAAGGATGTTGACAAAGGCCAAGACGAAGAGTCTGAAGATGCTTTTTGCGGCGGTGATCCTGGTGCTGGCGGCGGAAATGATCTATAACGGAATCAACCATACTATCTGACATGGCAACAACCAAGGGAGCGCGGCGTATTGGAGGGAAGATCCGGGATGCGGACCTCGAGCAGATCATCGGCGAACTGTTACGTTATGGCGTACTGGCCTCATCGCTGGTCGTGCTGGCGGGCGGGATCGTTTACCTGGTGCGTCATGGAGGACAGTACCCGCAATATCAAGCCTTCCGGGGCGAACCGGACAAGATGCGAAAACCCGTGCTGATGTGGGAGGCCGTATGGCGGGGTGAGGGAAGGCCGCTGATCCAACTGGGGCTACTGATCCTTGTAGCTACGCCCATTGCGCGTATCCTTTTCTCCTTCATCGGATACCTGTTGGAAAAAGATTACCTGTATGCCGCGTTGACGGTCATCGTACTGCTGGTGATCCTGTTAAACTTTTGAGAGCTATTCTATTCCTCTTCGCCTTCTTCGTAGAGTTCCTCCGTCTCGACCGTTTGCTGCTGATAGAGGCTTTCGAGCTGTTCGGCCGTCTCTTCGTCTACCTCTTCGACCAATTTGAAAATGGGCTCGTCCTGGTATTTGAAGAAATCCTCCGCCTGCGGCAGGTAACTGCGAAGCAGGATCGTTTCTTTTGTCTGGAGGATCACGGATACCAATTCGATGTCGGATTCGGCATCTACCTGAATCAGGTAATAGGTGTTGAGCTTTAATTCTCCGAAGCTGGCCATAGTGATGTCGTTTGAAATGACTAACAAAAAAAGCGGCCGCTTGTTGCGGCCGACTTGAAAAGATAATTCACCGGAGTGATGCTATTTTTTTGCAGCAGCTTTTGCAGTTTTCTTAGCCGGTTTGGCCACCTTTTTCTTGTCCCGTTTTTGCTTTTTGCTGATCTTCAGCAGATCCCGGCTGATCAGTTTGCTTACCTTCTTTACATGGGTAGCCAGTTTCTTTTCGCCGAGCTCTTGTTTATATTCAGCCAGGGCACCCGTCAGTTTCTCCCCGATCTCCTTCCGAACCTGTTTCTTATGCGAGACCGCAGGATTCGCCGTTTCTTGTTGAGTCATACGAATAATGTTTTTGGTAATAATATGGTAACATAAAAATAATATTAAAGCGATTAAACTCAATGTTAAGTTTTGACCGGCCCGGATTCCAACCGGGTCCAAATTTTTGGCGAAAGCTACTGACATAAGGCTGACACCATCCAGGGTTTACTTTGATCCAACAAACGAATCCTTTGCCTTTTACCAACATTTAAAACCTAAAACTTATGTCAACGATCAGCTCGCTTCTGAAAGAAATGGATCAAGAAGCCCAAACTACCCGCAAAATGCTGGAACGCGTCCCCACGGCCTATTTTACCTGGCGGCCGCATCAAAAGAGCATGACTATTAAACAATTAGCCACCCATATCGCCGAATTGCCCGGCTGGGTGACCATGGCGCTGACCACCGATGAGCTGGATTTCGCCAACAATCCCTATCAACAGGAGGAGGTGAGCAATACGGCCGACCTGTTGAGCTATTTTGAAAGATCGCTGGAGGATGGGCGCGCCCGCCTGGCGGGTGCAAGGGAGGAAAAGCTGGCGGAACCCTGGACGCTTCGAAACGGCGAGGAGATCTTTCATGTGGCCACCAAGGGCGAGATCATCCGGATGACCTATTGCCAGATCGTCCATCACCGGGCGCAGCTGGGCGTTTTTCTCCGGCTGTTGGATATCCCCATCCCCGGCAGCTATGGTCCCAGCGCGGATGAGCAGGAGATGCAGCCGGCCGAGGCTATGGCGTAGCCGGTCGAAAGTTTCTCAGCAGATCGTCCATCTGCGCCGGCAGCTTTGTTTCGCTGTAGGGTTCCTCAGAATCGATATAGGCAGAGATATCCCTGGTGCTGAGCTTTGCCGGGTTGAGGTTATAGGGACCCGCGCAGGCGAGATGGACCTCCTTCCCTCTGCGGAGTTTGTAGAACAGGAACCGTTGTCGTGCACTTCCCGTGCCGGCGATGGTTTCCCTGATAAAGGTAATGACGGGTTTTTCTTCCGCTTCCTCACCGTCGTCATCTTCCGTTGCGGCGGAATAGACCTCGGCCATGCCCATGGCTTTCTGGGTCCGCCAGGCTGCCGGGAACAGATCCATCCTGCCGGCGTCCAATAGTGTTTGTAAAAGCCCCAGCCGGTGATCATTGCTTGCCGCCAACGATAGGGTTGCTGCCGCGCTCACTGGCTGATGATTCTCCAGCAACGCGCCAATCGCTTTCAGCTTCAACGCTCCTTCTTTGGCCGTCATGAATTTCTTCAACAGGCCATTGGTGGATGCGTCATGAAACCGGCCAAGGAGGCTCACCAGGTATTTGTCGGTATAGAGATAATTCTCTGCCGACAAGGCGTTTTGTGCGGCGCGGCTTTCGCCATACGTCTGCAGATCCCCACGATAAGGCGCCAGCTCGCGGATATCCAAACAGTTACTATCCAGCAGCCGGGCGGCAAGCCGAAGCATCCCCCGCCGTTGCAGGCTGTCTTTCAAAAGGGGCAGGAGCCGGGGGAAGAACCGGGCCGTCAGCGCGGGAGTGTCGGCCAGCGTTGCAATAACGGTATAGTCGATCGGTTCGGCGGGTGGGTCCTTCCGCACCAGGTCTACCAGCGACGCGAAATGCGTGCTGTCGCGTTCGGCCACCAGGGTTAGCAGGCCATTGCGAATGTAGGCGAGAGAATCCGGAACGGAAGGGTATTGCTCCAGGACAAACCGAAGGGCGCCGGTGTCTTTCAGGTTCTTGATGGCTTGCAACAGCGCGTGGTTTACTTTTTTATAGCCGCTCCCGCTTTCCCGGTCGAGCGGAGATACCCGCAGCAGGCTGTGGTAAAGTTGCGGGAGGTTCTCCTTTTCGAACTTTGCCTCGGAGAGGCTCGCATAGGCCTTTTCCGCCGTGGCGGAATCCGTCGAGAAAATATCGTTGAGCAGCGGGTCCGCCTTTGAATGCAGATAGGGATTGCCGGCAGCGGGTTCGCTGAACCCGAAATCCTCGAAGAATCGATCGTTGTCGGCGGTGTGGATCTGGTCTTTGGCCGTGTTTACGATCAGCGCATACAGCCGGTCATCGCGCAGGAGCAGCCTTTCGCGGTAAAAAAGATGGCTGGAGCGTTCTCGCTTTATCCACTCCCAACCTTTGGCATCGCCATTGTGCACCGCTTTTTTTTCGGTCAGGCTGTCCCGGTAATGCAGGACATGAGCTTTGATCCGGTCTTCCCAGAACGCGGAGTCCGATAGGCTCCAATAATAAGGGCTCAATTTGTACGCCACGACAACGTAGCTGGTCGATCGGGAAGAGTCATAGCTGATATAAGTCTCCGTTCCCGAAGAATCCTTTTGCCTGTCGGAAAATGGCTGGGGCGTCCAGGCGGTAAAAGCCGAATCGGTTGAAAGCGTTTTTCGCCAGGTGTGGGCGGGATAGTCCAATTCGGAAAAAGAAGAGAAAAAGGCTTTTACCTTAGGAGTGGGACCCGTCAGCGGGTACATGGCCAGGAGGCTGTACCAGCGATCGCCGCGGTCAATGTATCGCACGCACATCGTCATCTCGGCGTCCTTCATGGGCCCGCGATATTCAACGATCAAGCGTTCGTTGTCGATCCAACTGGTATCGTAGTCTACTTGTTTCAGCTTTTTTGTCACTTCTTTTTTCAACCCCTGGAAAAAGGTGCTGTCGTTCTCGATGTAGCGGCCCGGATTCACGGAATTTGCGCCGAAGAAGTAATACGTTCCTTCCTGGAGGTCCGATCCCAAATAAATATGGCTGATGCCTCCCGGGTTCCTTTGCGCGATTGGTGTTGGCTGAATGGGTACAAGCATTGTAAACGCAAGGGCGGAGTCGGTAAAACGCGTCAGGCTCAGAGCTTTGTCGTTCACCGGCCTGGATTCGAGGATGTGAAAGCTGTGAAGGAAATGATCGATGTCCTTTTTGATCTTGTCGCTTTCCTCGGTGGCAGTGGCCATGGCCAGATAAAAGATACCCTTTTTCTCGAAGAGGAATCCTTTTTTGTATCCGTCCGTGCCGACGCCCGAATATAATCGGCCCCGGGCTCCGTCCAGCGTGACCGAAGACCAGGTCGATTTCCCCTTCCCGAAGATGCGGGCCGCCATGCCATCAAACAGGCTATCCGTTTTGGCCGGCCCAAACGAAGAGTGAACCGACATGGTGATATAACCGGTATTGCTGAAGAAATCAATGAACGCCCTTGCCTTCAGCATTCCGAAGAAGACGAGATCGCTCGGATTTCCCGGCATTTCAACTTTATAGAGTCCGGGATCATCCGTGACCGTTTCCCAGGTTTCGGGCAGGTCCGGAAGTGGATAATCGGTGCTCTTGATCTTGCGGGAAGAAAAGACGGGTTCCACCTGGAATCCCCGGGCGCGAAGAAGGCTGATCAGTCCTTCTTTTCCGGGGAGATGGGCGGCGCCAACGGCGAACACCATCGAACGTTGGCCGCTGAGACTATCCATTCGCTGGGCCATTTTATAATTCCGGCGGATGAGAATACGGTCTTTATCACTGAAGTCCCCAAAAACCGAGTCGATAGCATTCAGGTCCTGCTGAAGGTATATCTCGATCATTCGCTGCAGCGATTGGTCCCGCCCGGAATTGTCATCGGCCGCAACATTGAAAATATCGCTTTTGTCCACGACATCGTTGATGAGCCCCTGCTGATCGACCATGTCTTCCACGCCGCCGGTCCATTTCCGCTGTCGCCGGGCGATATCGAAGAGATAGATGTCGAGGAAGCTTTGCATTTTGCTCTTGCCGGGGCTTTGGCGAATCCATTTGTTCTTTTCGTGAAGGATATCCTGGGAGGTGATCGTCGATAGGGGCTTCCCCAGTTTTTTTGCCAGCGCAGGGCCATAGTCCTTGTATTCTTTCTCGGAAAGTATCTTCCGGATGTTCTTTTCGTCGGATATCTGCTTCTGAACTTCTTCCATAGCGAGGGTCGCCAGGACATTGGGATCCAGTTCGATCGCCAATCCATCCGAACGGCGGATGGCATCATACAAAGAATCCCCCAAATTGAAGAGTCTTGCGTCGGTAAGATGCAGTGTCCCATAGAGATAGGAGGTTTGGTGGCTGTCTTTGCCGCTGATGCGCCAGAGCAGCGTTTTGGGGAGCGATTGGGCATTGGCCAGCATACAGTAAAGCGGAAGAAAGAAAAGAAGAAGGGGGCGGCGAAAATTCATGAGTTCAGTTTAGGATCGTTCTTATAACGGAACTTGCGGCTTTTTATTTAGGGGTGACTTCCATGAGCGACCAGGGCGCAAGGACCGACGAGCGGGTGCGGGAGTCGACGAATTTTCCCGTCAGCTGGCTGATGTGGAAATTGGGGAAGGAGTGCACGACTGCTGCGCGGTAACCGTGCAGCGCCAGGGTGTCCGCAAAGTTCGTGGGCGCAAAGACAAGGGCGGACTGTGGGGCAGTGCCGACTTGCCTGAGGCGTGCGGCAAGGCTGTCGATCGGGATACGTTCTACGGGATGAGGGCAGTCGAATTCGAAGGAATAATCCACGGGCGCTTCCTGTAACAGGTAGACGGGTTGCGCCGGGGGCGGCATATCGCGGAGGTAGTGACCGGCGACCGTTCCGGCCTGGTATTGCAGGATCGCCGGATACACGATGAAATTCACACAGGAGAAGACCAGCAGCGCCATCCAGAAGCTGTGAACGATAGAAGCCGGTAACGGTGGGTGGCGGAAAAGAAGGAAGGGCGTGATCGCCAGCAGCCCGATCGCCGTCATGACCATCACCCAACCGTTGAAGTGAAAGAGCCAGCATAAGGCCAACAGCAGGATGGGCAACAGGATTGCGATGCTGTTCTGGGCGATCCGGATCGCTTGTTGCGACCCACGGCGGCGAACGCTATTTAGATAGGCGGCGGTCAGGACGGAAAAGAAGGGGAACAGGATATTCAGATAGTGCGGCAGCTGGAACCGCGAGAGGGAGAAGACGATAAAGCTCGCGAGGGCCGCACCCAGGCAGAGGAGATCGCCGGGGAAGGCCCGGCGCCGCCTGCACTTCTGGACGATAGCCGCGTAGAGCAGCAGGCTCCAGGGAAGAAAGGCCCAGAGTACGGTATGAAAATAGAAGAAGGGATCGCCGCTGCCCTTGATGGGGCCGGTGTTGAAGAACCGGCCGAACTGGCTGTCCCAGAAAAAGAAGCGGATGCCCGATACGCCGGTCCTGCCGAATACCAACTTTTCGGGGTGGAGGTCGAACTGAAGATAGAGACAGTAGATCTCGGGAAGCGTGAAAAGGGCGGTCAGCGCGATCGCGATCCACCAGCGGGGATTGTAGAATTGTTCCCATTCTTTTCCCGAGATCCAGTCGAGGATGAAACCTGCCCCGATGGTGATCAGCACAAAAGGGCCCTTTGTCATACAGGCGCAGCCCGCGAGCAGGGCCCCGGCTACGAGGTGCATGCCGGGCCGGGTACGGGATGCGCGATAGAAATGATAGACCGAGCCGATGATGAGTCCGGTGAGATACGGTTCGGCGCGAACATCGTTGTTGGAGATGACGAGATGGGCGGCCGACACATAGAGGAGGACGGACAATTGAGCGACCGTCTTTCCATACAGGGAGAGCGCCAGGCGCCAGGTGTACCAGCCGCCGGCCGCCCAAAAGAGAAGAGCGGGGAATTTGTACGCAAAGGCGTTGACACCCATGAGGCGAATGCTCAGCGCGGCCATCCAGAACGGGAAATGAGGTTTGTCGAGCCAGTCCTTACCGTCGACCCGGAGATCGACGAAGTCACCCGTCCGGGCGATCGTTTTGGCGATGGTGGCGTACAGGGAGCCGTCGGGTTCGAGAATGGGAATGAGCACTCCGCCGGCATTTACCAGGATGGCAGGGATTAACAGCGGGAGGAACCATTTTTGAAGCCAGGCCTCCCAGTTGGATTGGTTGGGTTCGATGATCAATTATAGCCGGCCTTTAGGATCAAATATAGGATGTTTTCCTGTGGCGGAGAGAAAGACGCTGGGCCTGGCGGTGTTCCCAGTACACGAAGAGGCGGGAGATACCCCATCCCGTTAGTGTTCCGACGATCGCCCCAACGAGGACGTCCCCGGGGTAATGTTTTCCCACGTAGACCTGTGCATAGCAGACCAGCGCGGCCCATAGCCAGAGCCAGGGCCATTTCCGGCCGTTGAAGGCGCGGAGGGAGAAATACCAGAAGGTGGCGAGGGCAAAGTGATTGGCCGCGTGATTGGAGGGCATCGAATACAGTCCGCCGCAGTCTACAAGCCCGTGCAGGTAGTTCTGCATTACGGGATCATGACAGGGGCGGGGCCGTTCGAACAGCGGCTTGAGGACCTGGGCCGTGAGACTGTCGGTGATGGCGAACGCGAGAACGCTCAGAATTATGAAGCTCCAGGCCCTGGACGGGACCTTGTCCCGTCCGTCCGCGGTAGCGGACAGATTTTGGATTCGTTTTCCGGCACAAAAGGCATAGTAGAGCATGAAAGCATACAAAGGCACCCAGGTCAGCGGCTCGCGAACGATCGGCATGATCGTATTGAGTACGACGCTATCCGCATCGCGCTGTACGAGGACGAACAGCATTTTATCCAGATTTTCCAACCAATGTAACAAGGGCATATATACAAATATATACGATGACCGAGATGCAAAACAGGGGCCAATGGAGGGGTAACTATAAGTTAATCTTCCCATAAACATGGGGTCATAAGGGAGCGCTAATTTTGACAAACCCATTAAAATGAAGTGTATCCTTTCGATGTTGCTGGCAGGAGCATTATGCCTATCCGCCAAGGCTCAACCTGCTGCCCGGACGAAACACCTCTTCATCATCACCATCGACGGCTTTCGCTGGCAGGAAGTCTTCACCGGAGCCGACCCCCTGCTGGTCGGCAATCCCGAATATGTACGGGATACGGCGCTAACCCGCGAAATGTATTGGGACAGCTCGGCTGAAGTACGCCGCAAGAAGCTGCTCCCCTTCTTCTGGGGAACGCTGGCGGAACGCGGCAGGCTCTATGGCAACCGCCTTTACGGGAACAAGGTGAATGTGCGCAACTGGCTCAGGATCTCCTACCCGGGCTATAATGAGATCTTCACGGGGCATACCGATGCGATCACCAGTCCCAATCTCCCCGTCAACAACAAGCATGTCAACGTACTGGAATATCTCAACCATTCCTCCGGCTATCGTGGGAAGGTGGCGGTCTTTACTTCCTGGAGCGTGTTCCCTTATATCTTAAACGAAGAACGGAGCGGTTTGCCGGTGAACAGCGGGTATGAAGCGTTGGGTGAGAGCGGCAACGAGGAGGCCGGGCTTATCGACAGCGTAATGGCGACCATGCATCAGACCAAGACCCGTCACGACTATCTTACTTTTTGCACCGCCCGGGAGTATATGCGGCAACACCATCCTTCCGTTCTTTACCTGGGGTTTGGGGAAACGGATGAGTGTGCGCATGGAGGCCGGTATGATCTCTATCTGCAGCAGGCGGCCGACATCGATCGGATGATCGCCGATCTCTGGTACGAAGTACAGACCGATCCCTATTATAAGGACAGCACTACTTTTCTTATTACGACCGACCACGGACGCGGATGGAAGCCCAATAAATGGACCACCCATGGGTTCTGGGCCCAGGGTTCGAGCGAGATCTGGATGGCGGTATTAGGCCCTGAGATCCAGGCGGAAGGAGAGATCCGCAGCAGGGGTCAGGTATATCAAAAGCAGCTGGCGGCGACCATGGCCACCCTGCTTGGCAACCCGCCGGCCCCGGGTCACCCGCCCGGGAGGGCGATCCGGTTCCCGGCCGCAAGGCCTGTGGACGAGCTGGCCGCCAAATAGGGCGACCGGAGGTCCGTTTATGCACACATTGGCCTAAAAGGACTAAATTCGCCGAAATTTTCTGCATGGCCTTTCAGTCCTTTCTCCGGCTTTTCACTCCTAAAGACCGGGTTTTCTATTCCTTGTTCGAAGAAGTAGCCGATGGCGTGGCCCGGATGGGCAAGCTGATGAAGGAGGCGGTAGCCGAGCCCGACTTCGATAAGCGGGGCGCCATCACATCCCGGGTGGAGGACCAGGAGCATGTCAACGACGATCTTACCCACCGGGTCTTCACCGAGCTGGGTCGCAACTTCATCACCCCGTTCGACCGCGAGGATATCCATTACCTGGCCAGCAGTCTCGACGATATCTGCGACTATATCTACGCGGCGGTCAAGAAGATCAACTTCTATAAGGTAAATCCCCAGGATACGGGTATCCAGAAGCTGGCCGACCTGATCGAGCAAGGGACGGCGCAGATCCAATGCGCGGTGAAGGAGCTGCGGAACATGCGGGATATGCGCAAGATAACCGATGCCCTTGTCAAGGTGAACAGCATTGAAAACCAGGCGGATGATATATTCGATCTTAGCATCGAGCGCCTTTTCGAGTCCGAGCCGGACGCCAAGGAGGTGATCAAGAAGCGGGAGATCTACCAGGTGATGGAGATCGTAACCGACAAGTGTGAAGATGCTGCGAACGTCATCGAATCGATCATCATCAAATACGCCTGAGCCCCATGTCCTTCCTGGTTGTCATCATTATTTTGGCCCTTGTGTTCGACTATATCAACGGTTTTCACGATGCGGCCAATTCCATTGCCACCATCGTTTCGACCAAGGTGCTGACCCCGTTCCAGGCCGTGCTTTGGGCGGCGGTGTTCAATTTTGCGGCATTCTTTATTGCCCGCTACGTTCTTAAGGAGTTCAAGATCGGCAATACCATCGCGAGCAGTGTCAACAGGGAATTCATCAACCTGGAGGTCATCTTTTCGGGGCTGATCGCGGCCATTTGCTGGAATCTGCTCACCTGGTGGTTCGGCATTCCATCCAGCTCCTCCCATACGCTGCTGGGCGGGTTTATGGGGGCGGCCCTTGCGCATGCCGGGTCCTTTCACCGCAATGGGGTGGACGTTATCAACTATGCGAAGGTGATCCCGACCTTTCTGTTCATTTTCGTCGCGCCCTTTATCGGGATGGTGGTGGCGTTTGTTATTACGCTGCTGATACTGAACATCTGCCGCCGGGCCAATCCTTACCGGGCCGACAACTGGTTCCGCCGGCTGCAGCTGCTCTCTTCGGGGTTGCTCAGCCTGGGTCATGGCAGCAACGACGCCCAAAAGGTGATGGGTATCATCGGCGCGGCGATGATCTGGTACAATAAGTCGCTGGGTCATGAAATGTCATTCAGACAGTTTATTGATGCCAATATGTGGGTGCCCCTGGCCAGTTTTAGCGCGATTGCATTGGGTACCCTGAGCGGCGGTTGGAAGATCGTGAAGACCATGGGGACGCGGATCACGAAAGTTACGCCGCTGGAAGGGGTCAGTGCGGAAACGGCCGGCGCTGTAACCCTGTTCCTTTCCGACAAGCTCGGGATCCCGGTAAGCACGACCCATACCATCACCGGTTCGATCATCGGAGTAGGCGCCACCAAACGGCTTTCCGCGGTGCGATGGGGGGTGACGATCAACCTGCTTTGGGCCTGGGTGCTGACGATCCCGGTAAGCGCCCTGCTGGCTGCGGTTGTTTATTTTATCGTTAGTTTGTTCCGGTAGTTGCCCAAAACTTCCTATCTTTCGAGGATTTTCAAAACGTGTCTTCGAAATATGAAAGGAATTATTCTCGCAGGAGGATCCGGTACGCGTCTACATCCGATAACCTATGCCATCAGCAAACAGATCATGCCGGTGTATGACAAGCCGATGATCTATTACCCGCTATCCACCCTGATGCTGGCAGGGATAAAAGAGATCCTGATCATTTCCACCCCGCATGATCTGCCTCTGTTCAAGAAATTATTCGGTGACGGGTCGCAGCTGGGTTTGAGCTTTTCGTATGCCGAGCAGCCGTTGCCCAACGGGCTGGCGCAGGCGTTTGTCATCGGCAGGGATTTTATCGGCAACGATCCGGTAGCCCTGGTGCTGGGGGACAATATCTTCTATGGCGCGGGGCTTGGCAAGCAGCTGGAGAAGAATGCCCGGCCCGACGGGGGTATCGTGTATGCCTACCAGGTCAGCGATCCGGAGCGTTATGGGGTCGTCGAGTTCGACGCCAGCAACAAAGCCATTTCCATCGAGGAGAAACCGGCGAAGCCGAAAAGCAACTATGCGGTTCCCGGGCTCTATTTCTATGACAATTCCGTCGTGGAGATCGCGACGGGGCTGAAGCCTTCCCCGCGTGGCGAATATGAGATAACCGATGTCAACAGGGAATACCTGCGACGGGAGAAACTGACCGTATCGATCCTCGACCGCGGCACGGCCTGGCTGGACACGGGCACCTTCGATTCGCTGATGCAGGCCTCGCAGTTCGTCCAGGTGATCGAGCAGCGGCAGGGCATCAAGATCGCCTGTATCGAAGAGATCGCATATCGCAAAGGCTTTATCGATAAGGCCCAGGTGGAGAAGATCGCTCAGCCCTTGTTGAAAAGCGGATACGGCCAATATCTTATCAACCTGATCAATTCATAAAAAAATAGTTTTTTGCTGTTATGGAGAAGATCCTTGTCACCGGCGGATGCGGCTATATCGGTTCACACACCCTCGTCGACCTTATAGCCAGCGGATTCGAAGTCATTTGCGTCGACAACAATGTCCGTTCCTCCCCGCGTATCCTCGAGGGGGTGGAGAAGATAACGGGAAAGAAGATCAAGAATTACAAGGTGGACCTTTGCAATTATGACGACACATGCGCGATCTTCCAGGAGAACTCGAACATCGCCGGTATCATTCATTTCGCCGCCTATAAGGCCGTGGGGGAATCGGTCGAGCATCCCCTGATGTATTTCGAGAATAACCTCGTTTCCCTGATCAACCTGTTGAAGGTGGCGCAGGAGTTCGAGGTCCCGCATTTCGTCTTCTCGTCGTCCTGTACGGTATACGGCAACCCGGATGTCATCCCGGTAACGGAGCAGACGCCGCCGAAGCCGGCCGAGTCGCCCTATGGCTATACCAAGCAGATGGGCGAGCAGATCATTAACGAGTTCTGCAAATCGGCGACGCGGACCAAAAGTATTCTGTTGCGTTATTTCAACCCGGTCGGCGCCCATCCGAGCATCCTGATCGGCGAGATGCCTATCGGGAAGCCGGCCAATCTTGTTCCGGCCATCACGCAGACGGCGATCGGCAAGCTGCCGATGATGACTGTGTTCGGTGACGACTATCCTACCCGGGACGGTTCGTGTATGCGGGACTTTATTCATGTCAGCGATATCGCCCATGCCCATACCCTGGCCCTGCAGTACATGATCGATAAAAAGAACACGAAAAGTGCGGAAGTATACAATCTCGGGACCGGTAACGGGGTGACGGTGCTGGAGGCGATCAAGGCCTTCGAGAAGGTCAGTGGCGTAAAGCTGAACTACCAGATCGGGCCGCGTCGTCCGGGTGATGTGATCGCGATCTATGCGAATAACGACCTGGCCCGGCGGCAGCTGGGATGGACCACGGAATTCGGTCTCGAAGACATGATGTCCACGGCCTGGAAATGGGAGCAGAAGCTGAAAGCGGACGAGAAATTCTACAATGGGAAGTTTTCGGAGTTCAATTGATTGCCCTTGGAAAATGGCGATTTTGCCTTTACTTTGTAAGGATTAAAACCAACGACAATGTTAAAAGATATTCAGGTAACAGGACAGAAGGACACACGCAGCGGATTTGGAGACGGTATTGTAGAAGCAGCCCGGAAGAACGCTAACATTGTAGCCCTAACCGCCGATCTGGCCGGCTCGATGAAGTTGCAGGCTTTCATCAAGGAATTCCCCGAACGCTTTGTCCAGTGCGGGATCGCGGAAGCCAATATGATCGGCATCGCCGCGGGTCTCACCATCGGCGGGCATATCCCTTTCACGACCACCTTTGCCAACTTCTCCACCGGCCGGGTCTATGACCAGATCCGCCAGTCGGTTGCCTACTCGGGGAAAAATGTCAAGATATGCGCATCGCACGCCGGCGTCACGCTCGGCGAGGACGGCGCGACCCACCAGATCCTGGAAGACATCGGCCTGATGAAGATGTTGCCGGGCATGACGGTGATCGTTCCTTGCGACTATGCGCAGACCAAGGCCGCGACGATGGCCGTCGCCGACTACCAGGGACCCGTTTACCTGCGTTTTGGCCGCCCCGTATGGCCGATCTTTACTGCCGGCATGCCGTTCGAGATCGGCAAGGCCCAGGTGCTCAGTGAGGGTACCGATGTCTCGATCTTCGCCTGCGGCCATCTCGTCTGGAAGGCGATCGAAGCGGCAAAGGTCCTCGAGCAAAAGGGCATCTCTGCCGAAGTGATCAACCTGCATACGATCAAGCCGCTCGACACCGCCGCGATCCTGAAGTCCGTGGCAAAGACGAAATGTGCGGTCACTGCCGAAGAGCACAACATCATCGGCGGACTTGGCGACGCCGTTGCCCAGACCCTTGCCCGGAATACCCCGCTGCCCATCGAATACGTGGGAACCAATGACACCTTTGGTGAAAGCGGCACGCCGGATGAACTTTTGAAGAAGTATGGCCTGGATTCCCCCAATATCGTTGCCGCCGTGGAAAAGGTAATCGCAAGAAAAAACAAATAGCATAGTGACCATCCAAGATACCGAGCTGCTTCTGCAATTCCGGAATCCTGAGACCAAAGAGCGAGCGTTCACCGCCATCATCAGGAAATACCAGGAGAAGCTGTATTGGCATATCCGGCGGATGGTAGTGGAACATGAAGATGCCAACGACGTATTACAAAATGTGTTTATACGTGTTTGGAACGGATTGGAGAATTTCCGGGAGGACAGCCAGCTATATACCTGGCTCTACCGGATCGCTACCAACGAGTGCCTGAGCTATCTCGAGCAGCAGAAAAGGAAATCCGCCCTTCCCCTTGATGAAACGGAGTCGGGCCTGAGCAACAAGGTGATCGCCGACAAGTATTTCGACCCGAACAAGCTGGAATGGAAGCTGCAGCTGGCCATCCAGCAACTGCCGGAGAAACAGCGAATTGTGTTTACGCTTCGATACTATGACGAGATGCCCTACGAGGAAATGAGCCGGGTGCTGGATACCTCGGAAGGTGCGCTCAAGGCTTCCTATCATCATGCCGTCAAAAAAATAGAGGATTACATCCTGAATCATTAAACTTCGGCTAATGGCTTGGGTCTGAAAATAGATGAACGTGAAGAATGACATATTGGAAGAATTGAGGCCGGTGAGTGAGCTTGTCGCCACGATCAGCCGCGAAACCCCTTACCGGGTCGCGGATGACTATTTTACGGACCTGGCCAACCGGGTATTGCTGCGGATCAAAACCCAGCATAAGCCGCTGGCATTCAACGTTCCTGACGGTTATTTCGAAGGATTTGCCGAAGGGATGCTGGCCAGGATAAAGGCCGGCGCGGGCCTAGGGACGAGCGCGGGCTCCGGGCCGGGTTTTGAGCCGATGAAGGCCCTTCCAGAAACGGTGGATCAGGAATTGAGCGGGCTTTCGCCCCTTTTGGCGCAATTGCGCTCAAAGGAAACATACCGGATGCCGGAAGGGTATTTTGAGGAGGTTTCGCCGATCCTGGCCGTAGCCAAAGAATTGAACCCCTATACTGTTCCCGAAGAATATTTTCACCAGTTGCCGGTCGGGATAGAGGAGAAGCTGGAGCAACCGCAGGAAGAAAAGAAGCCGGCGAAGGTTGTCGCCTTCGGCAGAAGGACGCGGTTGTGGCAATACTCGGCTGCTGCCGTCGTAGCCGGGCTGATCCTGACGATCGGCTGGCTTCGGCTGCATGTACCCGGAAGTCATGGGACCTCGCCTACCGTTCCTGTGAGTCTTGCGAAAGTGAGCGACCAGGACCTGCAAAATTTTCTGGCAAACACCCATGCCGAGAACGACACTCCCGTGGACCAGTCGGCTGCCAATATCGCGGCGCTGGACTTCAACGACGGCGATATAAAATCGTTACTGGGGGAAATACCCGATGGGGAACTGAAGCAATATATGGATGAGCATGGAGGGGCAGTTGATATTGCAACGAATTAGCAGCAACAATGAAAAAGATATTTTCCGTATTGGCGATCCTCTGCTGGCTGACCCCCTCCGCATTCTCCCAGGGCCAGCCTCAACGGCCCGGAGCAGGCGGTCTCGAATCCATGAAGATCGGCTTCATTACCAACCGGCTCAACCTGACGCCGGAGGAAGCCCAAAAATTCTGGCCAATTTACAGGCTATACAGCAACGAAAAACGGCAGGTGTATGATCAATACCGGATCGACCGGAATGAACTTGGGCTGCACAAAGGCCTGGTGGCCGTGCAGGAGAAATACAGCGTTGAATTTCTAAAGGCCATCTCTCCGGGGAAGATCAATGACTTTTTCCGCGCCGAGGAAGACTTCGAAAGATTCGTTCAACGCGAAGCCGACAGAAGACGAAATCAGGGTCGCCGTTTCCCTCCGGGCAACTAGTCGATGAGCAATTGAAATGCTTACCCCAACATTTGCCCGATTCGCCGAAAAATTTTATGAGACGTTTCCTGAAATACGATATTTGAACTTGGTGTTTTTCATAGGTTAGCAACGGCCGGCTCTTTCCAGGGCAGGCCTTTTCTTTATGTGGCCCATGGCCACATGTCCGCAAGGACAGACATAAGCGTTAATGCGATTTTAATCTCGCCGGCTAAAATGCCCGCCACGTGGGCGTCTTCACGTCATGATAGAATAAAAAGGTCCAGCCCTCTTCCTGACCGCGCGTCCACCACTCCTGCCGAAGCTCCATTGCTTTCTTCCCATCATAATCATACTTCGCGACGAAACGGCTTTTCATCTGCTGCAGCTGCGGTGCTACGTCGCCGCCGAAGAAGACGGTCTCGCCGCCGTCCACGATCCAGAATGCCTGGTGAAAGGGGCAGTGCGCGCCCGTTATGGCATACCTTATATAGCCGTCGATCACTCCGTCGCCGTCGAGAAACATCACCTGGCTGGAAGTTTTGAGACATTCGAGCTCGCCGGTGATGTAGGAAGTGGGCCCCTTTTCAAAGGCATATTCCAGCTCGCGCTTTTGTACGTAATACTTTGCGTTGGGGAAAGAGAGTTCGCTTTTTGCGGCTCCGCCGCCGCAGTCGCCGCTGATCCCGCCGGCGTGGTCCTTATGCAGGTGGCTCATCAGCACTTTGGTGACGGTCGCGGGATCGATACCGGCATTCCGGAGATTGCGATGGATCTGTAGTTCGCCATTCTGTTCGAATCCCAGTCCCGTATCGAGGACCAGGATGTCTTCGGTGGTAACGACGGCGAAAGGTTGTACTTCGACGAGCAGGCTGCCGGCGGGACGCTGCTGGAGGTCGTCGGCATCGAGGTCAAAGGGAATGAACTTTTTTGTTTTGTCGATCGTAAAGGCCCCTTCTGAAAGTGGTATGACTTGCATCGTGCAAAATTAATACATTGTGCGCGTAGGATCAGCGAAGCACCATTTGCCGGTCGGCATCCAGCCGGACCAGGATAAACAGCATCACGCTGAAGGTGAGCAGGGAGGTGCCGCCATAGCTGATGAAGGGAAGCGGGATGCCGATCACGGGCGCCAGCCCCACGGTCATACAGACGTTGATAACGATATGAAAGAACAGAACGCTGGCTACGCCATAGGCATAACACCGGCTGAAGACACTTCGTTGTCGCTCGGCGATGGACACGATGCGCATCAGCAGAACGATATAGATGCCCAGAAAGAGGACGCTTCCGAAAAAGCCGAAGCCCTCGCCGATGGTACAGAAGATAAAGTCCGTCTTTTGTTCGGGAACGAAATCATACCGGGTCTGGGTGCCCTTTAAGAGCCCCTTCCCGATGAAGCCGCCGCTACCGATGGCGATCTTGCTCTGCTTTACGTTATAGTTGTCATTGCCTTTCTTGCCGCTGTGCCGTTGTTCGTTCTCGAGGGCCGCTTCGGTCGCCTGGTCCTTGGGGACGTAGTCCTTGCCGATGGCATCATAAATGCGCTTCACCTGGTAAGGTTTGAAGACATGATCGAAGGCGAAGGGCACAACAAATCGCTGGACCCCCACGCAGACGAACCAAATACCGGCGACGAGGAAAAGGACGCTCCGGTTGCGCTTGATGAGCTTGCGGAGGAAGAAGACGGCCGCCAGCGCGATGGCGGTCAGGATGAGTGCCAGCGTATTGGGTTCGAGCAGGAGAGTGGCGACCACCAGCACGGAAAAGGAGAAGCCGATGATGAGCACCGAAGGCGGAAGGCCTTCCCGGAACATCACAAGGAAAAAGGAGAAATACACCAATGAAAGGCCGGTCTCTTTCTGCATGATGCTGAACATCGCGGGCACGAGCGCGATAACTGCGGCGATCAGTTGGGAGCGCGGACGGGTGAAGTTGGTCTCGACCCGTGAAAGGTATTTGGCGAGGGCCAGGTTCACGAAGAGCTTACAGATGTCGGCGGGCTGGATCTGGAAGGCGTTACCGAACCGGATGATGGACTCGGTGCCTTTGACCCGGGAGTGAAAGGGGAACACCAGCAGCAGCAGGAAGATGCCGAAGGCGTAGCCCAGGTTGGCCGTGGCGGTAAAGAATTTACTATCGGTGAGCAGGATGAAGGTGCCGACGATGCCGGAGAGCACGAAGAAGAGCAGCTGGCGGCTGTAATCGGTCTTCAGGGAGATGAAGCCCTGGATGACGTTGTCCCCGTCATGATAGGAGGCGGCAAAGATGCTGGTGATCCCGATGGCGCAAAGGATAAACCAGATCCAAACCAGGGACCAGTCGACACCTTTTGATATGGAGGGATTTCTCTGGCTCATCTTGCGGGGGTTGAATCTTTTGGTTTGTTGGAGTTGGAATCAGGACTCGGCCGGGGCCTGCGGGCCGGCGGGGCGGAGCCGGAGTCGCTGTGCGGTTTTGGCGGCCGGGGCCGGTTGGTGTCGCCCGGAAGCTTACCCGCACCCGCCTTTATCGCCGTATCGAGGCCGATCGTCGCAGCAGCAGCCTGCGCCCTTTGTTTGGCCAGGCGTTCGGCCAGGGCACTCTTATAAGGGGACGGCTTGTGCAGGGCCTGATACAACGGGCTTTTCGAACCGTAGGAGGAATCCAGCATCATGTACCGGAAAGCAGGGGTCTGGTATTTCAGCCACCGGGTGCTGTCGCCGGACTGGGCGGCCCACAACGCAGCGCGGGTGGAGTCGTCCTTGAATTGCACCTGGACCAGGTAGCCGGGCATCAGGTTACGGCTGGTGATAATGTCCTCCAATTCAAGCCTCGATGTGGCGATAGTGTCGTTGAGATATTTTTCCACGAGCAGGGAGGCGATCTGTCCGGCCTGGGCGGCGCCGAGGCCGCCGTTCTCTACGATAGCAGCGATGGCGATCTTAGGGTTTTCGCGAGGGGCGAAACACACGAATACCGAGTGGTTGTTGAGCTTGACAACGCGGCCACCGATGAGCCGTTTGTTCTCGGCCGTACCCGTTTTGGCGCACATGTTGATGCCCGGGACACGGGCCGTCTTGGCGGTGCCGATCTCCACCACATCCTGCATTCCGCTGTGAACAACCTCGTAGGCGGCATCGGAGATGTGGCTTACCGGCTCGTGTTTCACATGAAAGCGGCTGAGCAGGGTATCGTCCTCGGGCGCGCCTTCAATGCTTTTGACGAAATGAGGCGTATAATAAAATCCCTTGTTGGCCACGATGCACATCGCGTTGGCCATCTGCAAGGGCGTAACGAGCATCTTATCCTGGCCGATGCCCATGGTGACCATCGAGCAGGAGTTCCAGGACCGCTTGTAATCTTTGTCATATACCGCGGTATCGGGGATGTTCCCGCCGTCCTCGCTGGGGAGATCGACGCCAAGGCGGTGACCGAGGCCGAAGGCGTTGGCATATTCTTTCCATCGCATCAGACCGATGCGGTGGCTATGGAATTCGGGGTTGTCGACCTCGAGCCGAAAGGCGTTGCAAAAAAAGGAGTTGCAGGAATGGGCGATGGCGAGACGAAGGTTCGCAGAATGGCCGGCCCAGGTTTCCAGACACTTAACGATCTTGGGGGAGCAGGCATCGTAATGGCCCACACAGTAGATGCCACTGGCGGGGGTGATCACGTTCTCGTCAAGGCCGATGAGCGCGCCAAGGGGCTTATACGTGGAACCGGGTTGATAAAGTCCTTTGATCGCACGGTTGAGTAACGGGGCGGAAGCGTCGAGCACCAGCCGGGCGTAGTTGGATTGCTTTTCGGGACCGGTCAGCGAGTTGGGGTCGAAGCTGGGGCCGGAGGCCATCGCCAGGACGCCTCCCGTGGAGGGCTCGATGGCGACGACGGCGCCGGACTTACCAAAGAGCAGGCGCTCGGCCAGCTGCTGCAGCTCGATATCGAGATAGGTATGCAGATTCTTCCCGGCAATGGCGGGGGTATCGAGGGTCTTGTCCTGGTACCGGCCGACGAGCCGGTTCTTATTGTCCTTGATCCAGAATTCGATCCCGCGTTGTCCCATCAGCACCTTCTCATAGGTTTGTTCGAGGCCGCTGCGGCCGACATAGTCCCCCAGTTGATAGAAGTTGTTGCTGCGCCGCAGGATGGCGGAGTCGACCTCGCCGACATACCCCATGATATGAGCGGCTGCACTAAAGGGGTAGACGCGGACCGGCCGTTCCTGCAGGTTGAAGCCGGGGAACTTCCAGATATTCTCTTCCATCCGGGCATACATCTCGGGGGGCAGCAGGTCTTCGAAGGTGGTTGGGCGGAAGGGACCGTTCTTTACCCGGGCATCGAGGATACGGCGGCGAAATTCGGCGGTATCGATGCCTACCAGCTGACAGAAATAGCCGGTGTCGATATTCTTTACCTGGGACGGGGTGACCATCAGGTCGTATAATATCGTATTGTTGAGGATGGCCTTGCCCTTGCGATCGTAGATGATACCGCGGGTAGGGTAAACGCTTTTGCGGAAAAGCGCGTTCTCCTGGGCCTGCTGTTTGTATTTCTTGGAGACGATCTGAAGGTGAAATAGCTGGGCGATGATGATCAGGAACATTCCGGCGAAAATGAGCCGGAATATATTGCTGCGAGATTGATTAAATACAGGCATATTGGTTTACTGCACGAAGGTACAAAAGGCTTCGGCAAAAATTGGGGAAAAATAATTTTTGCCTCAGCGTCCATTGATGTCTGCGCCTTACGGCGCGAACCGGATTCCATCCGGTTCATAACGTGAAACCCCGCTTAGATCGTATTGGTCCTGAACTTTTGTTTCCGGAAGAAGAGGAGCTCCGTCAGCAGGACCAGCAGGAGGCTGACGGCGGAGGAAGCGATCACCTTTCCGAGGAAGAAAATGAAGCTGCCGAAGGTCAGCCATTGCAGCAGAACAAGGTAGGAGTGATGCAGAAGGGTCAGTACGAGCACATAAGTGGCGTAGGGCGCCCAGCCCATACTGACGATGGAGGGGGAGATATAGTTCTTGTCGGCGCCTTCCTGGGAGATCAGCAGGCCGATGACAAAGGGGCGCACATAAGCGATGAGCGTACAGGCTGCGGCGTGGAGGCCGGGGGTCTTTGTGAAATAGTCGAGGCAGAGCCCGAAAAAGAAACCGATGAAGGTGATGGACATCCTTGACAGGCTGAACGGCAGCCAGAGAATAAAGAGGTAGTACAGATAGGGGGCGATGAACCGGTGCAGGGGCGGCATCTTGAAAAGGATGAACACCTGTACCAGGATGAAGAGGATAAACCGGATCGTATTTTTCAGCAGCTCGCTCATTGGATCTTTTTGCGGGTCGAATCTTCCAGCATTTTTTGTTCGTCGGCCTGAAGGTTATCAATCACATACACATATTCGATATTGCCGAAATTGGTGGCCGTTCTCACTTTCAGCGTATAGAAGCTGGAGGAGTTGTCGGGGATGATCTCGGCGATGGTCCCGACCATCAGGTTTGCGGGAAAGATGCGGGAAAGCTGGGTGGTGAGGACCGTGTCACCTTTTTCGACCCTGACGCTTTTGGGGATATTCTTCAGGGTGACGTAGAGCGGACTCATGCCGTCCCATTCTATTGTCCCGGTCTCGTTGCTGTGTTTTAGTTTCGCCACGTGTCTGAACTGGTAGTGGAGCATGCTCTGGATCGTAGCGAAGTTCTTGCTGACGTTGACGACGGATCCTACGATACCCTGGGGGCCGGTAACCCCCATATTCGGCCGGACGCCCTGGTCGAAACCACGGTGGATAGTGAGGTAGTTGGCCTGCTGGGTCGTGGTATTGTTGACCACCTTCGCCTCCATGAGCATGTATTTGATCACCGTATGGGAATCCACCTTGAGGGTGTCATGGATCAGGCGGCGGATGGAGTCGGGGGCTTCAAAATTCTCTTTCAGCAGCTGGCGAAGGCGGAGGTTCTCCTGGACGAGGGACTCGTTGGTCTTCTTCAGCTGGAAATAGTATTCGATGTTATTGTACCGTTCGTAAAAATGGCCGGTGACCTCGGTGCTGACGTTGAGGAAGACCGCTTCGTGGAACTTGTTGAAGCGAAAAAGAAAGGACAGGGCGACTATCTGCAACACCAGGAAGAAGAGGAAGTTGAAATGCCTTCTGATGAAGAGAAATACGTTACGCATCGGCTCTGATGATTTATCGCATTATCTCATGACAAACGGATACCTGTCGTAATTCTTCAGGGCGATGCCGGTACCGCGGACCACGCTTTTCAGGGGATCGTCGGCTATATGCACGGGTAATTTTATCTTCTGGCTAAGGCGTTTGTCGAGGCCGCGCAGCAGGGCGCCTCCGCCGGTGAGGTACAGGCCGCGGCGGTAGATATCGCCGGCCAGCTCGGGCGGCGTCGTTTCCAGGGCCTTGAGGATGGCTTCCTCTATCTTGAAGATGCTTTTATCGAGGGCTTCGGCGATCTCCTGGTAGGAGACCATGATCTGTTTGGGGATACCGGTCACCAGGTCGCGGCCGTTGACGGGGATGTCATCCGGGGGGTTGTCGAGGTCCTTGAGGGCGGCGCCGATCTGGATCTTGATCTGTTCGGCGGTGCGTTCGCCGATCAGCAGAGAGTGGTAGCGGCGGAGGGCTTCCATGATGTCGGCGGTGAATTCGTCACCGGCGATCCGGATGGACTGGTCGCAGACGATGCCGGCCAGAGCGATGACGGTGATACCGGTGGTTCCGCCACCGATGTCGATGATCATGTTGCCAACGGGTTCTTCCACGTCGATGCCGATACCCAGGGCGGCGGCCATCGGTTCGTGGATGAGGTAGACTTCCTTGGCCCCGGCCTGCTCGGCGCTGTCGCGGACGGCTCTTTTCTCCACCTCGGTGATGCTGGAGGGGATACAGATCATCATCCGCCAGCTGGGGGGGAACAGCGGCTTTTTGGGATAGATCATCTTGATCATCTCCCGTATCATGAGTTCGGCCGCGTTGAAGTCGGCGATAACGCCGTCTTTCAGGGGGCGAACGGTGCGAATGCTCTCGTGGGTCTTTTCGTGCATCATCAGGGCGCGTTTGCCGACGGCCAGCACGTTCTTGGGGTTATTGCGATCCAGAGCAACGATACTCGGTTCATTCACCACAATTTCATCGTTATGTATGATCAGGGTATTGGCGGTACCCAAGTCCATGGCTATTTCTTGCGTAAGGAAATTGAATAAGCCCATTTTAAAAGGTCGAGATTTTGTGCATCGGTAATGGTTTTCTACCGAATGTACCCATCCCCGATGCACGGTCTAATGATGGGCCTTCGGCCAGCGGACCTGTGGTCCGCTTTGTAATTAGCGGATATTGCCAGCAAAATTGAAGGAAATAATCTGAATTAACAAGGCGAAAGGCTTGATTCGATGGATTATTTTCCCCATATTATGCGGTTTAAGCAGAAACGACAAAACATTTGCTATCGTATCCTTTAGGGGTTAATTATTGTATGGCTACGAGCCGCTTCCGGCGGCTCCAGCCGCAAATCCCAGTTTCCGCTCCATTTCCGGAAGAAGTTCCGGTAGCCTTTTCCGTTGCAGTACGAAGCTCGTCAGCGCCGCGATCTCCCGGAAGAGGTGATGGCGTTCGAGAGCGGAAGCGAGATAATCCTTGCCGGTGCTGCCTCCCGTGCCGATGCGGCTGCCGATGGTCCGATGGACCATGCTCATATGGCGATAGCGCCAGGTGCTGAGCTGTTCGTCGATCTCCAGGAGCTGGTGCAGCACCTGGAACGGCAACTGCAGTAATGGATAGCCGCGGTAGAGCATGATGAACAGCGCGGAGCGGCAGGCCGCTGCCGACAGGCTTCTGTTCCCCTCTTTGCCTGAAAAGACTTCGTCAAAACCGTTGAGGTTTCCCTTCTCCCCTTCCGCCAGGCTGGCGGCATAGCGCCGGCGATAGTCGGCCCAGAAGGCATCGGCGGCCGGCGGGTCGAAGAAAGGCATCCGCTCCAGCCAGGCGTTTAGCAGCTGGAGTAAGGAGGGGGCCTGCTCGGCGGCTTTGATCTCGTCGGCCTCAGCCGGCCGTAGCTGGGACAGGTAATACCCCTGGCCGAACCGGTTCTCGTAGCGCAGTCCCAACCGCGCTTCCAGCAGCTTGAACTGAACGCTTTGGAAGCCCGAAGCCGGGCGCAGCAGGTCCCGGAAGTCCTGGAAGTCCATCGGGGTCATGGTTTCCATGATATCGATCTGGTGGACGAGTACTTTCAGGATCGTTGCACAACGGGAAAGGCGGTGGACGATCGTTTGCAGCGCGGGGGAGTTGTCGTTCAGCGCAGGCCGGCCAAAGATGGCCATCACCGAATCGACCTCGTAGAGCAGCTGCCGGAACCATAGTTCATAGGTCTGATGGATGACGATAAAGAGCATCTCGTCATGCGCGTGGATGCCCAGCCGGTCGCTCTCCAGGTGCTGGGCGTTGAGGATGGTGTCGAGCCGCAAGTAATCGCTATAATGTACATTACTCATAGAAATTCGTAGCCGATGTCGCGCCGGTAATAAATGCCTTCGTAATAGATCTTCTCCAGCACCTCCCGGGAATCGTCCACGGCCTCGTAGATGGTCTCGGCGAAGGAGGTCACGCAAAGGACCCGGCCGCCATTGGTGAGGATGGCGTCCCCCTCGGTCCGGGTGCCGGCGTGGAACACGAGGCTGCCGCTGCGGGCGGGTGGCTGATCGAGACCGGTGATGGGCAATCCTTTTTCATAGGCGCCCGGATAGCCGCCGCTGACCGCCACTACGGTACAGGCGATGCGATCGTCCGACACGATCTGCTGCTTGTCCAGCGTCTGATCGCCGACGGCCAGGAATAGTTCCACCAGATCGTTCTTCAGCCGGGGCATGACCACCTCGGTTTCGGGGTCGCCCATCCGGCAGTTGTATTCGATGACATGGGGGTCCTCGCCGACCTTGATGACCCCGATGAAAATAAAGCCTTTATAATCGATGCCCTCGGCCGCCAACCCCTCTACGGTGGGGATGATGATCCGGTCCGTCACTTTTTTCATGAAAACCGTGTCGGCAAAGGGCACCGGGCTGACCGCACCCATGCCACCGGTATTGGGCCCGGTGTCGCCTTCCCCGATGCGCTTATAGTCTTTGGCCTCGGGAAGGGTCAGGAAATGTTTTCCATCGGTCAGGACGAACACCGACAGCTCGATGCCGGTGAGAAACTCTTCCACTACTACCTTGTTACCGGCCTCCCCAAACTTATTGCCCTGCAGCATCAGCTCGAACTCGGCCACCGCCTCGATGGGGCTCTGGCAAATGATCACCCCCTTACCCGCGGCCAGGCCATCGGCCTTGAGCACCACCGGCAGAGAGTGTTGTTGCAGGTAACCGATCCCTTCGGCCAGTTCGGCCGCGCTGAACTCCCGGTAGGCGGCCGTCGGGATGTTATGCCGCGCCATGAATTTCTTGGAAAAGGCCTTGCTGCCTTCCAGCCGGGCCCCGCTGGCGGAGGGGCCGATGACCGGTATCTGCTTCAGGACAGGGTCGGCGGCAAAAAAGTCGGCGATGCCGCGGACCAACGGTTCTTCGGGTCCTACCACTACCATCCCGATATCTTCCCGGATACAGAACGTCTTCAGGCCTTCGAAATCCAGGGGGGTCAGATCGACGTTCTGGCCGCAGCGGGCAGTGCCGGCGTTGCCCGGGGCGATGAAAAGGCGGGTGCAATGGCTGCTTTGGGTCAGTTTCCATGCCAGCGCGTGCTCGCGACCGCCAGAGCCTAATAATAATATATGCATAGCGGCCCCGAAATTATGATTTCTACGTACTTTACGTGCTAATTTTTTATTTGCATGAGTCAACCGATCGCCGGCAGAGGCAGACACCCAAAAGCCCTATACGTACTTGCGATGACCGAAATGTGGGAAAGATTTGCCTATTACCTGCTGGCGGGGATCCTCCTGCTTTATCTGAAGGATGACCAGACGGGAGGCAAGGGATTGGCTGCAAAGGACGCCGCCGACATTACCGGGACCTTCCTGGCTCTCATCTGGCTTCCGTTATTTGTGGGGGGAATGATCGCCGACCGGTATTTAGGCTACATCAAATCCATCTTTGTCGGGGGCGCCCTGCTGGCGGCAGGCTATCTCGGGCTGATCCTGCCGGGCAACACGGCGATGTATATCTCGCTTGGGCTGATCATCTGCGGGAACGGCTTCTTCAAGCCCAATATCAGCACCCTGCTTGGAAACATCTATAATAAGGAAGAGCTGAAACCCCTAAAGGACACCGCCTATAATATCTTCTACATGGGGATCAATACCGGCGCGTTGCTTTGCAACTTCGCCGCGGCCTATCTCCGCAATAAATACAGCTGGGGCTATGCTTTTGGCGCGGCCGGGGTCGGAATGATCATCGGCCTGATCCTCTTTGGGCTCAATTTGAAGCATGTCCGGGCCGGGGACGTCCGCAAGCCGGTGCAAAAAGAAGATATGGGCCTGGGCGGTATGGCCGGGTATGTGTTCCTGCCGGCGATCGTGGCGGCCGTCCTTGGATTTTATCTCCCGGGCAAACTCTTCGGCACGACCCTCATGGGCTCCCCATCGAGCGACGCTTTTGTCTTCGCCTGTATCCCCATCATCGGATTCTTCGTCTCGATCTGGATGAAGGCCAACCGGGAGGATAAGCGCGGCATCGGCGCCCTTTTGTACATTTTTGCCATCTCGGTCATTTTCTGGGCGCTGTACTATCAGATCTTCACGGGCTACACGCTTTGGACCGACAGATATACGGACCGGACGATCAGCTCCACGGCAGTCCAGAAGGGAGCCGACTGGATGGGCCTGATGCAGACGGTGAGCACCAATCCCCGGGAAGTGGATTCCGTGAACGCCCTGCTGATGCCGGTGACCAATTCGCAGGGAAAACCGATAAAAACGATGGGCCCCGACCCTTACTTCCAGAACCTTCCCCGGGAAAAATGGCCTTCCGCCGGCCAGGAGCTGAAGGTTGCCAATACCGAGCTGTACACTTCTATTGTACCCTTCTTTATCGTCTCGCTGACCCCGATCCTGGTCGCATTCCTGGCCTGGTTGAGAAAAAAAAGAAGGGAGCCGACGACTCCGGCCAAATTCGGCATCGCGCTGTTCCTATCGGGCATTTCTTCACTGGTTATGTTCTTTGCCGTGCTTTCGGTATCCTCGATCTATCACGATAAGGTCTCCCCCGCCTGGCTGTGGGGCACCTATTTCGTCATCTGCACCGCGGAGATCTTTCTCAGCCCGATGGGTCTGTCGATGGTCTCCAAACTGGCGCCGGCCCGGCTTACGTCGCTGTTGATGGGGGGATGGTTTCTCACGATGTCACTGGGCAGTAAGATAGCGGGCCTGATGACCAGCAGCTGGGACCTTTTTCCCGACAAACGGGTCTATTTCCTCGTCTATTTTGTCGCCGGGGTGTTGGGTTCGGCGTTGCTTTTCAGCCGGATCCGAAGCCTGAACCGGGTCGTAAAGGAAAGAACCGGCGAAGCCTGATAACCTAACCTCTAACCAAGGCCGCTGGAAGCGGCCAAACTAAACTCGTCCGCATGCCGGAAAAGAAATTTCAACCGTTCGTCAGCCCGGAAACCCAGATGAAGGAGTTCACCTTCAAGGCCGTGGCCATGGGCAGTATCTTCGGTATCGCCTTTGGCGCCGCCACCGTGTATCTCGCACTGAACGCGGGGCTTACCGTCTCGGCCTCCATTCCCATCGCGGTGATGGCCATCACCATCGGGCGGAGGTTGTTCAAAACGACGGTGCTGGAGAACAATATCATCCAGACGACGGGCAGCGCCAGCGAGAGCATTGCGGCGGGAGTGGTGTTCACCCTGCCGGGGTTCTTCTTTTTGTCGACGGCGGAGGCGGGCAGCTACTTCAATTATGGCGTCATTTTTATCCTGGCTATTTTCGGCGGCATGCTCGGCACCCTGCTGATGATCCCCCTCCGGCGAAGCCTGATCGTAAAAGAGCATGAAACCCTTCCCTATCCCGAAGGGACCGCCTGCGCCTCGGTGCTGAAGGCCGGGGAGAAAGGGGGAGACTTCGCCAGGGCGGCCTTCCAGGGTCTTGGCTTTGCTTTTGTCTATGCGCTGTTGCAGAAACTGTTCCGGGTAGTCGCCGGGACGCCCCTCTTCGACACCGCGAAGAGCAAGATATATAACAAAATCTTCCCTTCGGCCCAGATCTCGGCCGATATCACCCCGGAATATATGGGGGTAGGATATATCATCGGGCCCCGAATCGCGGGGGTCCTGTTTGCGGGCAGCGTGCTCAGCTGGCTCGTCTTCCACCCGCTCGTAGCCAGTCTTATCGATCCGGCGAGGATCGCCGAGCAGCAGGTGAAGCTGGGCTTTTTGAAGGATCTCGGCACCAAGGGCGGCTATGGCGGCTGGGACCCGGTGACGCGGACCTTTGCCGATCCCGCATCGGCCATCTACCGTGCCTATGTCCGCCTGATCGGCGCCGGGGCGGTCGCCATGGGCGGGTTGATCACCCTGATCAAGACCATTCCCACGATCGTTTCCTCGTTCAAGGAGAGTATCGGAAGTGTCAAAGAGGCCGGTAAGGAGAGCCGCCTGCGGACGGAGCGCGATCTGAGCATGAAGGTCGTTGGATTCGGCAGTCTCGGGTTGGTGATCCTCATCGCCTGTCTGTCCATCATTCCGGGTGACTCCTTTTTCAACCGCCTGCTGATCGGTCTGCTGATCCTTTTATTCGGCGCCTTCTTCGTGACGGTGGCCTCGCGGATCGTCGGCCTGATCGGCAGTTCCAACAGCCCCGTTTCGGGGATGACGATCGCCACCGTGATGGGCACCTGCCTGATCTTCCTGGCAGTTGGCTGGAGCGGAAAGATCTATGAGCCGATGGCGCTGGTGGTCGGCGGAATGGTCTGCATCGCCGCCTCCAATGCCGGCGGCACCTCGCAGGATCTGAAAACGGGCTATCTCGTGGGCGCCACCCCGCGATACCAGCAAATGGCCCTGTTCGTCGGGGTCGTCGTTTCGGCGCTGGCCGTCGGGTTCACCATCAAGATCCTCGATATCCCCAGTCCCGAGCTTGCGGCAAAGGGTATCCAGCACAATATCGGCACCGTCTATAATGCACCGCAGGCCACCCTGATGGCTACACTGATCCGGGGTATCCTGTCGAGGAACCTCGACTGGAATTTCGTGCTGGCCGGCGCCGCCCTGGCGTTGGTCATGGAGCTTTGCGGCGTCCGGGCCCTCAGCTTTGCGATCGGGGTCTACCTGCCGTTCTCCACCACGTTCCCCATCTTTCTCGGCGGCATGATCCGCGGGGCGGTGGACAAGGTGAAGAAGAGACGCGGCACCGTCGTAAAAGAGGGCGAGGAGGACCTGGAAAGAGGGAACCTGTTTGCCACGGGCCTTGTAGCGGGAGGCGCCCTGATGGGGGTCATTTTCGCGTTCCTGCAGGTGCCGCAATCGGTCGTTGCCTTTATGAAGAAGCTAAGCGCCGAGCAGTGGCTGACGAAGCTGCTCAGCGAAGATGGATACTATCTGCTGGGATTTGCGTTTTTTGCGGTGATGGGCTATGCGCTGTTCCGGGCGGGCGTGTCTAAAGACCGATCTATAGCTTCCGGATCGTAACGATATAGACACCGCGAAGGCCTATAGAATTGGGATCGGTGAACCCGAAATGAAATCGTTTACCCACATCGATCAGCTTCACGGCGACGGCGTCATCGACATCGGAATGCCGATATCCTGAGGGAAGATTGATGGGGATGACGGTCTCCCGGGCGCTGTCCAACTGGATATAGTAGCCGATGCCGTCCACGGCGGGCTCGCTATATCGAACATGGGCGTTGACTTCGCCAACCGTTTCATTATTCTTCTTACAGCCGGGCTGAAGGGCGATAAGGGCGAGAAGCAGGAGGCCTGGTAATTTTTTCATGATAAGTCGTTCTTCCCCAATGACACGGAAAAGAAGCTAACCGTTGCGTAGGAAACGTTAAATCGGAGCCCGCCGGGCGGCGGGCCTTTGGGCTAGTTCATCTTGAACGGGACGATCATTTCGAAAATGGGAATATTGACCTCGAAGGTCTTTTTGTTATTGAGGTTCTCCATGGTATAGGAGCCATACATTTTGCCCATTTCGGTGCGTAGATTACAGCCACTTACATATTGGTAGCGTTCGCCCGGCTGCAGGATGGGCTGGACGCCGACGACCCCTTCGCCTTCCACTTCCCGGTAGCTGCCGTTGCTGTCGAAGATGTGCCAGTGGCGGCGGTGCAGCTTGACCGAAAAATTGTTATGGTTCTCGATGGTGATCCGATAGGCAAACATGTATTCCCCGGATATCGGGTTGGAATAATCCGGCTGGTAAAAAGTCTCGACGCTTACTTCCATGCCTTCTGAGATCTTATTTGCCATCAACCTTTTTTCTTTAAAGTTAACAAAAATAGGGCAGGGTTTACGTAAAAAATGGGCCTAATTTTGCCGCTTGGCCGCAGCGGCCGAACAACAAAGTATAAAAAAATCAAAAATATGAAGATAGCAGTCGCCAAGGGAGATGGTATCGGACCGGAGATCATGGATGCGGTATTGACCCTATTCAACGCCGGCAAAGTGCCGTTGGAGTATACGTTTGTGGACATGGGCAAGTGGGTGTTCGACAAAGGCTTTTCCAACGGGATGACGCCGGAGGCCAAGCAAACGATCGAAGAGCTCGGCATCCTGTTCAAGGGGCCGATGGAGACGCCGAAGGGTAAGGGAGTTAAGAGTGTGAACGTAACAGCGCGCAAGACCTGGAATACCTACGCCAACAAGCGGGTCTTCCAGTCCCTGCATGGGGTGGACACCGTCTTTTCGAAGGCGGGCATTCCCATCGATATCACCATTGTCCGGGAGAATATCGAAGATACCTATGGAGGCATCGAGCACATGCTGACCCAGGACGTGGCGCTGAGCCGGAGATTTATCACCCGGCCCGGAAGCCTGCAGGTGATCAAGTATGCCTTCGAGATGGCGAAGAAGAACGGCGCGCGCCGGATCACCTGTGGTCACAAGGCGAATATCATGAAGCTGACGGACGGGCTGTTCCTCGAATGTTTCCAGGAGGTGGCAAAAGAGTATCCCGAGTTGAAGGCAGACGATATCATCGTCGACGATCTGGCGATGAAGCTGGTCGTGCGGCCGCAGGACTTCGACGTGGTGGTCCTCACCAATCTGCAGGGGGACATCATCTCCGACCTTTGTGCGGGACTGGTGGGCGGTCTTGGGTTCGCGCCTTCCGCCAATATCGGCGATCATATCGCGATCTTCGAGGCCGTGCATGGGACGGCGCCGGACATTGCGGGAAAGAACATTGCCAATCCCACGGCCCTGCTGTTGAGCGGGATCGCGATGCTGCGGCATCTGGGGTTGATGGAGAACGCCGCCGTCATCGAGAACGCGTTGCTGTATACGCTGGAGCAGGGCGTACATACGGGCGACTTCGGGGATAAGAGCACGCCGGCCCTGAACACCACGGCTTTTGCCGCAGCCATCATCGGCGCCTTTGGGAGGACGCCGGCGCATATGGCGCGGCCGCTGTTGCCCAATGCTCCTGTCACGCAGACGGCGTTCAAGCTGAACCGTAATGAGATGATGGTTTCCGAGGAGACCCAGCAGGAGATCATCGTAGGGGTGGACCTGTTCATCGAGAGTTCCGGTCAGCCCGAGTTCATTGCGAAGAAATGTCAGCGGCATGCGGGGGTGAAGTTCAATCTCATCAATATCAGCAACCGGGGAACGCAGGTGTGGCCGACGGGTTCCGTTTATACCAACCTGGTGAACCAGTATAATGTGCGGTTCGAGAGTATCGACGGCAGCCCGCTGACACAGCAGGATGTGCTGGGGCTTTATGTGAGCCTGAGCGGAGACTTCAAGATCTGCTCGTCGGAGCTGTTGAATTCATGGGGGGATAAGAAGGCGTATTCGCTGGCCCAAGGCCAATAGGCCGGCTCCGCCGGCCTGGCCTGGCCGAAGGCCCATCATAGGCCCTGCCAGGCGCTGAAGGCGCCGGTACCGGGCGGCGGGACTCTTGACTTACAACTGATGTTGCCCATTCAGCTTATTGGAGAGATGCACAAGAACAAGCACGCCAAAAAAAACGAATAAGGCGAGCGTGATGAAATGAATCGTCAGCCATTTCTTTTCCAGCCCCGGCTGGTCTCTTGACCGGAACCGCACGTACTGAAAGAAGGCGGCGACGGAGATGACGGCATTGGCGATTGCGGCGACGATATAAAACGGGAACAACTCAGATGCGTTTTGTGGCGGTGAACCCCTTTGCGATAAGCCATTGCGTGATCTTATCGCGTTGGTCCCCCTGGACGAGGATCTCGCCGTCCTTGACCGATCCGCCGGTGCCGCAATGTGTTTTCAGCTGGCGGCCGAGATCATCCAGCTGGTCGGCGGGACCGATGAATCCTTCGACAAGGGTAACGGCCTTGCCCGCGCGCTGGCGGGTGTCGAGGCGGACCTTCAGCTTTTGTTGTTTGGGCGGCAGGCTTTCCTGCGGAGTGCTTTCTTCCTCTATTTTGAAGTCGGGGTTGGTGGAGTAGATGATGCCGCTGCTGTTTGCTTTTTTCTTGCTCATGGCAATTGATTTTGATTTGGGCCTTCCGGCTTTAGAGAATAACGGCTTTCAGGCTGAGATCGAGGCTTCTTGCCTGGTGGATCAGCGCGCCGACGCTGATATAATCCACCCCGGTACGGGCGTAATCTTCGATATTATTCAGGTTGATGCCGCCGCTGGCTTCCGTTTCAAAGCGGTCGTCGATGAGGGAGAGCGCTTCGGCCAGCTGGCGGGGTGTAAAATTGTCGAGCATGATCCGATCCACCTTGCCGATGGCCAGTACCCGCTTCACCTCGTCGAGGTTTCGGGTCTCTACTTCGATCTTCAGGTGCAGCTTTTGCGCCAGGCGGTAGGCGCTGGCTTTTTCGATGGCTGCTTCGATGCCGCCGGCATAGTCGATATGGTTGTCCTTCAAAAGGATCATGTCATAAAGGCCGAAGCGGTGGTTGATGCCGCCGCCGATCCGGACCGCCTCTTTTTCCAGCAGCCGGAAGTTGGGGGTCGTTTTCCGGGTGTCGAGGACGCGGGTCTTGTAGCGCTGGAGGCGATCGACATATTGCCGGGTGAGGGTGGCGATCCCGCTCATTCGCTGCATGCAGTTGAGGATGAGCCGTTCGCATTGCAGGATGGTATGCACGGTCGCTTCGGCGACAAAGGCCTCCTCGCCGTCCCGCATTCCATCGCCGTCCTGTTTATAGGGGGTGAATTTGGCGCCCGGTTCTTTGAACTTCAGGATCTTTTCGGCTATTTCCATCCCGGCGAGGATGCCGTCCTGCTTGATATGGAGGACGGCCTTGCCCCGGGCGCCGGCGGGGATACAGGATAAGGTCGTGTGGTCGCCGTTGCCGATATCTTCCTTGAGGGCATTGGTTACCAGGAATTGCAGCTGCTCGTCGAATATATTGGGCATGGAGCAAAAGTACGAAGGCCACGGCATTTGCACCGCGGCCTTCCCTTGTTTACCGTCGAGAATATGTTACCAGGCCTGAAAGCGGATCTCCTGAAGGAGTTGCCTTTCGCCTTTTTGCTTGAGAAATAAGGTGGTGCGATAGTCGCCGTTGTGGGTTTGCAGGACCCCTACACAGAATTCCGATCCACTGCCGTTGGGGGTTCGATGCTTGATAGTGAAGTTCTGTACCCCATTGGTGGAGAAGAAGTCCCGAATGATCATTTCCGCCTGTATCTTGCTATAACTGTCACTTTTTTCCGGAAGGGAGATATCGACCCGGCTGTCCAGGTAGCGAGAGAGTTCGCCGGCATTACCGACCTTAAAAGCAGCAGTTATTTCGTCGAGCGTATACGTGGGGCGGAACGAAACCAGGACAAGCGAAATCGAGAGCACCGCCAACCCAAATATCCGTTTCATGTTAATAGAATATTAGTCGCGCTGCTTAGTTCCAAAAACATGCCAAACTGCCAGAAGTGCGATAAAATGCCGCAAATAGGGTATTCTCACCGGTGAAAACAGGGCAAGCCGCAAAAAAATGACCTAGCTTTGCGGCTGCAAAACAATCGAATTTATGCCAGCTAAGAAGAAAGTCATCCTCGTCATAATGGACGGGTGGGGCCTCGGCCAGACGGCTACCGCCGACGCCATCCGCAATGCCCGGACCCCTTTTGTCAGCAGCCTGTACCAGCAATATCCCAATACCACGCTGGTCACTTACGGAGAGGAGGTCGGTTTACCGGAGGGGCAGATGGGTAACTCCGAGGTAGGTCACCTGAACCTGGGGGCCGGCCGGATCGTCAACCAGGAGCTGCAACGGATCAACGTTGCGATCCGGGATGGGTCCTTTGCCAGAAACCCGGTGTTGCTGGAGGCGGTACGGGGGGCGAAGAACGCCGGCAAGGCGCTGCACCTGCTGGGCCTGGTCAGCGAGGGTGGGGTTCACAGCCATACCCGGCATCTCAAGGCCATCGTCGACGTCTGCCAGCAGGAAGGGCTGAAGCAAGTGTATATCCATGCCTTTACGGATGGCCGGGACACCGACCCCAGGAGCGGGCTCGGCTTTGTCCGCGATCTCCAGGCTCACCTGGACAAAACGACCGGCCGGATCGCCTCGGTTAGCGGCCGGTATTATGCGATGGACCGGGACAAGCGCTGGGAGCGGGTCCAGCTGGCCTACAATGCCCTGGTCCGCGGGGTAGGCGAGCAATCTACCGATGCGCTGGCGGCCATCGAGCAGTCGTATCATGCCGGGATCACCGATGAGTTCATCAAGCCCACGGTCATCGTCGGTGAGGACCAGCAGCCGCTGGCCCTGATCAAGGATGGCGACTATGCCCTTTGCTTCAATTTCCGGACGGACCGGTGCCGGGAGATCACCGAGGTGCTTACCCAGCAGGACTACCCGGACCCGGGGATGAAACGGCTGTCACTGAACTATACCACCATGACCCAGTACGATGCTAAGTTCAAGGGGGTCAGGGTGATCTTCGAGAATGATGATCTTTCCAACACGCTGGGCGAGGTCGTTGCGGCCCAGGGTCTGAAGCAGATCCGGATCGCGGAGACGGAGAAATACCCGCATGTCAGCTTTTTCTTCAGTGGCGGCCGGGAGGTTCCCTTTGATGGGGAGAACCGGATCATGATCCCTTCGCCTAAAGTAGCAACCTATGATCTGAAGCCGGAGATGAGCGCCAACGAGCTGACCGATGCGATCGTTCCGGAGATCAATAATAAGACGGCCGATCTTATCTGTCTCAATTTTGCGAACACGGATATGGTGGGTCATACGGGGGTCTGGACGGCGGCGATCAAGGCGGCGGAGACCGTGGACCGGTGCGTGGAGCGGGTCGTGTCGGCGGCGCTGGACAACGGCTATACGGTGTTCCTGACGGCAGATCACGGGAATGCGGACTTTATGATCAACGGTGACGGCAGTCCCAATACTGCGCATACGATGAACCCGGTGCCCTTCTTTATCATCGACAAGGAATGGAAAGGCGGGCTCCGGCCGGGCAAGCTGGGTGATCTTGCGCCTACCATCCTGACAATGATGGGATTACCGATACCGGATGAGATGACGGGTGAAATACTGATTTGACGGGGCTTTCAGCCCCTTCGGACATAAGCTGCGCGCCTTTGGTGCGCAGCTTCTTTTTTTAATAGTGCGCAGCTTTACCTCACAAAAATTGTCTAAATTACAGGGCAACCAACTGCGGTTAGTATGACCGAAGAAGCCATCTTACAAGGCTGTTTAAAAAATGAGGCTGCCGCCCAACGGGAATTGTACAATCGTTACAGCCCGAAGATGCTGGCCGTCTGTTACCGGTTCGCCCACAACAGGGAAGATGCGGAGGATATGTTACAGGAGGGGTTTATAAAAGTATTTTCCCAGATGCACACCTTTCAGAACAAGGGTGCATTTGAGGGTTGGATCAGGCGCATCATTGTTCATACCTGTATCAACAACCTGAAAAAGAACAA
>Ga0105239_10000469_pt1 | contig 59012 bp, 46 predicted proteins | sample KBSC44metaG_FD_92761 | JGI IMG/M metagenome (GOLD analysis project Ga0105239, IMG submission 92761) | Corn rhizosphere microbial communities from Kellogg Biological Station, Michigan, USA - KBS C4-4 metaG | ecosystem: Host-associated > Plants > Roots > Rhizosphere > Soil | place: Michigan, USA...
CGTCGCAAAGCATGGGCCTTACAGAACGATGTGGATGTACTGGATTTTAAATAAACTTTTTGCATGTACTCGATAATAAAATACAGGGATATTATTGCTGGCAGGGATGCTGACACCCGTAAACGCTATGAAATGATTGAAAAGCTGAGTAAGGGGTTTACGGTGGAAAACAAGACGGCTTTGGAGATGGATAAGCTCTTAACGGAGCAACTGGATTTGGAACAGGACGATGAGGCCGCAACAACCAGCGATGATACCAGTGCTGTTGTAGCATCAAGGCCCAGGACACGGAAGACCAGTAAACCTTCTTCTGATTTGGTAGAAAGTTTTAACGAGTTATTTGAGGCGCTTAAAAGCCAAACTCCGCAGGTAATTCGCTATGAACTGCCGCAGGTCACTCCCCCCAGTTTTGAAAAGCCGGAGATCAACGATTTTCAGAAAATGGTAGATGACCTGGTAATGGGCAATAATGTGTTTTTGGTAGGTGGTGCCGGTACCGGCAAAACCTATCTGGCGGAAAACCTGCTGGCAAAAGCGGCACTCGGCAGACAACATATCATTATTAACTGTTCCCAATGGACAAGCCCCACGGAAATTATTGGCGGTCAAACGATGGATGGGTATGTGGAAGGTAAATTGATTGAAGCATGGCACCACGGCTATGTGCTAATCCTTGACGAGCTACCAAAGATTGACCCCAACACAGCCGGTTTATTCAATGATGCACTGGCTAAGACGAAAATACCCAATGCAGTTATTTTCAATGCCCGTAAGGAAAGTTTTGCCAAGCACAACAACTTTGCCTGTATTGCCACCGGTAATATTTACCCTGACAAGGAAAGCATGAACTATGGAGCCAATAACAAGCAAGACCTTTCTTTATTGGACAGGTTTAGTGGCAGTGTCTATTTTGTTGAAAAGAACCCGGCTATTGAAAAGCAGATCATTCAAAATGATATGCTGTGGAGCATTTGCGATAAAATGCGCGCTGCTATTGAAGAACTAAAGTATGAAGCTCAGTTATCCCTTCGCTTTATGCAAAATGCGCGTGATGCCTATTTGTTAGAAATGCAACGCGTTAAAAATAATGGGAAGGATGGTGTGAAAGCGAATGCTGGTAAAACATTTAAGAGTTCAGTTGATAGCTATTTGTCAACCTTTACCGATGTACAGCGGAAAAATCTTAAAGATAAAATCCGCTATAATGACATATTCCCGAAATACGAATACAGGGATTTTAATAAAAATAAAATGGCTTACTAATGCTGAAAGTTTTTATGAAAGATGATTTTAAGAACCTGCTTGAATACCGGCAGTGGGTGAACAGCACTTTTAATCATCTATCACCAGGAAATGAAGGTCATGTTTTAAACTATGAAAAGGAGGCCGTGGAATACACGATAAAACGTAGTCCTGGTTGGTATGGAAAAGATGCGAGTTATGCTGAAATGAGTAGTGGCATTACAGAATATAAAAGACCGGAGCTTATTGAAAAAATTTACGACCGTGTAAATGATAAAATATCTACCAGCGTAAAGGATAAAATTAAAGCCAGGAAGGTGCAATATAACCCCTTCGGTTTGGGTGTATTTATATTTGATAGAGCAGCTATGGGAATGTTTCGGTTGAAAGAGTTTTATAGTCCATCTTTACACAAGGTGGTGGAACGTGAAGAAGTGAGGGTAAAGAATGGCGCGCACACTTTAATTAAAGATGGATCTTCTGTAATTGAGCGGTGGGAAGAAAAACCGGACGGAAAACCCAAAATCAGAACAACAAATAAAAACGTATATGCTTATTTCCCACAAATTAATAAGAGTAAACAGGCAGTTGATTTGTTTATCAGTTGTGGAGGCCATGCATCTATAACAGCAGAGCAATTTTTATATAGTGGTATCAGCGCCATCATTGTTGCCCAGCTTTTGGAAAAAGCCCTTATACAAACCCGTATTAGTATTGTTATCGGAAGTTCACCGGATAATTTTAACGAAAAAGCATATGGCGCGATTATCCCTGTTAAAAATTATGATGAAAAACTGGATGTGAACCTGCTTGCTTTGCTTACGTCAGACCCTCGTTTTTTCAGGTATGAAGGCTTTAAAGGCATTGTTGCTTTGTATGACCATTTTGGTGAGACTTGTCCAGGCACTTTAGGCTATGGGTTCAATAAAGATTACTTAACGCAAGTTATTGAGCATTCTACCTATACAAAAACAGCAAAACTTGCTCCAAACAGATTTTATTTCGGGTGGACATTCAGCGAACAGGAGGCTGTAGAGGTAATTAAGGAAGGTATTGATGAACTGGCGAAAAAACTAGCGTTAGAATGAATCGTTATTCGTCTCGCTATATTGAATTAATGGAGAAAGCAGCAGTGGGTCATGATCATTTACCTGCTACATTGCTGCCCCTAATAGAAAAGTTTGAAAATGCGGTAATAAGCTGGCATCAGGCAGATGAATCAACAAAAGCTGAACTGCTTCCCATACTTGTTAGAACGGATGCTGTTATCTCTGCTAATATATATCAGTTATATAAAGACAGGCTGGAAACGGAAACGGTTGATAAGGTTAAATTAATGGCGTTGAAAGCAAAAGCTCTGCAACTTAAGTGGAAACTAAAAAAGAATTAAAAGTTATCCTATGATTACCACAAGTAACTATTTTCAGAAGATAAAGGATATTGACGTATCAAAGCTGCCCGCTAAATTAAAGGAGGGATATGAGTTTGTAAAAGAATTAACGGAAAATCATGCTACCTGGGATTATTATAAATCCGATAAGGATATAAAAGCTACTGTTGATGAATACCTGGCAAACCTATCTGCGTATGCTGCTACCGAATTACCGGGTAAGCCGCATTCAAAACCACTTACAAACAAAAAGGATTTAGAACAACAAGCCAGAGAGGTCGCAAAAAAACTAATTCGCGGTGCCGTTGAGAAAGGTGACACTGTTCCGGAATTGAAGAAAAGTTATATGGGTTCATCTAACGGCATATCTTCTTCCATGATTCGTGGAAATAAAATCCTTGTTGATAGGGTGGGCGAAATAAAAGTAGATTTTTCTTTTCCATTGCAAAGCGTGTATAATGAGGTTTTGGAGGAACTACCGGCTAAAAAAGCAGAACGTGTTCATACGAAACCTAAAAAACAAAAGCAATCGACACCTGGTAATACAACACATGTACGAATCAGTACCAGTAATGCAAAACCGGTTGAACGTGTAGATGATGCCGTTCGCTTTATTAAACGATATGCCTTAATGCATGGAAAAGAAAAGACGGATGTGCAGATACTTCAATTTATAAATGCGCTGCAAAAGGCTATTGTTGAAAAGCGGGTTAGAAAAAATTCGCATTATGCCAAAGAGATTAGCTATATACAGGACAACCTGGTTAAGCTGTATAACGTGATGGATGGTAAAGTTGAAATTAAGGTAAACGACAAAGTGCTTAAAAAATTTCTTGAAATAGCAGGTTCCCAAAAAGTCAGGTTATCGGTAAACTATTTAAAACGCTATATCGGTATCCAGGGCAAACATATCGACAAAGAAAAAGCAAAGAAGCTGATTGATCTGATGAAAAAGGCAGTAAAGAAAGGTGATATAACTAAAGCTGACCCCTATGCACAAAGACTTGATAACGTGTTTTTGTCTTTACAGAAGTTTATTGATGTAGCCAGGAAAGACGATACACTGGAAGTACATAAATCAGTACTGGAAGGTATTCAGGAGGCATTAGATGGCTGCTGCCATTGTGAAGGTGAGTGCCATAAAAATAGTAAATCACTTCATGGGTTTGATGCATCATTAGACGTGCTTGCTCCGGTTGGAAATACAGATAATGGGATTATGGGTAGTGTAGAGTTTACTCAGCTTAATTTCGACACATTGGGTTTTATGGGTAAATGGAAAGACCTGATCGGTGACCCGGCAGAAGGTTTTACCGCTATGGTGTACGGGCCGCCCAAATTTGGTAAAAGTTATTTATGCATTGACCTGGCTGGTTATTTGGCGCGACATCATGGTAATACGCTGTATGTTGCCAGGGAAGAAAAATTACATAAAACGCTCCAGCAAAAATTAATCGAAAAAAATGCACAGCACCCTTGTCTTAAATTAAGCAATTTTCTACCGGCTGATTTAACCGGTTTTCAGTTTATTTTCCTTGATAGCGTAAGTAAACTGGGCTTAACGCCTGCTGATTTGGAAGCATTAAAAGCAAACAATCCCGGTAAATCTTTTATTTATGTTTTCCATGTCACCAAAGGCGGAAAATTTCGTGGTGCGAACACCTTTCAACATGATGTCGATGTAGTGATAGAAGTGCCGGAGCGAGGTAAGGCTATTCAATTTGGCAGGTTCAACCAGGGTGGCGAAATGGAAATATTTGATGCAGAACTGGCAGCATAATTTTACATTCTTTTAAAATTCAACCTTAAAACAAATTCTATGAAAGCTGATGAACTTATAGTAATGAAAGCGATTGCACTTTGCTTTAAACCATTTTTGAAACCGGAAGAAGCATATATCTATACTAATTTAGGGCATACTCAGTTTGCTAAGAAGTGTGAAGAGTTTGGCATTTATAAAAATAACAACGGTTATTATAAAAAGGAAGATATTGATAAGATGCTTGCTGGTGAAACAGCTTCTTATATGGAAAAAAATCGAGGTACAAACAGGGTGTGAAAAAAAGTGAATAAAAAACTTCTTACTAAAAAAAGTTTTACGATATTATTTTGATGAAAATAAATGAAATACATATTAGTAATTATGAAATTAGACAAATTGGGTAGATTTTTTTATTAACTCATTTTGGAATAAATGAAAAAAAATGTACCATTGTATTAGAGATGATCATCATGAAGTCCGCGAATATAAATCGCGGATTTTATGTTTAAGAACCTCTTCAGATCAAATAAGACCACAGAATATAAAAGGGTCGTTTCTCCAAAAGCTCCGGCCACCGAAAGTTGCTATCTTTCTTTTTTAGGACTAAGAATAAATTTGACAAACCCAAGTTGGAAAACGATTATTTTGGTCATAGTTTTTCTAATTGCAGTAGTTCTAATTATAATTCTCTTGCGCGATTATGTTAATCAGTTTAAGACAGTCTCTTCTGTCAAAAGGCTTTTTTCTTATATTCTTCAAACCAGTCACCGCTTTTTGTCGAGTTGGAAATAATAAGAGTTGCATCATAACTACGATGCAACTCTATAACATTTATCAGTTCACTGAATTTAAAAAATATGGTATCTGATCTGGTGTCGGTAAAAAGCTGATTGCTTCCATCTGATTTTTTGGTCTATGCCTTTTGTATGTTGCCCGCACCTGCTCCGTTGTTGTATGGCCCATTAGATAAGCAATTGTTGCATCATCCACATTTTTATCTTGCAGCAAAATGGAAAAACTTAACCGCGCGCATGACCATGTAATATGTTTTTCGATTTTTGCTGCCTTCATCCATTTATCCAATACTTTATTTGACCCATCGGCGCTGGGCAAAACAAATATCCGGTTATTTAGCTTTTTACGTACTTCAGCTTTGCGCCTTTGCCGGTCAAGTATAGCTTTCGCAATGGGGTGTAATGTTAAAACAACCGGTTGGCCTGTTTTTTCCTGGATAATTCTTGTAGTTAAAATATTATCCTTTATATCTGTCCAGTCTACAACTTTAACATCTACCCAGCGGAGGCCCGTATAACAACTGAAAATAAAAGCTGCCTGAATTTCTTCATTGAAACACGGTGTTTTAAGTAAGGCGATATAGTCTTCTATTTCTAAGTTATCCTTTAATTTAATCGAGGGGTTCGCTTTAGCTGCAACTTTTTCAGTAGGCTTTTTGTGAAAGTACCCGTCACTTTCGGCGGCATCCACAACCCATTTAAACCGGGAAAAATAATTAAGTGGTGTTTGCCCGGTGTATTTATCCAGAAGAAACTGTCGGAACCGCTTGCATAGATTTTCAGTAATGTCAATGGGGGCAATAAAATCATTATTATTAATAAAGAGCTTGAATTGTTTAAAGCTGTTGGAAAGGTGGCGGTTACCTTTTCTGCAATTTTTCTCTACAAACTCTTTATAATAGTCCAGGAAGTTTTCTTTAAACTTATGGGCAGGTATAAACGCACTTCCGATTGCCTGCTTTTCGATAGTTAGTTGGCTCTTTTTTACTTCGAGTAGTTTTAATGCTTCTTTATTATGGTTCCTTTGGATTTGATCTTTGGGTTTGGCATAAATAAAGATACCAGTTGACGGTCGCTGACCTTTGCCACGGCCATAATCATAATGGAAGTAGATTTTATCTCTTTTTCGGTTGGGGTACTGTAAGAAATTCATAGAATAGGGGTTTTAAAAGTGATAGAATGAAGGTTCAATGAATGTGCCATGCCGGGAGTGACTGCCAGTTTGTAACAGCCATTTTTAAGCGCATTTAAGTAAATGGAAGAAGGAGGAAAAATGCGGAAGAAATAAAATTTGACAAGCATTTTGCTGCTTGTCATTCGGTCTGTCATTTTGCTTGTCAATTGGTGTTTTTTTGACACCATTTTGGACGAATTTCTGGCCCTTTTCTTCTGGGATTTTATCCCTTGTTTGCAATTGAAAGTGCTTGTCATTCTGCTTGTCATTTGCTTGTCAAAAAATGTGGCAGAAAGCGGAAAAAAGCGTAAAAAACTGACAAGCGCCAAATAAAAAAGCCTTGCAAATCAATGACTTACAAGGCTCTATTGTGCCCAGGACAAGATTCGAACTTGCACGCCTCGCGGCACCACCACCTCAAAGTGGCTTGTCTACCAGTTTCAACACCTGGGCACTCTTAATTGGGACGCAAATGTAATTGATTTGCTGATATTTTTGAAAGAATTTCCGGAATTGCTATTGCTTATTACCCTTTGCCTTTTGACTTTCTTTCAACACAATCCTGAACGTAGTTCCCTTGCCCGGCTCAGAGCTTTTTACAAAAAGCTGCCCCTTATGATATTGCTCGATGATACGTTTCGACAGGCTAAGACCCAGCCCCCAGCCTCGCTTTTTAGTAGTGAACCCCGGTTTAAACACCTTGCCGATATTCTGTTTGGCAATGCCTTTCCCGGTATCGGTAACATCAATAAAAGTTTCCCCGTCCTGCTGCCAGATCTGCAGGGTGATCATTCCCTTTCCTTCCATGGCGTCCAGCGCATTTTTCAGCAGATTTTCAATGACCCAGTCGAACAGGGGAGGGGAGATCATGGCCCTGATTTCACTGATATTGCGTGTGTTCAATTGGAACTGCACCTTACCCGTCGCCCGCTTTTTAATATATTCCATCATGCTGGCTACCTGAGTTACAATATTATGTTCTTCCAGATGAGGGGTGCTACCTATCTTTCCAAAGCGGTCAGATACCAGCTTCAACCGGTTCACATCTTTCTCCATTTCCTGCACGATCTTTTCGTCGGAATAATTTTCTTTCATTATTTCTACCCAACCCTGCAGTGAAGTAAGCGGAGTACCCAGTTGGTGAGCGGTTTCTTTTGCCATGCCCGCCCATACCTGATTTTGCGATGATCTGAAACTGGTAGTAAGCGCCAGCAGGGTAATAATGATAAACATGCTTACAATAAACAATTGCACCAGCGGGTAATACCGTACCTGATTCAGCAATGATGTATGGCCGTAATAGTATAGATTCTTTTCAAGATGATTTACCGGATTGACCCACTCAATGGCGGGGTTCTGTGATTTGAACTCCTTTAGTTTTTTCTGTACATAGCCACTGTCGTTTGCCACGCTGGCCGAATCGAGGTTTACGTGATCAAGTATGTGACCTGTTTCATCGGTAACTATAATGGGTATAGTTTTATTTTCGGCAATAACAATGAATACCAGTTTATCGCTTACACCTGAGGTATCGTGCAATAATAATTTGGTAGCCTCTACCCATTCTTCTACTTTTTGTCTTTCTTCGCGGGCAATTTTGCGGGCGAGATATTGAGAGTAAAAAATAGTGCCGCTTACAATAGCTATGGCAATCAGGGCTAATCCGGTTCTCCAGTTAAAAAGCGGTTGAATCATTCAACTAATTTATAAAAACCGTTCCTTTGCATCCGTATTTGGTTGAAATATTTTAACACCAGCATGGCAGCACCACTTGTATCCATAGTAATTCTTAACTGGAATGGGCGTAATCATTTGCAGCAGTTTCTGCCATCGGTGCTCGCTACTACATATATTAATAAGGAAGTGGTGGTTATTGATAATGCTTCAACCGATGATTCCATTCCCTATCTGCAGCAGTACTGGCCTTCTGTACGCATTGTAAAAAACGATAAAAATTACGGATTTGCCCAGGGGTATAATGAGGGTTTGAAACGTATACAGGCTGATTATTATGTATTGCTGAACTCCGACGTAGAGGTGGCGCCCGGCTGGCTGGATCCTATGGTTCAATTGCTTGAAAGCGATCCGTCCATTGCTGCCTGTCAGCCTAAAATATTACAGTATCATAATAAAGCATTGTTTGAATATGCCGGGGCAGCCGGTGGCTGGCTCGATTATCTGGGATATCCTTTTGCCCGCGGGCGCATTTTTGATGTTTGTGAAAAAGACGAAGGACAGTATGATACAGCCGTACCCATTTTCTGGGCCAGCGGTGCCGCTATGTTTGTGAGGGCCAATCTGTACCATGCGTTGGGCGGACTGGATGAATATTTTTTTGCGCACCAGGAGGAAATTGATTTTTGTTGGCGTTCGCAGCTGGCTGGATATAAGGTATATGTTTGTCCGCAGGCAGTTGTATACCATGTAGGTGGGGGTACCCTGCCTAAGGGCAATGCGCGCAAGGTATATCTGAATTTCAGGAACAATCTGATCATGATGGCCAAGAACCAGCCGCGATGGGAAGCCATGTGGAAAATACCGTACCGCTTTTGGCTGGATTATATTTCAGCGTTTAAATCGCTGTTGGCCGGACAAAAAACGTATTACCGGTCGGTAATGCGGGCGCATGGTTCTTTTATGAAATGGCTGTTTTTGAAGCGAAAAAAGGGGCTTTTCCCGCCAAAAAAGAAGGGAGAGCTGTATGGTTATTTGCATAAAAGCGTGGTATGGAGCCACTTTATACGAGGCAAAAAAACTTTTGCAGAAATTGTTGAAAATAAAGGGTGATTTTTTGGATTGAACTATTATTTTTGCACTGCAATCAACGAGTTATGGAAATTCAGGAAAAAGATTATCGCGCCAAAGACTTCAGACACAGTTGGGTAAATTCATCCGTATTCCTATTTTACCTGCAGGTATTTTGTATTATTGCCTTTGTAGTAGGTGGCTGTTATAGCCTGTATACACATCGTTACAAGGGTAAACCCAAGGTAGAGGTACCTGCTAACACCCAATATACTCCTCAGTATAAATAAGTGATTTTTAAGCAGAAAAATTTTGTTGGAAAGATTCAACCTCCTATTTTTGCAGTCCCAATTACGAAAGCGGCGAATCGAAAAAAGATAAGCAGCTTGAGGGAGTGGAAAGATAAGATCTTTACAAACATTTAAATAATTTATCGCTGTTGCTTTGGTAATGGCGGTTATAAGCGGAAGTAGCTCAGTTGGTAGAGCGCAACCTTGCCAAGGTTGAGGTCGCGGGTTCGAGCCTCGTCTTCCGCTCATACAAGGAATTCCATCCCGAAAGATGGAATTTTTTGTTTCACTACGATCCGTAAGTGAAAAAGGATATTCGCACGGTAGTGCAAAACTTGGTAGATCTGTTCTTAATCATTTAAGGGCTTCTCCACCCGGGTGGTGGAACTGGTAGACACGCAGGACTTAAAATCCTGTGGCCAGTAATGGCTGTACGGGTTCAACTCCCGTCCCGGGTACTAAAATGTAAAGCCTTGTAAACGAATGTTTACGAGGCTTTTTTTATGAATATCCCTCATGGGGCTATCGAACCGTAGGTGCAAATGCACGGTAAAGGCATCTTTCAATTGGATGATTCTCAAGCGATGTAACTTAAAAGAGCATCTGTAAAATTGTTCCCGTCTAAAAAATAACCTATAATAGCAGAAATATAAATGTTAGTGATAGCATTTATCAGCAACCTTAATTTGCAACACGACATATAATGGCAACAGACGGTGTTAAAATCATAGATGGTGATTTAGCAAGAGACACATACAATCAAATAATGGATTTGTATGATAATGATGCAAGTATTGAAACAATTACAAAGGAGGTCCCTTTCGTTAAGACTGACTTAGGCGCGGACACAGACTTTTATCACGAGATTTTTGTTACTTCTTACGCACTCGCTTTTTGGGAGATAGGTGCATTGACAGAAGATGTACTTGAAGAAGTCAAACGAGTTATAGCGTTAAAAGAAGGCGTCAAAGTATGGACGGAAGAGTGTGATGAAAATGAAGGGAAGAAACGTCAAAAGGAACTCGAAAAATTTTTAAAGAAAATATCCCAGCCCAATCTGAAAATCAGGAATCGTAAGAAATATACATTTATAAAGAAACTTTATTTTCAGCCTGATGACGTATTGACTTTTCAACTGCCTGACAAAAATTACTACGCAGTTGTCTGTGCTAAAGTGACGCAAAAAAAGGGATTATGTACATATGATCTGGTAGCAACAACATACAAAAGTGAAACAAAACCAACTGTTGAAGATTTAAAAACCTGCTTTATTGCGGGCCGGAAAATCGGTTCAGGCTATGACCCGAATACAACCCTATCATACCAACCGGGTGTTGATGAAATTTGGCGCTACACAAAACAAGACAATTTTTTCTTTGGACTCCCATATCATTTAGTGACTCACAAAGACATTATTTCGTTTAAGGATAAATTTGAAGTTGTTGGAAAATTAAAAATAAAGGAAAGTTTCAAAAAAGACGGTGGTTATGGTTATGAATCTTCATTTGACCGATTTGAGAGCATTTTCAGCGATTTGGACAAACACATGAAAATATTCGGAGAACAAATATATCCTGTAACCTTATTATGCGAACTATAATAAAAGGTGGCAGGTAGTAATTAGATTTGATTCGGCAAGTCACCTCTTGCGGATTTTTAACGACCATACTTTTTAAGCTAATTGACAATCTTTAAGAACGAAGAATATACTACTGGTAATTTTTACAGCAATTTCAATTAACTCTATGGAGTGATTTTCATTTCTACACTTTCAAACTCAAACAAGATTGCTGACTGGTATTAAAGAGCTAATATTATTTTGAAGGCAATGATCTGACGCGTGATCTACCTGGAAACAAGTAGATCGCAAAATACATAGATCAGGCGATTGCCCGCTTTTTGCCTTCGTTTTACTTTGTGCATCGCAAAGGAAAGGCCAACTACCCGGTAACAATTTCAATAACCAACCCCACGACACGGTCTTTCGCCATCAATTAAAATTCCATTTTATGCGACTATTGGAGATTATAGGCATATCAGTGCTTGCACTTTCCAGCATTCGGGTCAATGCCCAGTATGTGGAAAAGGAACGGGATGATACCATCCGGTTATTTGCTACCACACCATTCGATTCCGTAGCTGCCGGAAAAGCCCTTGCCAAAGGCGAGGGAACTATTAAAGGAGTAGCTTTTACCAAAGACAGGACAAAAGATCAGTTAAGTGTATTCCTGCCACAGCGAATTTATGCCAATAAAATTACGGTATTGTTGTTTCCTGTTACACCTTACCTGCTTGATTACCTCAAAATCAAAAAAAAAGAGAACCCTGGGAAATTGAAGTTCGCTTACATCGATCCGGTAGCCTGGAAATATAGATTGGAGGCAATCACCAATAGTGTAGGCGAATTCACTTTTCCTTACATGAAACCTGGCAAATATTACCTGGAGGCCATCTTACCATGGACCTCCACCGAGTATCACTATGTGGATGCAGGCAGCGTTTATAACGAACGCGGAACCCTTATCCCCCATTATGAACAGCAATCCTTTAACATAGCGCATTACGACAAGCTATATGATTTTGTGGAGATAAAAAACAATGGAGAGGTTGTGCAGATTAAGCTGAAATAGAGCATTTCATCCGGAAGGCGTCGTACATTCGGCTGAATAAATCAACTAAAATTTGACCTTACCATGAAAATCTATTTTATTTTATTCGGAATCATTTTTTTTCTCTCGTGCAAAAAGGGTATCACCATGAATCAGGAAGCGACGCCCACGAGGGGTGCTGGTAAAAGTAATGCAAGAATAGCCAGTGAAACTTCATTCAATATGTTATGGAATGATAACGGAGTTACAAAAAGATCATTTATACATCAAAATCTGCAAAATGGTCAGGATTTCAAAATTCCTGCTATTTGGGAGTTATGTGATTTATCTGAAGCAAATTTGGTTGGAAATCCTCATAATACCTGGCCATATAGGTATTATACAACAAGAGGAGACAGTATTGAATCTCCTGATTCAACCAAAGTTGCCCCTTCTTTCAAGCTTGTGACAGAAGGATATCAAAACAGTGAATATAATAATTACCCTGGTTTTGCAATATGGGTTCAGAATGGTTTCACAAATTCACCCCTTGAGTTTAAATTAATTAATAGCGCAAAACAATTATCAGGAACTAGGAAATTGCATGAGGTTGGGGTTATTTTTGAACACTGGCATAATCAATGGAATATTCCCGGATGGTCATTTAAAGAACAATACAATCTTCAACAGCTCAGTACTATAAAACCAAAATTTGATGTAAGGCTTGATCATTTCGATAATTATCAATCACCCAATATAGATACACAAACGGCTTATATAACAGCTGATTTTAGAATTGAGTATTGGAAAGATGGAGATACAGTTCCAAGAAGAGTTGATTTATTAGGCGTGATCTTTTCAAATTCAGGAGGAACAAACGGTTACGATTATGACGGAAATCCCAATAACAACATTTTTTGGCAGGATACGAGTTCCAATAATCCAAGGGTTATCCTCCATGGATATCAACTTGGTTTAAATATTCCTAATCTAACAGCTGTTTCATCATTGTTTACAACAATCGAATTTGACTACAAGCCATTAATATTACAGTACCTGCCTGCTCCGCCTTCTGGTTATACTTATTCTAACGCTATGATAAAAGGGTTTGATATTTATTCATCTACCCGATATGCAGACATTGATTTTTCTGTAAAAAACATTTATTTAAACGGTGAGTATAATTAAGATAGTCTGTGTGATTACAGATCGGGCAGGTTGCTAAAAGAGACTAATTCAACAAGGATTACAATCCCCAATACACCACATACCTTTCCCGATGCAAATCATATAACGGCCTCAACACAATCCCTTCTTTAATCGTTTTAAACGTCAAAGGAACTGCAGCCACCGGTTCAATAGCCTGCTGCAGGTTCTTTACATCGACTTGTATCGATTGCGGAATACCCACTGGTACGTGATAGTTGTAATTGAAGTAGTCGTTGTACAATTGTGGATTCGAATACGGTTCAGGGTGTACGAATCCCTGCGTTCCCATTTCACCGGCCAGTACAATAGGGCCATAGGCAAAAGCAACCTTTTGTACGTTATCGTTGGCAGGGATTGCCGTTAAGGTCATTGGAAAATTCACCTGCACCTGGTCGCCTTTTTTCCAGGTTCTGTGAATGTTAATGTAACTACCCGGTGAAGTTTTTACCGGCCACTTTTTGCCGTTTACTGTAACGGTAGCGCCTGCAGTTGCCCAGGAAGGAAAACGAAGATAAACCGACATGCTTGATGGACTGTTCGGTTCAATGGTGAGCAGAGTAGTGCCTTCCTCCGGAAATTTTGTTTGCTGTATTACCTTCAATCCTTTTTCTTTCCAGATCAGTTCTGACGGAATAAAAAGATTCACATAAAGATCGTTTTTGGAATGGTAATAAATAGCTTCCCCATATTTAACCTGATTTTCAAAGCCGCTGCCCACGCAACACCAGAACGAACTATCGGGTGTGCTGTATACTTTATGTGCACCTGCCATCATGGGAAGAAAATAAGCGACCATACCAGTAGCCGGATCCTGCTGTCCTAAAATATGATTGTATAGAGCGCGCTCATAAAAATCGGCATACCGTTCGTCGGCTGTATGAATAAAAAGATGACGGGTTAGTTTCAGCATATTATACACATTGCAGCTCTCGCCGGTATAGCCCGTGAGGTGTTTGGATATTTCGTCAGGTGTAAAAAAATGTTCTCTATCGCTGTTACTGCCTGTAGCAAAGCTGTGATGGTCCACAACGGTTTTCCAGAAGAACATAGAAATGGAATCACCATCGCCCTGCCCTTCTATTTCAAAATCACGGGTTAGCCCCAATAGTTTGGGAATATATGTATTGGCGTGCTTCTTACTGAGAATGTCTTTTCTTTCTTTTAAGGGATCAAGTGCTTCATTGTGATAAAAGAATTCGGCCAGCCATTTGTAATGGGCATTGCCTGTAATGGCATACAGATTATAAAACGTTTCGTTGATGCCGCCGAATTCGTTGCGCAACATCTGGATGCGTTGTGATGGTATAACCGGTTGCAACTTTTTATATGCCCATGAACCCATATTGGCCGCAATGTTCAGCGCCTGCTGATTATTACAATACAGGTATTGATCAATAAGCCCGGCGAGAATTTTATGCAGGGTGTACCAGGGCGCCCATACTTTTTTGCCCGCAATATTGCGGTTGATCAGCTCCTGCGGAAAGGCGCTTAGATACCCATCCTGGTTTAGGGCTTGTTGTACTTCCTGTAAACCGCTTACAATGCTATCGGCTTTGGTTTTGTATATTTCATCACCTGTTGAAGCATATAGCAGGGCGAGGGCCGATAAAATATGTCCGGTAGAATGACCACGCAGCTCGCAATCAAGTGACTCCCATCCCCCTAATTTTTTTACAGCAAAATAGCCCCCTGCGTCACCACTGTAAATACCCGCATTCGTACGGAAGCTATGCAGCAACTGGTTCACGTTAATAGATAATAACCAGGCAGCAGCCCGTTGCCTGGTTTGTGTGAACCGGCTTTCAGTTAAATGAACATCCTGCAAATCAAAACTGTAAACAGGCGGCTCGAAATGATCAGTGATCATAAACTTACCGGCATGCTGACCGGGATAATGCGATTGGGCATGGGATGAACAGACACCTATGGCAAACGCGATCGCGTATATCAATAATCTACTTGTAAACTGCATATAAAGTGTAAATAGATGAAACGATCATGGAATGACCGGTTCACCAATAAATAGCAAATTAACATTGATCCTATAGCAAATGACTCATAAAATCCGGAAATATTTGGGCAAACGTTTTCACTCAATCGGCGATATCTGATTTGTATTTAATTTGCACACAACACATTTATAGCCTGGTTAGAAGCAGCAATGACCTATACTGGCGAATTAATGATCAGCCCTCAGATGCTCAATCGTAAATATTTTGATTATAGCTTTAAACTCAACTTCAGATATGAAACGTATCCTGCTCAGCCTGTTACTTAGCGCAAGTACTCTGATATCATATGCTCAGACCGGCTTCAATGTATGGCAGTGGAGTGTACAGGTTGATAGTCTAATTTCCAAAGAAACAAATGATTACCCCCGGGCTTTTTTATGGGTACCTGAAAATTGTAAGAGAATAAGGGCGGTAGTTTTTACACAGCATAACATGGTGGAAGAAGGAATGTTGGAGCATCCTCAGTTTCGCAAAACCATGAGCGAACTGGGAATAGCTGAAGTATGGGTAACTCCCGGAATTAACATGCCCTTTGATTTTGCAAAAGGTGCAGGAGAGAATTTTAATTACATGATGAGATTATTGGCGAACGAGTCAGGCTATCAGGAGTTGACATACGTTCCGGTTATACCACTTGGACATTCAGCCTATGCCACCTTTCCCTGGAATTTCGCAGCCTGGAGCCCCAGCAGAACATTGGCATTGATTTCTGTACATGGAGATGCTCCACAAACAAAACTTACAGGTTATGGAGGTGCGAATGTTGACTGGGGCAATAGAAATATTGACGGAGTACCCGCTCTTTTTATGATGGGTGAATTTGAATGGTGGGAAGACAGGCTGGCGCCTGCTTACAGCTATATTGCCAAACATCCCCGATCAGTCATAAACTTATTTTGCGATGCAGGACATGGTCATTTTGACTACAGCGACGACATGATTGATTATGTGTGCCTGTTTATTAAAAAGGCCGCTCAGAAGCGACTGCCATTAAAAGCAGATAATCGGCAATTTTCTGATTTAACGCCTGTTGAGCCACAAAAAGGATGGCTTATGGACCGCTGGCATAAGGATAGTTTACCACTGGCATCTGCCGCTCCGTATGCTTTATATAAAGGAAATCGCCTGACCGCTTCCTGGGTGTTTGATGAGGAAATGGCAAATGCTACGGAACGTTTTTATGCGGCGTCAAGAGGAAAGCAACAACAATTCATCGGGTTTAAACAACAGGGAAAAATACTACAACCAGATAAGTCTCATGCAAATTATAACATGAAATTTATTCCACTGGAGGATGGCATCAGTTTTAGACTGAACGCTTTTTTTGCAGATTCATCCCGAACAACACCTGCGAATGAATTTGCAAAAACGCCTTTAATAATTAGCAGAATTTGTGGTCCTGTAAAAAAGGTTAATGACACAACCTTTCAGTTGAATTTTAACAGGGTTGGTTTTAATAATCCGAAGCGAAGTTTTGATATCTGGCTGTTAGCTTATAATAAAGGAGATGAAAAATATAAAAGCGCCGTTCAGCAGTTAGATATGAAGTTTCCGCCTCAAAATAGTACCGGAGTTGCTCAGGTAATTCAATTCGATAGTATCGCTAATCAGAAAAAAGAAGTAACGTCAATTAAATTGAGCGCCGTTTCATCAGCAGGCCTGCCAGTTAACTTTTTTGTACGTGAAGGCCCGGCCTATATAGATGGCAGCACAATGCATTTTACAAAGATCCCACCCAGAGCAAAATTTCCTGTTAAGATAACTGTTGTTGCATGGCAATATGGAATTGCCGGAAAAATTGAAACGGCAAAGCCTGTTGAACATACATTCTATTTAACAGAAAAGTAGTATCATTACCTTTAAACCAACATTAACTTTTATAATGAAAAAAGCAAGATTAGAAGCATTTAGTGATGGTGTACTTGCCATCATTATTACCATCATGGTGCTGGAAGTAAAAGTGCCCCACGGTGAACAGTTTTCCGATCTGAAAGGGGTGATCCCTATTTTTCTCAGCTATGTATTAAGCTTCATTTACATTGGCATCTATTGGAATAATCATCACCATATGGTGTCCACCGTTCGCCTCGTTACCGGTGATATACTCTGGGCAAATTTGCACCTCCTGTTTTGGTTGTCATTGGTACCCTTTGCAACCGGATGGATAGGCGAAAACCATTTTGCTGCTGCTCCTATGGCCCTGTATGGTTGTATTCTCTTAATGGCAGGCATAGCATACTATATTTTACAAAGCCTCATTATTAAGAATGAAGGCAAAAATTCGCTGCTGGCGAAAGCTATTGGTAAAGATTTAAAAGGCAAGATTTCGCCTTTCCTGTATCTCGCAGCCATTGCTTTCTCCTGGGTGAATCCTGTTATTTCAGGTTTAATTTACCTTATAGCTGCTTTGATCTGGCTTATACCCGACAGACGCATTGAAAAAACACTCCGCCAAAATAAAGAGGAAGCTGCCCCAAACGATTAACATGTTGTTCCCCATACTCGCTTAAAGGCGTTAACTGTTACAGCTATCTCCAGCCTCCACCAAGACCTATGTATAAAGAAACCCTTGCCTGCAGCATTTGCAATTTATCATTTATGCTGCTAAGCTGGGCAGAAAGAAGATTTTGTTCTGAAGTAAGTACATCGGTATAATTGGTGTTCGACGTATACTTTAATAACTCTCTTGTGTAATCAACTGCTTTTTGAAGATTTACAATTTCGCTATCCCGGATAGACGTTTTTTCCTGAGCAGCTTTAAAACTTGCCAAAGCATTCGAAACATCATTCCCCGCACTTAGCAAAGTTTGTTCATAAGTGTATAAATATTGTTCCTGATTGGCTTTTGCAACAGTCAAACGCTGACGATTGATGCCCTGATTAAAAATTGGTTGTGTTAACCCACCGGCAATACTTCCAAAAACAGAAGCCCCGTTAAAAAAATTGGTGATACTGTTATTCAAAAGCCCCCCTTGTGCGGTGATGGTAATTGAAGGATAAAAATACGTCCGCGCTACATTTGTTAATTGAAAATAATAACGATAATTATATTCAGCTTCCTGTACATCCGGGCGATTTGCTAATAATTGTGAAGGTACGCCGGTCGATAAACTGTCACTTATTATCTGTGCCTGTAAGGTTGTGCGCTTAACGCTGTCAGGCGCTTTTCCCAGCAAAATACTAATTGTATTCTCTGTTTCCTGAATGCTTAATTCGATATCGGGAATTGTTACCTGCACACCATACATGCCTGCCGCACTTTGTACAACCGCGGCGCTTGTAACAACATCGCTTTCTTTTAAAACCTTCATTGTTGCCACATCTTCTTTCCTGTTTTGCACAGTTGCTTTTGTGATGGCAAGTTGCGCATCCAGTGCCAGCAAAGAGTAATAGTTGGAAGCAATGTCAGATATCAATTGTGTTTGAACAGCTCGCTGTGCTGCTGTGCTTGCAAGTAAGGCATTTAATTGTGCGCGTTTAGCGCTGCGCAATTGACCCCATAAACCGAGTTGATAACTTGAGCTTAAATAAGGCTCATAAATTTGAGATGCCGTTGTAGTCGCAGGAAGTGTTTTTGTCTGCCCTTGTTTTTGAACCGTGGCTGAAAGGTTGGCATTTAAAGTTGGAAAATAGGCGTATATAGCTTGTGTATAATTGGCTTCAGCAGCTTTAATACGTGTGACTGCAATTTTTAAATTGAGATTGTTTTGAATTCCTTCCCGGATCAATTGTTGTAAAACAGTATCCGTGAAAAATTGTTGCCACGGAATGGTGGCAATAGTTGTCATGTCGCTTGTTGATGCGTTCCTGTATAATTTATCATTCAGATATGCGGTTGGCCGTTGATAAGATCTGGAAACATCACATGATGTCATGCATTCAAACAATATAATTAATGCGATCGCGCTTATCAAATAATATGTTTTCCCGAATTTCATCTTGTCATTTCTTGTTATTATCGGCATCCCGGTTTTCGTCGTCACTGTCATCTTCATCTCCTGGTTTATTGACTCTTAATTTTTCCTGTATACCCTGGAAGATTACATATAATGGAGGAATAACAAACACGCCAAGCAGTACACCAAACAGCATTCCACCAATGGCCCCTGTTCCTATTGAACGGTTCCCATTCGCACCAACGCCTGTAGAAAACATCAGAGGCGCCAGGCCACATACAAATGCAAATGATGTCATTAAAATAGGCCGCAGTCTTGCTTTTGCACCTTCAACCGCCGATTCCAGCAAACTCATTCCCTGCGCTCTTCTTTCCACCGCAAACTCAACAATAAGAATGGCATTTTTAGCAAGTAAACCAATGAGCATAATGAGTGAGATTTGCATATAAATATTGTTGTCTAAACCAAATAATTTTGCAAATACATACACGCCCGATAAACCAACTGGCATGGAGAGGAGAACAGCAAAAGGCAATAAATAACTTTCATATAGCCCACTTAACAAAAGATAAACGAAGGCAATACATAAAGCGAAAATGTACAGTGTTTGTGAGCCACTGTTTTTTTCTTCCCTGCTTATACCCGAGTATTCAAATCCATAACCCGAAGGCAATGTTTGAGCAGCCACCTGTTCAATGGCCTGCAATGATTGACCAGAGCTGTAACCTGCATTAGGTGAGCCATTCACTGAAATGGATGAAAATAAATTGAACCGTGTTTCACTTTGCGGGCCAAATACTTTTTTTAGTGTAATGAATTCTGTTATCGGCGCCATTGTATCACCTGCTGTGCGCACCGAAATATTATTGAGTTGTTCAGGTCTTGCGCGATAATTTGAATCTGCTTGTATAATAACCTGGTATTGTTGGCCAAACTGTGTAAAGTTTGAGATATAGGAGCTGCCATAAAAAACCTGCATGGCATTTAATACATCGGTAACCATAATTCCCGCCTGCTTACATTTCGCTACGTCAACATCTAACAAATACTCGGGAAAGTTAGGGTCAAAAGAAGTTGTGGCATATTGTATTTCCGGTCGCTTGTTTAAGGCCGCTAAAAAGTTTTGTGTTACTTTATAAAAATCCATCAAAGGGTGCACTTCCCTGTCTTCAACCTGAAAAGTAAAACCACCTGTTGTGCCAAAGCCTGTTATAGTTGGTTGGGGCATAAATACCAGGCTTGCATTAGTAATACCTGCTGTTTTAATAGTCAGTTGTTTAATAATATCATCATATGTAACGCTTTTTCGTTGGTCCCATGGAATCAGCCGGATAATGATCATGCCATAAGCACCTCCGTTGCCACCAAGGAAACTAAAGCCAAGTATGCGCATCGTGTTTGCAACCTGCGGTATCGTGTGTGTAATGCTGTCAACCTTTTTGGCGATTTCTTCTGTTCTTTCTTTTGATGAAGCCGGAGGAAGACTGATATTGGCGAAGATAGTGCCCATGTCTTCATTTGGTACAAAACTGCTTGGCGTTGTCTTCATTAATAAGTAAAATGCAATACCAAACAAAACAATAATTCCTATCACCAGCCATTTTCTTATAGAAAGAAAACGGATGCTTTTGGTGTATTTGATAACCATGCTGTCATAAGCTGCATTAAACGAAGTGCCGAAGCGTTGAAGAATATTTTTCTTCTCTGTATGCTCACCCCTGTCTGGTGGTCGAAGAAAGAGCGCTGCCAATGCAGGACATAAGGTTAGCGCATTCACTGCTGAAATCATAATGGCAATGGCAATCGTAATTCCAAATTGTTGGTAAAAAACACCCGCAGAACCTGAAACAAAAGTTACAGGAAGGAATACTGAAGCCATTACCAATGTAATCGTAATAATAGCTCCATAAATTTCGCTCATCGCATCTATTGCCGCCCTGGTCGGCGACTTGTACCCATGTTCGAGCTTTGCATGCACCGCTTCAACCACAACAATCGCGTCGTCTACCACAATGCCTATCGCCAGCACCAATGCAAAAAGTGTAAGAAGATTAATGCTGAACCCGAAAAGATAAAGAAAGAAAAATGTGCCTGTTATTGAAACAGGAACAGAGATGCCGTGAATGATAGTTGAACGGAAATCCTGCAGAAAAATAAATATCACTAAAAACACAAGCAGAAAACATTCCACCAGCGTATGCAAAACTTTACTGATAGATTCATCCAGGAACTGATTGATGTTTACGAGGTAGGTAAAATGTACACCTGCAGGAAAGGAAGCTGAAGCCTGTTCAATTACCTTTTGACAATTAATAATTACATCTCTCGCATTTGAGCCGGGGGTTTGACTGATTGAAATACCTACTGCTTGTTTTCCATCTGTTGTAGTGCCGCCGGTATATGTTTGTGCGCCTAACTCAATCCGCGCAATATCTTTTAATCTCAAGTACTGGCCGTTGCCTGCAGATTTTATAATGATATTGCCGAACTCTTCCGGCGATTGCAATTGCCCTTTGTACGTAATTACATATTCAAAAGGCTGATTGCTGTTTTGTCCAAAATAACCTGGTGCTGCATTTACATTTTGTTCATTTAGCGCTGCGGAAACATCCGTTGGTGTAATGCCATACGTTGTCATCACATCAGGCTTGAGCCAGATCCGCATAGAATATGTCATGGCAGAACCAAATACACTGGCACTTCCTACTCCGCTTACTCTCGCTAATTGCGGTGTAAGATTTATCGCTGCATAATTCTGAAGAAAGGTTTGATCATACGCCGGGTTGTCACTATACAAAGAAATGATGAGCACATTGCTGCTTTGCTGTTTGCGAACAGTAACACCTGTTTGTGTTACCGTTTGGGGAAGCTGGCTTGTTGCTGCAGCAACCCTGTTTTGTACGTCAACAGCGGCAATATCAGGATCAATGCCAACCGCAAAATTTACAGTAATACTTGCAGAACCCTGATTAGTAGCGGTTGAGGTGATATACGTCATTCCTTCAACACCATTGATCTGTTGTTCAAGCGGAATGATAACACTCTTTAAAACAACATCGGCATTAGCACCGGCATATGTTGCAGAAACCTGAACAGTTGGAGGAGCTATGTTGGGATATTGAGAAATCGGCAACTTCACTAAACCCAATATGCCTAACAACACAATGAGCACCGAAATAACAGTACTTAATACGGGTCGTTTAATAAATGTTTTCAGCATACTGCCTCAGTTTCATTGTGGTAATCTATAGTTTTTAAAGATGCTGTCGGCATTTGCAGGTTTCACTTTCACAACTGAACTATCTTTGATGTTGTAAGCATCCACGATAATTTTATCCCCTTGCTTCAACCCACTATCAATAATTACAAATTGTCCGTCAGATGTTGGAGTAGATGTGATCGCTGTGCTTATAACTTTATTTCCCGGGAAAAGCTGATAAACGAATTGCTTATTCTGTATTTCATAAGTAGCGGCCGGCGGAACGAGCAATGCATTGTCGTAGCTTCTTGGCACACGAACAATTGCACTGGCGCCGCTTCTTGCCATACCCTGCGGATTGTCAAATAAAGCTTTGAAACTAGCAGTACCGGTTGTTGTAGTGATCAAACCGCTTGCAGTTTCTATCTTGCCTTTGTAAGGAAGTACTGTATCGTTTGCGAGAATAAGTGTTGCCGGGGGCAGGTGTGAAAGCTTCTCCTGTAATGTAGCCCCGGGAAAGTGAAAAGAGAAATTCAGCAATTGCCGTTCATTTAATGCATAATAAGCATATACCTTGCTTATATCTGAAAGCGTAGTGAGAGGCTGTGAGGTAGTACTGCTGATAAGTGCTCCGATTTTATAAGGTATCGAACCAATCACACCATCAAGCGGACTACGGATTTCTGTATAACCAACATTTGTTTCTGCATTGGCTAAGGTGGCTTTTGCCTGTGCCAACGCTGCAATTTTAGATTCAAGCGTATATTGTGCAGATGTAAGTTCATACCTGCTTACAATATCTTTCTCAACAAGTGGCCGCACCTTGTTTACATTCTCTTGTGCAGCATTAACATCTGCCTGCGCTATTTTAATTCCGGCCATTGCAGTTATCACATCCTGGTCATACTGGGGGTTACTAAGTTTAAAAAGCAGTTGCCCTTTTTTTACACTTGCCCCTTCATTTACATAAATCGTTTGTACATAACCATCAACCTTTGGTCTTATTTCAACTACAACAACCCCTTGTATAGTTGCCGGAAAATCGAAGTAGATGGTAGCAGGTCTTGGAATAACGGTGAGTGCAGAATATGTTTTTGGAATATTCGGTTTGCTGCTTTTTTTAGTCTGATTGCATGAAGTGAATAAAAAAAGGCAAAACATGAACTTGCATGCAAAAATGATTTCGCGCTTCAAGATCAAATTTTTATTTAAATAAATTACCCGCCTGTCCTATATATAGCTCGTGCAAAAAGTAAGCACCGGTTGTTCCGGGGGGAATGCATCTTGCTATAAAAGACAATCGAAAAAAATATTGTACGGTTTCTTGATCTGACGATAAACTGAAAGTAAACCAGCGCTCATTCATTTTTTTTGCGAACAGGCTGTAAAAAAATTATTATACTCCCGGGCTTATTTGACCCATGATATTGATTGCCATTTTTCTATTCAGAAATTTAAAGCCGAACAACATCAGGCGGTTTTTCCAACCCTGAACAACCCTTGGTTTTCTTCTTTTCCCCAATGCCTCCACGAGTTCAGTTGCCACCTGTTGGCTGGTAGAAAGCACGAATTCGGGGAATGCTTTGGAAGATTTGCCCGCATGTTGATGAAAGTCAGACTTCGCGGCTCCGGGATTAAAACCCATAATGAATATACCTTTGTCTTTAAACTCATACCATAAAGATTCTGAAAAGTTTGCAACAAAGCTTTTAGTGGCGGCATAAACCGACCCGCCAGGAAATGAAGAATGACCAAGCAGAGAGGCTATATTCACCAGAGCATCGCCCGGTTTGGCCTGTTTCAAAAATGCGTACGAAAGCATTACAAGAGCATCCATATTCAAATGCATAGTGTCCATCTGGCTTTCGAGCGATAAAGCAGTGAAATGGCCATACAAGCCTGCGCCTGCATTGTTAATAAGCACGTCGTAATGTTCATCCTTTAAATATGCTGCAATCTTATCAACGTCTTCCTTTTTGGTAAGGTCGGCAACTATGTAACTATGGCCTTGTCCGGCCAACGCAGCAACTGCCTGAGCCAATTTGTTTTCGTTTCTGGCAACGAGCGTAATCTGGTAATTTTTTTCAGCCAGCAGTTTCGCTGTTTCCAAACCAATACCCGTGCTTGCGCCTGTGATCAATACTTTTTTCATACATTATTATTTAAATTGTTAAAATTGTTTTTTGAATTTTTGGCATTCTCTTTTTGTAAGTACAATAGCTCGTAACGTCCAGGGGTATCACCCCCGGTTTCATTTTCTTTTGACAATTTATATGAGTAGTGGATTATTTAGTTTACGAACCGCTTTTTGAATTCTTTAGGTGAGAGACCTGTTTCTTTTTTGAAAAGTTTGGAGAAGTAAGACATATTCTCAAAGCCAAGTGAATAAGCGATTTCAGAAACGTTGGCATTTGACCCTCTCAATCTGTTCTTTGCTTCATTAATCAACCATATATGAATAAGTTCCTGTGCTGTCTTCCCTGTTTCCATCTTTAACAGATCACTCAGGTAACGGGGCGACATGTGCAACGCAGATGCCATAGAAGCTACGGTAGGAAGACCTTCTTCCGAAAAATGATCCTTGCCCAGATAATTTTCAAGGAATTGGTTAACGCTGCTGATAGTTTTGCCTGTAAGTGGCTTACGGTTGATGAATTGCCTTTTATAAAAACGTTCGGCATAATTCAACATCGAATTGATATTCGCCAGGATAATATCTTTACTAAACTCGTCTTCATTATTGCCATATTCCGTCTCTATGGATTCAAAAAGCCTTAATATTGTCTTTTCCTCTTTAGGGGAAAGATGTAATGCTTCATCGGTTTCGTAATCAAAGAATGCGTACTTTTTAATTTCACTTGCAAGAACAGAACCTAAGAGGAAATCTTCATGAAACAACATGATGTAGCCGTCGTCTTCAAATTCCAGATTTTTGATTTCGATTATTTGCCGGGGTTTCCAGAAAACCATAGACCCCTTGTCATGGTCAAATTTAGTACGCCCATAAAGCCAATGACCGGCGCGTACGTTTTTCAAACCAATCATATAGAAATCGCAGGTAAATTCCGTGAAATTAAGGGTCAAACCGGGAGTAATCCGTAAAAGGCATAACATCGGATGCTCCGGGGGAGGGAGGTTATTTTCCCGCTGCATTTCAATTAATGACTTAAAATGTTTCATAATCTTTTAATTAACCCGGTTCGGTGGATTTGTACTTTTTGATCATTTGATGAGTCAAAGTTAACCAGAGATCAATCCAACATGCTAACCCTAATTTCCGGATTTCTAACACTTATTTCCCGAATTTCCTGTTTGGACTCCTGGTTTTTCAGGTAACCGTATTCTCTTTGGTTGCCTGGGGCTTCCTTTCTGATCAACTCCCACACTTTCCAATTATTACTACCCTAATTTCAAGAAAAAATCGCCTGCTTACATCCTAATGCATTAATGTAATACCCCTGCATTTTTATTGATGGTAGATGGATAGGCTGGCCAGGATAGCAAGTATTGTAGTATGTACACTTTTGGTGCAATTGCCAACCCATGCCCAGCCGGCCGACATACCACGGTTAAGGCATGTAATGCTGCAAATGCAGGCGAAACCATCTTTCTCTAAGAATCCCGCCTATATCGACGTATTAGATAGCCTCGCATTTGCTTATTACCGCATCAGCGCCGACAGCTTACTTTTTTACAGCGAAAAAGCATTAACCTATGCGCAACAGGCAGGCTATGGCAGGGGAATATCCGCAAGCCTGAGATTAAAAGGGAACGGGTATTCTTTAGCCGGTAATTATGCAAAAGCGCTGGCCAATTATCAGCAGGCCCTCACCATTGCCGAAAAGATCAACGATTCAATCTGCATTGCAAAGGCAACGATCAATATGGCTATGTACTATGCAGATGTAGGAAAAAATGACGAATCACTGAAGTTGTTACTAAAGGCAGGTGATCTTTTTCAAAAGTTGAGAGATAGCCTGAACTGGCAGAAAGCATTAACGGGCATGGCGGCAATATGGGCTAATGAAAAGCAATATAAGAAGGCATTACAATATCACAAACAGGTATTAGATATTGCTACAGCCATGAAAGATGACTATTCAGTGGTTGTCGCCAACGATGCTATCGGAATTGTTTTATTAGAGGAAGGCAACTATAAAGAAGCGCTGCCCCGCTTGCTTCGTGCAAGAGAATATTTTAGTCATACCGATGATAAAATGCGTAAGGGCCGAACCTGCCATGAAGTGGGCGAAGCATATTTCCGGCTTAAAAATTACCCAATGGCATTAAAGTATGCAAGCGAAGGTCTGCAATGGGGTACTGAAATAAAAGCAAAAAAACTGATTGGTCAGTCAGCGCTAACACTGGCAAACACTTATGAGGCAAAAAACGATCCTCGCAATGCCCTTAAATATTTCAAACTATACAAAGAATTTTCTGATAGTCTTTTCAATGAATCAATGTTAAAAAAGACGGCAGAGTTGGGAGCCAAATACGAATATGAAAAAAAGGAAACTGTATTAAAGGAAGAGCAGGAAAAGAAAGATGCACTGAACAAACATATTGTACGGAATAAAGAGCTGCAAATTTCCATTGCAACCCTGGTGATCCTTTTCTTAAGCGCACTGGTTTTTCTATTGTTCCGAAGCAGGGCTGCCAAGCACAAAATCAACCAACTACTGGAAGCAAAGAATGCCGAAATAGAACACCAGGCCATGCAACTGTATTTAACCAATTATGAAAAAGACAAACTATTCTCTGTTATTTCCCACGATCTGAAAGTACCGTTGCATTCTTTAAGGAATATGCTGCAGATCCTGAAAGAACATTCTCTACCCGAAGCAGACCTGCAAACAATTATAAATGAGCTTAGGCAGGATATTGATTATTCTGCCGAACTCGCCAGCAACCTGCTTTCATGGGCAAGCAGTCAGCTCGATGGCCGTATAGTTACGCCCGTTATATTGCCAGTACATCAACTGGCAGAAGAAACCATAGAGCCTTTGATCAAAACGGCATCTGATAAAATGGTAGGATTGAATAATAAAGTGCCCCAATCTTTAAAGGCATGGGCAGATCAGGATATGGTTCAGGTGCTTATTCGCAATCTGATCAGTAATGCCATCAAATTCTGCAATCCCGGCGATAAGATCACTATTGAAGGCAGAGCGATGGACGATGTTGTTGAAATATGTGTAGCAGATACCGGTATAGGAATAGGAAAAGAAGTACTTGCAAAAATTAACCGGAAAGAAAGCGTCACTACGTTTGGAACCGCTAACGAAAAAGGAGTTGGCCTGGGCATGCTGCTATGTCACGAATTTGTTCAGGCAAACAGAGGCGTCTTCAGGGTTGAAAGTGAACTGGGAAAAGGAAGCCGCTTTTACTTCACGCTGCCTTCCAATCCTGATTCGCAGTGATAAGAGATGAACATTTTATCATCTTTTTTATGGATATTATACCAGCCTGGTATACTTTTTTTCCTGTGCCAGCGGGTAATGCCCTATTTTTGAGAAAAAGCAATCAACCTGATGCCCCTCCATCGCAGCATGAACAGAGCCAAAATTGTATTTATTATTTTCGGCCTGCTGTGCTTGTTTCTGAAAATTTATTTTATTTCGATCAGCAATCCGCACTTACTGTTTTGTTACGACGAACAAAGAAATTATACCATTGCAGCCAATCATGCTCAGGGAAAAGGATACGGCATTTATGATGAAAAAATGGCAAATCACTACCGGTTAAGCGCCTTTCATACATCGTCTACCGTTTTTCTTGACCAGTTTTTAATCAGCGCTCATATACCGCAACGAACAGCAGTGATTGTTTTTTATATTCTATCCACAACACTGTACCTGCTGGCAGTATTTTATTTTTATCGCATTTTGCAAACGCTGGCTGTTCCTCCTGCAATAACATATACAGCTACCGCCATATTTGCGTTATACCCGTCGGTAACTTATGCGGTTGGACCAATCTATCATTATGATAACATCGTTATGCCCCTGCATGTAATTAATTTTTATTACCTGCTTCAATGGATAAAAAGAAGGCCTGTTACGCTCACCAATAAAGTACTTCTTTTACTAAGTATTACGCTTTGTTGTTTTTTAAGATCACAAGTGCTCGTGCTTTACTTCCTCACCGGCTGCCTGCTGTTGTTTATATATTTAAAAAACCTGGTTACAACCAAACACGCAGATCTTCATATCCCCATTTTTCTCACAGGGCTTGCTATCTCCATTGTGTTAGTATATATCCCTACTTTGATTAAGAATAAAAGTATGTTCAATGCATATATCATCAGCACTCAGTCTGGCTATGAATTTTTGCAGGGGCATAACGGATTTCAGAAAGGTAACTTTAAAACGCCTTATCCAAATACCCCTTTAAATCTATATGTGCGTAGCAGGGAACCACTCATTGATTCAATGGACGAATATACAGAAAGCAAAGTGCGCAGTCAGCTTGCCTGGGAATGGATTAAAGCCCATCCCGGTAAGGAATGTTTTTATATACTTAAAAAAACGGCAAGATATTTCATGCCCGAAAACGCCAACCTTTCGCATATAAAATCTGTATTTCGATACCACCCCTTTAATATTTTTGTCCACTTTGTTTTTATTGTGTCGATCTTATTGTTGCTTTTAAAACACAGAAGTGTATTATATTCACAAGAAGTGCTTCTGCTTGGCATTCCGGTGATCGCATCTATCTTGCTTTCTGTAATATATTTTTTTGATTTCAGATTAAGATACCATGCAGAACCATTTATTATTATCCTCGCTGCTTATTTAGCCACCCGTTATAACTCCCTGAAAAGTGAATGAATAGGCTTTTTATTTAATCTGATAGGTACTTTGCTATACCTCAGTTATACTTTGTTCGGACTTAAAGCGCACTTTTCTGCTGAAAGTGCGCTTTAAGTATAGGTGATGTAGCAATGAGGTCCTAATAAGGTATAGACCAGGCAGGTTAAATTTTCAGGAAACAAGACCATTTTCTGTTATCAAACCGTCCCGGATTAGAAAGGGATTAATTTTCATAATCAGCTTGTTTGTACCCATCAAAACAGAAACGATATTTTATATATTTACCGTTTCATATATTTAACACCCAACCTCACACATGAAACGGATCCTGTGCACCCTATGCTTTGCCGCAAGTACCTTCATTGCGAATGCCCAAACCGGCCTAACCAATGCCATTCGCGTAAACCTGCAGTCTCCCGATGGCATGTATATCTCCGCAACGAGGAATTTTGTTCCTTCTCTTCAGGCCAACGTAGAAAAGCCCGGAATGTATGAGTTTTTTGTACTGGAAGATGTAAACGGCGGTAGCTTGCAGAGCGGCGACCCTGTACGTATATATGCACACAGCGGATATGTTTCAGCCAGCGAATCGAACAACGTGCTGCTGGCAGGTACCAAACCTCAGGAAATGCTGGGATTTCAAATTGAACGTGCAGATGGCGCCGGAGCAATCCGCAACCATGACAAAGTATATTTTAAAACGGCTGACGGCACTGCCATTGTTCAGGAAGGAAATGGCGTATTAAAGGTGAAGAGCGGCACACCGCTCGCTATTACCGTTTCAGTAGCCGACATAAATGCCGGCATAGCTGAAGCATTTGCTCAGGATTGGAAAGCGGGCTGGGGAATTACGTTTGATAACAGCCCGCAGGGAGTAGCAGGAAGAAAACTGCAGACCGCTTCTACATTGTCTTCCCTTTCAGGTTTTGGTAATAGTCATGCACAGTCGACTGCAGCCACAGCTCCTGCCGTAAACAATAATGCACAGAAAACGAGTTCACAAAAACCAAATTCACAGAAACCCGTAGTCAACCCTACACCTGCAAAAGCTAACCAACCAAATAAACCGGCTACAGCTCAAACACAACCTGGACTACCGGCCAGCTTACCTCCCGGATACTACAAATGCTATGTGGATCATACAAGCAATTTGTCTATGGCCGGATACTTTACATTGCAATCCGGTGGCAAGTATATCTTCCATGGTTTCGATGCCAATAAAAGAACAGGAACAGAAGGATCTTATAGCTATGATTCAAAAACAGGAAAGATCACCTGGTTGTCGGGCGCATGGAAGACAAATAATTATTACGGCATCTACAGCCTCGATGCTACCTATGGTAATAGAATATACCTGATCCCCAATGGTAGTGATTATTCTGCCTGTAAATGCTTTCTTCAGTAAAGTGGCTAAAGCGGTAGGAAACCTTCTTATAAAAAAAATGCCCCGAAAGAGCTACCTTCGGGGACTTAATAGAAATAAAACGTAGTCTTTCGACATTCGCAAAAACTTGAATAATTTCAATAAGTTGCCTGTTGTTGTTCTTTTACCCACTTAAGAGCGCTAAACGTTTTCACGCTTCGCCTAAACCTCAACAAAACTATATATTAAATTAAACGATCTAAAGTTAATTCATTTGGTCCATTTATGATATACCACTTTTGTAGTATTCTTTAGTTCTTACTAATCAAAGATCCTTCCCTGATCGATGCGATAATAATAAGAAAGACATCCATCTCCAATAACTGTTCCACCACTATGTAAAAGAATAAATGTACCGCCCCTGGGAACGCCACCCATATATTCAAGCCCTGCAAGGTCTTTCAACACAATCAGCTTTTTGGCAGCCGGATCTTTTACTGCAACTACCGCATCGTTATATTCTTTCAGCAGGTCGCTTACTTTTTGCTGGGTAACTACATTCTTATAATTATCAATAACGGGCTGAGTTATAGAGGACACTTTACCTGTTCCTACAGCTGCGGCTCTTTTTGCTTTTGGAGCCGCTGCTGTCACTTTTGTATTATAGAATACGCCGTTATAGGCAGTAAAATCATCCAGAATGCTTTTTACTTCATCTGGTTTCCGGTAACTCGTTTCCTCTGTAAGCGACTGGATCTTCTTTAAGGGATCATAAGCGTAACTTTTTGTATTGGGATTGTTTTTTAAAGTAACCAGACTGTCCTTTAAAAAGCCGGAAAATTTCGTGTACCAGTCAATCCATTTTATCGGGCCTTTATAGTTCACGTCACAGTCCAGCACTTGTATGGGCAATCCATCATTTACAATAAGCGCATTGATGGCGCTCATGGCCGCATCTTTTGTAAGACCGATATGTCCTTCAATACGGAAAAAATTATCCCCGCTCCAATCCGCTGTAGCAAGCTTTGCAGCCATATTCGGATTGTTATTCCGTAATGAATTGATCGAATCATAAAAACAAAAAATATTCTGCAGATTGCCTCCCTGAGGATTCCAGTATTTTATTACAGCATTCGCAGCGCCACCTTGCAGCACATCATAGTAATAAGGAATGGCATGATTTTGCAGCAATGCATCACCCATTAAAGAGGGGATGGCCAGTACTTTCGCCACTTTGTTGGCAGTGGCTGTGATACCTGGTGAAATAAGAAAATTATTTACAAGTGATACCGCGCGCATCAATAAAGCGCTAAGCCTTTTTTTGTCGAATGTAAAATTCGTTTGTTCTTCAGCAGGGATGAAATAATATCGCCATTTATCAATACCAGTTTGTCTGAAGCTACCTAGTATGATCGTTTGCTCAATCCTGTTGTTTGAATAAATGGGGTACTTTTTAGCATAATCATTATAAAAAGATACCAGTTCATTAATAGCACGCGAAAGATCAGATGCAAACGCGCTATAATACTGCGGGCAGTTGGTCGCATTCACAGAACTGTTGATCTGACCGAATTTAGTAATAGCGGAAGTCAATGCAGTTTGTTCATCTGTGCCCAGCAGGGCAGTAATAATTCCCAATTGTTTCCCTGAAATAGTCGTTGAAAAATAAGGCTGTAATTCAGCATAGCTTAATCCCCATGCTGTATAGGCACTTTGATAGAAGCCTGCTGTGCTGCCCGCCCCTGATAAATTTTTAATACGGGCCGCTATGCATAAAGGCATTTCCGCACTAACGGAATTGGCTGCAGGAAACAGGTTGTTTTGTACAAGGAAATATCTCGTAATATAATTCCGCTGAGTGCCTTTCGTATTGCAATCTCCCTGCTGACAATGGTCATTTTCCTTGTCATTAATATACACCCAGGCCAGCACCAGATAGTTGGATAAGGCAGCACTGGAACTGATAGCAAACGTGTCAACTGTTTTTGTTCCGTCCGGAAGGTCCTTCAACTGTGCAGATGATAAAAATATCTCGGTGGCATCCAGCACAGTTTCACTCGCATTGAGGGTTGCCTTTACTTTATCATACTGCGTTTTTTCCATGATCTGTTGTGAACCGTCCGGCATCTTCAGCCAGCTCAGCTTAATGGAAATACCTTTGTCGAATGTTTGCGCACTTGCCTGTATAAGATAACCATCTACCGTAGAAGCATCTCCGGCTGTGATCGTAACCTGTTTAAGCAATGTATTATCTGAAAAATCAACATTCAGGCCGGTAACAATACCATTACCATCCAGCAGATACCGGGTTGCCTTTTCTTCCTGCCACAAAAAATTATGTGTTTCATTCAGCAGTTCACTGGTGAGATACTGCCCGCTCACATATACCGGGAAAAAATTCGGACGAGCTTCCATATTTTAATTTTTGAACGATATGTAAAATCGGTTGAAACGGTTGTAATTATTTCTTCTTTTTCGGCGGTTGCTTTTTAGCCGGTTGTTTCCGGGCGCTTTTCTTTTTTGCCGGACTTTCTCCTGCTGCCGTACCTGTTTCTGCTATTGATTCATCTTCCGTGGCTGTAGTAGTTTCAGCAGCTGTTTCTGTAGTAGCTTCAGCACGTGACTCTGGTGAAAAGGAAGGTCCACTTTCAGGCTTCACAAGTTCAAACCATTCATCGGTTCCGTCGCTGCCCAGTGCCGAATGATCAAGAATTACCGGCACCTGTATTTTGTCTGTGTCTTCGTTGTAATTGATGTTTTCACATTCGTCGAGCTTAGCAGGAAGGTACATATTCTGTAATAATCCCATCATAGTATACACATCTTCCAGCGCCGAATTGTAATCACTGATATCCGAACTGGTGGGCTGCGCACCGGGCGCTTTTATTTTCGCCATCTGTTTAAAAAACGCTTCCGTTGTCTTTTCAAATAAAAACATCCTCGCTGGGTCCAGCCAACAGATCTTTATTGCCACATGGGCCGGTGCTTCGGTACAAATCAAGCTTTCAGTAAAAGCCCGGAAATCCATGTTGTTGCTGATCGACAGCCATCCCGGAGCCACCACACTTATCTGCAGACTGTAATTATCTGGCAGTAAGCAATCTGCATGCACATTGTTTGTTCCATCACCACAAAGCGGCAATAGTTTGTCCAGTGGCGCAAAGGATTGCTTATATAAAGGTCTTAATAAAATATGTTCCAGCACATGTAATCCGAATGCTTTATCAAAGGCATCAAAGCGATTATCGGCTATCTGCAGTTTCTCGGCCGGGGTGGGGATTTGCGCTGGAACCGCAGCCATTTGTTGCAGCAGTGTTTTATAATCTATATTATTCAGGGGTGTTATCAGCGGCCTGTTATAAGCATTTGTAATGCCCAGCATTTTTTCAACCCTGAACTGCAATCCACAAATATTGTCGGTTGCATACAGGTCTTTCGTATAATTGAACGCATGACTTCGCTGGCTGCTGATAGTAGGGTAGGCGCTCAGGAAATTGATCTTATCATTGATAACTTCCTCTGTGGCCGGATCAGCGAAAAAATCACCCTGCTGGTTTTGCTGGAATTTAAACACCGTATAATCAACAAACAATTCATTGAATCTCGCCAGTAAATGATCGAGCATCCGGTTACGCCGCTGCTTTTGCTGATCGTCCGTTTCCAGCAGATCGCTATAGGTATCGTATGTAGTCTGAAAAAAATCGGTGTCGCTGATATTTGCATCTTCTTTGTGCTCCGATGCCAGTAGCTTGCGCAAATCTTTGATCTGGGTTTGTTGTAATGCAAATGGAACCAGTGTATGAGCCGCAGCACCGCCATTCCAGGTAAAAACTTTTTTCAGATTATCTAATTGCTTCAGATAATCGGCCAGCAGTTGGTCGAAGAATAATAAAAAAGCTTTCAGATGCAGCCGCTGGGCCTTGCGCCGATTGTTTTCACTGTTGGGTATACCGTCCATACCTGTATAATAGCAAAGCGGAAAATCATTCTGAACCGAATAATAATTCAATAAATTCCTGTTCTTTCCTGACGGTATCGGCAGATCATTCTCGAAGTTTGCCGGTAAAGAAGGAAGATCAATAAAGTTATAGCTGGCATACTCGGGTTTTCTTTTGGGAGAAAAATAAATGAGCCCTTTTGAAAAGCGGATATGGTTAAACAGTTTTGTTTTATCCTGCTCGGCTGCATCCAGCATAAACTGGAAAACAGCATTCGCTGTATCATGCAGGTGAAGACAATAGGTTTGTGCATCTTCCAGAATGGTATAGGTGCTATCGTTCTGCTTTTTGTAGCTGCTCAGGTGAATGCTTTTGATTTGCAGAATGCCCGGGATATCCATCAGCTCGTTAATGATATCGCTCACATACAATACTTCTTTGTGACCGTGCTGGTTAAGTTCATCGTCGTCTATAAAACCACGGGTGGCGATGGGGCCATTAAAAATGTCTTCCGTGCGTTTTCCTTTGTCAATAAGATCTTTAAACGAATGAAATGTTAGTGACGGATTAATATAATTGTACAGTACGCTGTTTATTTTTAGAAATACAGCATCTGCATTCGCGTCGGGCTGCAACTCAATGTCAGCACATACTGCTACCCATTCTTCATCAGCTACTTTTATAATTTCGAAATCTTCGCACAGATTCCGCTTATCATACAACAGATGTTTAGCATAATTGACCAGACAGGCTTTGTATTCGTCCGGCTGTGCATCCGCTTCATGATGTGATGAATTTTGATCTCGATATGAAGCCAAAGTTTTTAAAAAATCAGGTTGCTGCGTATGAATAGTTTCATAATCTTCGGCTTCCAGTTTCACCACATACAGCCCTTTAAGTTGTAAAATATCATATGGATGACCTGCAGGAGGTAATACGAGTGAAGTTTTAACGATCGACTCATCGAAATACAAGGCAGGATCATAATTCGTATTATCCAGTGTTTCCAGCCACACATTACGTACACCGGGAATAGCGTCGAGTATAAATTTCCTGTAATCGTTTACTGTAACAGGATGAGATGTAAGTATATCTTTGGCTGTATAAAAATCGTTCGCGTTCGGACCTTTCGCCTGCTCAGGAGTAAGCAGATCGGCCACCGGGAACGATGTTCTGTACACCAGATCGGTCACTGCATAACACAATAATTCGTGAATGGTAATACCCGGGTCGTGCAGATTGAAATCCGTCCACACTTTTCCCGAGAACTGCTGAAGATAGCCCAGCCCGGTTTTGCGCAATAGCTCATAGTCTTCAGCCGGAGTAGCCGGCGTTTTACTGATAACGATATTTCCCTGATCTGTTAGCATACGGCATTGGTATCAATGATATGTTGTGCGGCAGAGGTAAGAATAACATCTTCACTGCTACCGCTCGTAAATTCTTTCCAGCTTATAAGGTTACTACCCTCCAGCTTAAAGGCTTCGAAATAAGTGAGATAATCCACATACGCTCTCTTTTCAATAAAATTGATAATAGAGGATGCATATATTTTCCCTTCAAAAGAAGGAGACACATTTTTGTTGGTTAACCAGGGGCAAATAAATTGCTGCAGGTCTTTATTCAACTGCGTGGCGTAATAGTTTTCATCAAACCCTTCCATGATCTTTACACTGCATTTTACAGTTATCGGTTCATAAACGGGATTCGAGAATTTCACGTGAGCAAAGGGTGACATAAATCCTTTCACATATTCTTCTGCAGCAGTTAATATGGCTTTGCTTACGCGTGGTTGCAGCAGATCTTTTTCGGCAATATTAGCTGTTGCAGGCAGCGCCACGCAAAGTACATTGCCCGGAGCATACATATCATCTAAGGTGGCATGTGATATACACTTCAGCTTATAGATCGATGTAAATTTTTCCAACACCATATGCTCATAATCCCAGATGCTCCAGCTTCTGCTTTTATGACGAAGCCTTTCACTTACGCGTGTATAAAAATGTTCCGACTGTTCGGCCATACTTCCGTTATAAGAAGCATAAGGCTGCGAAAGATTCTTTACCCCATCAATTTTAACCACTGGTTTGGCAATGGTGCCGGCTGCCAATGGTGACTGTAAATGATATGGGTCGTTTCCTCTGTCGTCAAAAACCGCTTCTACCGCGTTCGTCTGAATATCTATAATTGATGGAAAAGCATGAGCGCTCGTTGCCGATACCGCTTTGATCCATACCAGATTTTCTCCCATCAATGTATTGGTAGCAAGCGCGGCCGTAGGGATGGCAAAAGAGATAAAACCACTCGCTGTAAAATCAAACGTAGTGTTCACTGTTATTTCTTCAAACTTAAATTTCTGCCATGTAGAACCGCTCAAATAATACCATTCAATATCTTCATTGATGAGTGCATCAATGTCTTCAGTGCCGTCGAGCCGGGCAAAATAAAAATTAACAGTTTGGGGAACGGTACAGCCTGCCAGGCCGATATATAATTGTCCGTTGTTATTGTAATCAGGTACAATTACAGGTTGCAGGGCTGATGTTATATTATCAAAACCAAAAGGGTGTAACTGTATAAACCGATGTTCCGGTTTGCCGGTAATATCGATCGTATCTTCCAGCACATAATCAAGGTGCAAACTGTTGAACTCTGGTGTATACGGTTGTGGTGGAATCGGCAGTAGCGGACTAGGGTGGCTTACCGCGTTAGTCGTAAGGTTATATGTGAGCACATGCGGAAAGATCTGATGGCCAAAATCATATTTCAGCGTTACTTTCGCAAATCCCCACCTGGAGGTTTCATTATAATCGTTGCTGTTGGTTATATCAAAATCACCTTTGATAGTATTATTTATATGAAAGGTGTTGTACGTGCCTGCGTTTCGCCGGATGTATTGATTGGGTGAATCTTCATTTGCCTGAACCCATTTACCGCCGCTTAACACCTCCACTTTTCCCGGAACATTACCCTGATTAAAACCTGCCCATTGATTGTTAAACGAAGCTATAGTGAGTGCACTGATGGAAGGATCGGCAACAGTTGTTAAATAATTTTTGTATGCCGTGTAATGTTTAGCCATATTACCTGGCGCACCTTTCCAGTCCATAGCCAGGTGAAATGTTTTCAGATATTTATTGAATGCTTCGCTACAACCCAGCGTAAAAAACGACTTGTTTTTAACCGGCAGATTGCCAAAAGGCTTAAACGCCTGTAACGGGTTCAGCTTTCCATTTTCGCCGGTGATCGTAAATGATTTCACGCCTTCTACATTCATCACCATTTTTTTGAAACTGCTAAATGGCAGGGCAGAAAAATAATTATAAGCTGTAGGAAAGTTCCCATCATTTTTCAACAGGATCTTTACAACAGGGTAGGTGCAGGCAAAATTCGCCTGATGTGTTTTTTCATCGTACGCTACAATGGCGGGAAGCGATTCATCTATTTTTATAAGTAAGAATCTTTTTGAAGTAGCACTGCTAAATGAATTAACACCGGGGGTAAGGTCTACTTCTGCCTGTACCCATCCTTTAGGACCCGTATAATAAGCCGTAAGCGCTGTTCTTGGTAAAGAGGCTGCTCCTTCAATTTCTATACTCAGTCTTCTTCTTCCTTCTTTCGCAAGTAATATGGGTGAACTGATGGCGAAACCGATCTCCGGTTTTTGATTATCGACAGAGCCGAAAGGATACCAGCTACTAATATTGTTTTGCGTGAATAAATTTTCTGTGGCAGCATCTTTCGCAACATATAATGCATTCAATGCACCGGACATAGTTCTGTCGGCATAAATGGTTTTCTTTTTACCAATCGTAACCTGGTTAACAATGATCTCGCGTAGTGTTTTATAAACAAGGTCTTTACCCGTTGCATCCTTACCTGCATTTAGTTCGCGGCCCTGTTCTACTTTAGCCTGTACCGTATTTTTTTCGGGATTGCATATAATGGCCACGTTGTCGGCAACAGCAGGTCGGGGAGCCAGTTGAAGCACATCCTTATAATAAAAATCAAGATGGCGTCCGGTGAACTGATTAAACTGGCCCCGTGCTGTTTGAAATGTTTTCAAAAATGAAAGCAATAGTCCAAGATGAGGAGGAATATCAGCCCTGCTCAGCAGGCTGTCGATATTATCGAATTTTAATGTGTTGGTTGTATAGTCGTACAGGTATGCATAAAAAGCTTCCCAGCGTCCCCACTCGTTCAGCGTGGTATCGTAATATTTTACCAGGGAAGCATAGCGGGCTATCTGCATTACCAGTTGCTCCAGGCTACGGTCGTCCGGATTATAAAACCCGGCCTTCAGTCCGTCGGGAAAGCGTTGCCACTGATAAGTGCCTTCCCGTTTCAGGGGATGCGGTATGCTACAATGTCCGCTCATGAATTATCGTGTGATTTATAAATTTTTTTTTATTGTTGCGCGCCGTTATTCAAAACAAGGTTCCCTTCATCCAGATAAAACGGAAATACCAGGTTATGTCTCGAATTAGTGCTTCGTATCGTATAATCTACTGTTACCAGAATAGTTCCTTCTTCATTGGTTGCTTCTGCCTTAACGTTCTCAGGATTAATTCTTGGCTCGAAAAAATAAATAGCTGTAAACACCAGGTCCTTTATATAACTGATCAATGATTCGTTCAGTGGTTCAAACAACAGCACGTCCATATTGCAGCCGTAATTGGGTTGCATAAGGCGTTCACCTACCCGTGTGCAAAGCAGCACCTGCAAACTGTTTTGTATATCGGCTTCATTGCTCAGCATTTCTACTGTGCCGGTCAATTTGTTAAACTCTGGCGGGAAGGCCCAGCCTGTTCCTAAAAATGAATTTGATGTGCTCACGTGTTTTATTTTTTTATCCTCCAATCATTACAGTTGGGCAGCCTACGGCACTCATGGCGCCGCAGATGCAAACATCGGTTGTTCGAATGGCCGGCATACCGCCAATCATTACGGTAGCGCTTCCTACAGGAAAAGGGCTCGATGTGATGTGTCCCGTATTAGGCGGAATTACACATACATGGTTATCACCCATTACGGCCGCGGGCATACTGCCGATCATTACTGTAGCACAACCCGGCCCAATTATAGTGCCTCCGTGGGTAGTTACATCTCCAACTCTTGCTGCTGCTGGCATATTATTTTAATTTTCTTTGTTCGGTTATTGTCTTAGTTAATATTTACCATACTCCCTTTTACATTGGTTACGGCGCTTGACGAAAGTTCTGCGCCGCTGCCGCCTGAGGCCTTGTACTGTGCGTTGGCTTTGATCTCGGCATTATTACCCTCTATCGTAATGTCACCGCTGGCCTTTACTTTAAAATCCTTACTGCTGGTGATTTCAATACCGCTATCGTTCATTACAATTTTATTCCCGTTTTGATCTTCCAGCGTAATGCCTTTCTGATCTTCGCTCACTAGTATTTTATTTCCGGCAGGCGTATCGAATAGCATTTCCTTTTTATTATCATCCATCTGCCATTTCATTTTTTCACGGCTATAGATGCCTTTGATATCATTCGCATCTGCTGGTGTAATGGGGGAGGCATTTTTACTGCTGTGTAAACAACCCAGTATCACGGCATACAGCGGATTATCGTCAACAAATCCTACGATTACCTCATCACCAATTTCAGGTCTGAAATAACTGCCTCTATTGTTTCCGGCATCCAGTGTGGCTACTCTTGCCCAGATGGCTTCATCAGCGCCGCCCAGTGTAGGTAACTGGATCAGTACACGAAATTCGCTCAGCGGGTCTGATTCCAGTTTTTTGACGGTGCCTGTCTGCAAACCTCTGATGCCCGGTAAATATCCCTGCGCCGGATTGGTCACTACATCACGATACTGACTCACATAGTTTTTGTTTCTCCATCCGAATTGCAGATCAGTATCCCATCGTCCTTCGCGAATACTATGCTGTACGCCTGTTACAAAAGCTTTTCCATTATAACGGTCACCCACACGATTTAGCTCTACCAGATCACCGGGCCAGATGGTGGCAAAGCCAATACATTGCACCCGGCCGCATATTTTACTTAAATGATGTCTGATCATAGTGGCTTTCGCAACCGCATCCAATGTGTCGGTTGTCGTATCACCCTGCCAGAAAACAGCAAGCGAACTATTGCCTACAGCCCCGGCAGCATCATTGGCAGTAAAGTTGCCGGGCTCTTTTCCGTTCCAGTCGTTATTGGCAGTGGTGTCGATTACTTTCTGGTCAGAAGCGCTCCAGCCGCTTACTTTTACCTCATTGTAACAATTACGGGCATCCAGGTCTGCTTCAAATTCAAGAATGGAAGTGCCATAATAAAGACTCAATACGACCGATCCATCCAGCACCGGGCTTTTTACCAGTATTTTATCATACTTCGGCAAAACAAACATGCCATTCGCCTCAGCACGCACGTTAATAAAATCCCAGTCGGTGCAATTTGGCTGCAATAAATGTTTGTGTTGAAGAGTAGTGGCGTCAACATCTTTTGGTTCGGTAATCAGGTCTTCAATGATTTCACTATCTTTTTTGTCTTTAAAGGAGTTGGTATTCCTGTTCAGCGTTGTAGTAAATATCTTATGTTTGGCTACAATCGTGAGCAGCGAAGATTGCCCCTGTAAAATTCTGATGCTTTGCTTTACGATCATTCCTTTGAAGATCGTATCTTCCTGACCGTGATAACCTGCCTTGATCTCTATTTCAACGCCCGGCATAAAATCAGCGCCATTGCTCGCTTCAAAAGTTTCCTGGCTTACATCGCCATCAAGCAAAATAATTTCTGCTTCAGGCACTTTATGAGCTATATGGCTCACTTTTACACTCATCACCCGATAGGTGGCAGCAATGGCAGTACCGCTCACCAAAATGGTTTTGGTGGGAAGATCGGCCGGTGCCGGTGTAGGTACTACTCTGCTGTTATCGTCGGGCATACATGTTTATTTTTTTGATACCGGTGGAAAGAAAATTTCGGTTCCTTCCGGCAGGTTTCTAAATGTGTCAAAGTTGTTGGCTCTTGCTACTTCCAGGTAATACGTATTCTTTTTATAAATGCTGTTGGCCATACCAATCAGCTTATCACTTCTTTTCAATTTTCTTGAGTGCGTGAGATCAGGTGAGTTTTTGTTATTGATCATTTCACTCAGGTCCTGGTCAAGACAACTCGTAAAGCTCGCGTTTACTTTTGCCCGCAACGGTTTGGCTGTTGGCGTAAAAAGATTATAGGTTATATCAACCGACTTCAATACACACTTCAACAATACCGAACCGTAGAGGATCTTCAGATAATTCGGTTTATGCTCATCATCTTTAAGCAGGTATATAACCTTCAGGAATTTTTCTACTTCCTGGGGCACATCTTTTTTAGGTTCACCATTTGCGCCTGTGCCATCTATGATAAATTCAAAAGCATAATCCTGCGGTTTGATTCTTTTGAAGGTCATAGGGGCGCTGGTAGAACCATCAGCCTGCCGGTCGTCGCGATCTACCTGTAGCTTTACAGCAATGTTATTGGGATTGAACATAACGGTATAGCGACCGATAGACGTATCTTCTTCCCTGCAACTCGCGTCTTTACAGGGAATAAAAACCAGCTTGGTGAGTGTACCATCCTGTTGTATTAACCCGGGCATGATTTGTTGTATTGATGATGGTGTTTACGTGACGGCGAAAAAGGTCCCATTGTGTTCAACGTTCATCTTTATCGTTCATTTTTTTCATTACTTCGTCCAGCACCTGCTGTATTTTTTGCTGGTTATCGTTCAGCGGCATTACCGATTGCTGAGCCGTTTCAGGCGCTGAGATGGTAGCGCGTATTACCAGTTCATTTATTTCGACAGGCATTATTGATCAATTGACAGAATGATAAATTGGTTGCGTTTATAATCCAATAGCTGTAGTAAGCTTATCCAGCAAACTTTCTTTCTTAAATAATTGGTAGGAGAGCTCAAGGCTTTCAATTAGAAAGTTATTATCAGTCGCCTTGAAATCGCCCATGATTATTTTTACCGGATAAGCATTTTTAAAACTCCAGATCTGTGCAGGCAGATGCATTTCGTCCAGCAGCATTACCTGTACCTGACAGGGCTTTATATCAAAATTGCTGATGGCATCGTCGGCCCACTTCATCAAAGGCGAGGGGAGAGAAGAAAAATATCCGCGTTTTAAAACCAGATTGGGATACTTTGCTCTTTGCGGCAGTTTATGCACAAACCTGTTCTCGCCGCCTTCAATCAACTCTTCGGTTGTCATTTCAACATTCAGTCCGCCCACTTCAGTCCACCGCGTATCAATATCGGCCGTGCTTACTGATATAGGACCAACACTCAAACTCTGGCCGATCCCTTCGAAGCGAACGATAAAATGAAACCCCACCGACGGGTATTTGATCACATCTAATAATGCCATAGCGTTTAACTATTGTTTTCTACACTAATGCCTTCGTGTGCCAGCTCAAGCGTTTCAATGATTAATTCATTACCGGTTGCTTTCAATGATCCACCGTCTGTTTTTACCGGCCATGCATTGCGCACACGCCATACAACTACCGGTTCATGATTTTCATTTAATAAACTGATAGTAATATCGCGGCGGTCGATTTTATTCAACTGGTGTGAGTTCCACCAGAGGAAGAATTCATTGTCACCTTTCGCTACACCTCTTTTTAAAGTGATGTTCCCGTATTTCTGCATACCGGGCATTTTGATAGTGCTGTAATCGGGCATGCTGCCATCACGGTATTCAATAACCTGAGTTTCTACATTCAGTCCTGATACTTCAGAAAATCCAATATTCGAGCCGTTCCACTCAACCCTGAAGTGAAAAACAGGTAAGGGATATTTAGTTGCCATGTATAATCTTTTTAGATGTTGATAGAATTAAGTTAAGATTGCTGTAACAGGTGCGAGAATCGAAGGATCACAAACTCTGCCGGACGAACTGCTGCCATAGCCACTTCTACAATTAATCGTCCTTCCAGTATGTCCTGTGCTGTCATGGTAATACCCAGTCCGCAATGAACGTAATATGCCTGTTCCGGTTTAGCGCCGGCCAGTGCACCCTGCTTCCACAGATTGTTCAGGAAATTATCAATCTGACCACGGATGCGTGCCCAGGTATTGGCATCATTAGGTTCAAATACACACCATGAAGTACTTTTCTTACAGCTTTCTTCTACAAAACTGAACAACCGGCGAACGGGTACATATCTCCATTCATTATCATTGCCTGCCAGTGTTCTTGCGCCCCATACCAATATGCCTTTGCCATAAAACGGGCGAATAGCATTGATTGATTTGCCCGCATTCGGATCTACATTCAATCCTTCCTGCGTAGTATCATCGATAATTTCACTTACATCACTCACCGAATTGATCGAAACATTCGCAGGTGCTTTCCATACACCACGGTTCCTGTCTACTGAAGCATAAATACCTGCAACAGCGCCGGATGGCGGTAATGTATTCACCTTGCTGTTAAGCACGGTCAATATAGAATTATAAATAGGCAGATCGGGTGTCAGCGCATTTTCTGTAGCCAGTTCATAAGCCTGACCAATAGAGATAGCTGAATTGAGACCTGCTTTCACTGTCTGGAAAATTTTTGTAAGCGCTGAAAAAGCGGCGGTTCCTTTTGCGGTAAGATCTGCGCCCGATATTAAGTTATCATTTGCAGCGGCAGCAGGAGCCCAGGCGGCATCTGTAAACAGAGTAAAATCTATTCCTGGTTGATCAGCTGCAGTGCCGGTAATTTCAGGCGCTCCGATCCGGTATGCTTCATTATCGAGATCTCTGAACGTTTGCAGGGAAGCTTTGAGATTGGTGCCCAACAAACCTTCAATAGCAGTTCGCAAACCGTTGTTAGCGATCAGGGTTGTGCGAATAGGATGTCCGGCAATTGGACCGGCTGTGTTCGTCGAATCTGTTTCAGCAGCATGTGCTGTAACCAGACCTTCCAGTTGCGCAAAATTTCCAAATACAAATTCGAAAGCCGATTTAAGCGCTGCTGTTCTGGCGGCATCACCTGCTCCGCCGGCAGCCGCTCCGTTAAAAGCATTTACATATCCCTGATATGTAATATCCAGGTTATTGCTGTTGAACGGATCTGTTACCAGTTTGCCCGAGAACAACGATAGTCTTGCGTTGATGGCGTCGTTATCGGTATAAATGTTCTTAAAATCGTCGAGCTTCGTTTTGATGGGGGTGCCATTGGCATCTTTATCGGCATCAGAAAACAGTGACTTTAACTCCATGGGATTGTTGGCACTGTCGAAAAGATTTTTGCTGATGTCGCGCAACCTGAACGTTTTGTCGTAAATGGTTTTTATAAAAGGAGAATAAGCGGCTCCGTATTTCAGGTTGTTCATACCTATTTTAGTACGGAATGTTTCAGCCTCTTCTTCTACTGTTTTAGTGCTTTCATCAGGTATATCCAGCACCGCAAAACGGTCGCCGAGGTCGCCGCATTGTTTTAAAGCAGCTTGTTGTATACCTGCCAGCTTGTCCCAGTCTACGTTTCCGCTGGTCCTGATATTTACGGCATCGGGAAAAAGTAGAATAGTGGGCTCATCAAATTTCCTGATTTCATTTAATGCGTTGGTAATATTGGTAGCGCGGGTAGCATCGTTATCACTGGCGCTGTATTTTCCGGCAGAACATATATAACATACACCACCGCCATTATCAAAAAACAGTCGCATGCTTTCGTACAAATTGTAAATGCTGTTTGCTACTGTTGTGTGTTCATCATCTACAATGCTGCCGTTTAATCGTACATGTATATCGCTATAAGAGGGGCCTTTTCCAAAATATTGTTCATATTCCAGCAGGCTCTTAATGCGCGTGGGTATCAGAATAAGGTCGTCGGTCACAAAGCGTTTTGCCTGTTCGGTGTAGCCGGCGAAGGCAGGGATCGCCGTATCTACTTCTGCTACTGAAGGGGGAAGTTTAGTAATTTCTTCCACATACACGTTAGGTGTTTTGTATGTTGCCATGTTAATACAGGTTTAAAATGAATGCATTTTTATGTTTGATCATGTATGGTCAAAAGAATCCCGCAGGGAAGCTATCCCAGGCATTATATGACCGTATATGATATTGGTTATGCTTTCGGAATTTGTAAAGCAAACTGCGCAAAACTGTTGTCGCTGAGGTTTTTCTTGTACTCGAGGAAATTGTTTTTTAATACCCTGATCAGAGAAACGGTATCGGTAATATCCATACTACCAGTCAGCAGGAATTTCTTTGTGAAACCTCCCACTTTACATTCATAAATACCAGGTTGCAGTGATGAAGCATCTACAGTAAATGTAAATTGCGCAACACCACCGGCGTCATTCACGCGCACAGGTTGTATATTCAGATTGACCAGGTTATTTTTTTCATCACGTATTTCAAGTGCGGCAAAATCGGCCGTCAACCCACTGTCGGCCTTTGTTACATTGAATGTGAATACAGGATTGATCACTTTCACATCTTCCCGGGCAGTGATGGTAGCAGGCCCTCCAGACACGGCTATCAATGCATCATACAAAACAGGGTATCCAATGCTTTTGGCCACATCGTCGGTGGAATGAAATTTCAATCCCTTTATCTTTTCTTTATTGGAAAAAGAAAGTCCGAAATAAAAATACTGATCAGTGTCGATGGTAATGGTCGGCTCGCTTGTTACCGGAGCACCGGCCGGCGTTTCGGTTCCTTCAAAATAAATAGTGGCTGTATTCTCTTTATACTGTGGCTTTAATTTAAAGTTGTACAAGGCATCGTCGCTTGGAGACATAGCAGAAAGTATAAGTCCGTCAGATGAAACACCGGTAGCCGCCAGCTCATAAGAAACTGCTACCGAAAAAAGGGCCTTATACCTTGTGATAACCATGTTTATGATTCAAATTGTTTTTGTTGCAGATCAATACCAATAGCCCTTACGTCGCCTGTTGTATCCAGAGCCCGGTTGGCTTGTATAGCTACCACTCTTAGTTTATATAGCAGGGAGGGCGAAAGTTTTTCGCCCAATGCCTGCCACATACTGTTATTTTGTTCAAGGGTCTGCGTATACAGATCAACCACAATTTGCTCCAGCGGCTCATAAGCAGGGTTCATAAAATCAGGCTTGGTAAAAACACATTTGCCCTGCAATACCGTTGCTACATTGCCTAGTTGCTTCAGCGCCTCTGCATAGTTCTTTCCTGAATACTGATAGGTAACCAGTATATATAAATTAAGGTGTATCTCGGGATTGATAGTGGTGTAAAAATTATCGGTTGGCTTTACGCGCCTTTGATGAATAACTTCTTTCAGAATTTTTTCTTCTTCTACGTGTACCAGCGACAGATGGATCTTGCCAGGCTCAATATCATCGTCTTTGGTGATATTGCCCAATGTAGTTAGGGGATTCCCGATTTCCTGCGAGAGAAAATCTCTTAAAAATTTGAGAGCGATGTCGATCATACAGGTTAGTGATTCGATGGTAATGGTAAATTAAAAGTACGATGACCTGTAAAGTAAACCAATGCCCTTTTCGTGGTATTTTTTTTTGACATATAATCTTCTAACTTGCTTTATACAATTTATATCATTGGCCGATCATGCTATAAACCGCGTCACGCTTGAGTTTTCTTTTACTGAAAAAGAAAAGGCGACTGCATTATCAACCACGCGTGACTTCTTTTATAATAATATACTTCCCGTACTTAACAACAACTTTGATGCTATTAATAATGACTTATACATTGATAAACTGGTGATTGACATAGGGTGCACTACCCCTGATGATTTCAGTACACAATTCATCAAAGCCTTTTCACAGACCTGGCAGCACCATGTGAAACAACAGCGTGACCATATTATATATGCCACCGGCGCAAAAGCAATTGATAAAAATAAACAAGGACTTTCTGTAGCACAGGTTGCTTATTTTCTGAAACGGGGATACTGGCCCTGGAACTGGCAAATGAAAACAGAAAAAGAATTGATGCTGGCTGCAGACTTCTTTTTCAAAGACCAGCAACAGCTTTTGGAATTACTGGTACTCATAAAAGATGAAGGAATCGTTGTTGCCGAACGACTTATCAGTTTTATAGCGACGCATGTTGCATGGCAAAGACTGTTCATCAATACAATAAAGCAATATCATACTGCTCTTGAACCGGCCCTGCTATATTTCGATAAACAATTCGAAAAGCAGGTGTTTAAAGAACACAACTTTTATTCAGCTCTTTTTAAAAAGTTGCTGTTGTTGCCATCACCGCTGCAATCTCAAAAGGAGGTAATAAACCTTCTTGTACAAATGGTACAGGAGCAGGTTGCGGCAACACCATTGGCTGATGTGAAAACGATGGTTAAGAAACTGCAGATGCAACTTCAAAAGGCAAATGATCTTTCTGTACTTCGCAGGGTGCTTCCGGTTTTGGAGAATCTGTTTGCCCGCGCGGGGAACGAAGAAATAATTAGTGGTGATAAAAGTAATGATCCCATACCATATTTTACAGATGGTGAAAAGGTACAGGTCACCAATGCAGGACTGGTATTGTTTCATCCTTATCTGCGGTATGTATTTCAGGACCTCGAATGGATAAACAGCAAACACCAGTTTGTAAATAAAAAAGCACAGCAGAAAGCCGTTCTGTGGCTGCAACATGTAATAAATGGAAAAAGCCGGCATCCTGAGCAGTCACTGGTATTAAATAAGATCCTGTGCGGATGGCCGGTTAATAAACCATTGTCTACCCGATGCAATTTTTCAAAAAAAGAAAAACTGGCAGTACAGGACATGATCGATGCGTTAAAAGAACACTGGAGCGTTTTAAGAAATACGTCGGCACATGGCGTGGTTAAAAGTTTTATTGACCGACCGGGTGTAATACAAAAAACAGGAAAGAATTTTTTATTACAGATTGAAAAGAATACTATTGATATCCTGCTCGAAAGCCTGCCTTTTGGAATACAAACCATAAAACTTCCCTGGAATGCGTATATTATCCATACAGAATGGGTCAGCTGATGCCCATGCACCGGAAGCGGCGTTTATTGAACAGCAACTGGAATGGCTGACCGGTATAATTGATACCCGTTTGAAATTGTATTTCGGACATGAAAGCAATTATGCATCAGTTGAAGAACATTCAGCAAACGATAGTGTGTGGTATACTCAAATGTTCCGGCAACGAGATTTTTCTTTTGCCGATAAAGTATTGTTATGGTTGAGTGTTGCGCCGGTTATGAAACCGCAGTTGCTGGATTGTTTCTATGTAAAGAACCAGGATATTGATAACCGCTTTTCTGAGTTCGGCGCTTTCAGGGCGGTGCAGTTAAACGGTCTGTTACCAACGCTCGATACGCTGTTGTTCATCTTATGCGGTGATGATACACAGGAAAGGATCTTTTATCTTAATCATTTTAACCGCAATCATTTTCTTTTTGCCTCTAATCTTATACAACTCGAACCGCCTGCTGCTCCATCGGAACCATTCACCGCTTCGGTGATTGTAGCGTCGAACGATTTGATTGAATTGATCCTGCGTGGAAAAGAATACGCCCCTGAATTTTCCCATACATTTCCTGCCAGACATCTTACTACCGGGCAAAGCTGGGATGACCTGGTGCTGGAAGAAGAAACATTAAAACAAATAGAGGAAATTAAAACATGGATTGAATTGGGAAACGCTATGCTGGATGAGCTCGATCTGCGTCAGAAAATAAAACCCGGTTTCCGCAGTTTGTTCTTTGGCCCTCCCGGCACGGGAAAAACGTTCACAGCCGCTTTACTGGGAAAACATACCGGTTATGATGTGTATCGTATTGATCTGTCTCTCATCGTCAGCAAGTTCATTGGCGAAACAGAAAAAAACCTTACCCGCATATTCGACCGGGCCGAACATAAAAAGTGGATCTTGTTTTTTGATGAAGCCGATGCTTTGTTCGGGAAAAGAACACAGGTGAAAGATGCACATGACCGCTATGCCAATCAGGAAGTGTCGTTTTTGCTGCAGCGGGTGGAAGATTACAACGGACTCATCATTCTCGCTACCAATCTGCGATCGAATATTGATGAGGCATTTGCCAGGCGTTTTCAGAGCCTGATCGATTTTCATATGCCGAGACCTAAAGAAAGATTACGCATCTGGCAAAACACTTTTTCAAAGAAAACAAGTTTTGCACCCGAAGTAGACCTGGCAAAGATCAGTGCTGATTTCGAGCTCAGTGGTGGCAGTATAGCCAACGTGGTTCGTTACTGCTCCCTGCTGGCCATGAAAAGGACTGGCAGACTTATATATAATGAAGATTTGCTGGAAGGGATCAGAAAAGAATTTTTGAAAGAAGGAAAGACCATATAAACACATCTTACCACAAAGTGGTATTGACCAATACAATAAATTTTTACTACTTTAGTAATCATCAATAACCTTCATCAGCACTTTGGCTGTTAAAACAGTTGCCATAAAGCAAAGGGCCGTACAGGCCAGTCCGCCGGCGAAAAGCGGGAATGCCAGAAGCGTGCAACGCCGGGTTTTGCCGGGGCTGCAGGTTCTGCCTTCCTCTGTTCAGCGCAAGCAACAGCCCGGCAGCTGGGTACATCAGCAAACGTTGAAACCGGTAAACAGCCGTCCGCTTGTACAGCCTAAAGTAAAGATTCACGCACCCAATGATCATTTTGAAAAAGAAGCCGATAAGGTAGCTGATAAAGTAGTAAGCAACCAGCCGTTAACTTCCTCTGAACGGATCAGTCCGGTAACTACCGGAGCACAACGAAAAAGTTCACCTGCAACATCTATATCTCATACCACGCATCCTTTACACTCGGTACTAAGCAACCAGAGTTCAAGGGGTAGTCCACTGCCCGTACAAACACGTGCACATATGGAAAGCCGCATGGGCGCTGACTTCAGCGGCGTGCGCGTTCATACCGGTCAGGAAAGTCATGAAGCCAATGCTTCCATTGGAGCCCGGGCATTTACGCACGGGGGACATATTCATTTTGCGCATGGGCAGTTTAACCCGAATACCAGATCGGGCCAGCATCTTTTAGCTCATGAATTAACACACACCATTCAGCAGGGCGCCAGCCCTTCTGCTGCATCTTCACCTACAATTTCCTCCGCCATTCAGCGGAGCAGTAATACTATTTCATTCAATCATGCTGAGCATATAGCTGACAGGGGACCACCTGCCGTGATACAATGTTCACGGGTCGACGATGCCATTGCAAGGGTGGGAGAGTTATTACATGATCTTCCCTCTATTACCGACGGATTGGAAGGCGCCAAAAGATGGCTCACCACAAAACTCGGGAGGTTTGCTTCTTTTATCCCCGGTTACTCGGCCCTGTGTGTAGTGCTTCAGCATAACCCTATAACGGGCGAACATGTCGACCGAAATGGCAGAAACTTTATAACAGCCGCTCTGGATATTATTCCCGGCGGCAGTCTGCTCAAACAAAAACTTGAAGAATTAGGCGCCATCGACCGCGCCGCCGCCTGGATAGATACTCAGTTGGAAAGGCTATCCGGAATTGTTGGCGCCATTCGCGATGAATTTACCCAGGCATGGAATGCTTTGGGACTTACTTCCATTTTAGACGGACCACTAAACATACTCAGAAATTTCGGTAACATTTTAGACAGAGGCATCAATAGCCTCATCAGCTTTGCCGAAAGAGCCGCTTCTGAGCTCCTTGCTATTGTAAAGCAATTCCTCTTAACACAGATTGTTGATTTCATAAAGAACCATACCAATGCGTATGAGCTGCTGAAGGTAATTATCGGCCACGACCCTGTTACGGAAGAACGGGTAGCAAAGAACGGAACAACCATTCTCAATGCCTTGCTTGAACTCGGTGGTGAACAGGGAAGAGAGCAACGCCGGCAAATGCAGGATACCGGTACTTTCCAAAAGGCGGCTGACTGGATTGATCGTGGCATAACCGTGTTTGGCAACCTGTATGACACAATCCGTAACAACTTCGGATTGATATGGAGCGTCGTTTCCATTGAAAGTCTCATGCACCCGATTGACACATTCAACCGAATATATAACACCTTTGCTGAACCGGTTCGAAACGTATTGCGGTTTGTTGAAGATGCATTGCGCGCCATACTTGGTTTGATAAAAGAGGTATTGATGCAAAGGCTGTCTGCCTGGGCCAGAACCGTAAGAGGCTATTCACTGATAACTGTGATCATCAATAAAGATCCATTTACTAATCAGGTAGTACCGAGAACTATTCCCAATATCATTCGCGGCTTTATGAGCCTCATGGAAGGTGGTGAAGAACAATACCGCCAAATGGAAGAAAGCGGTGCTATTGCAAGAACCACACAGCAGATCAATGCCGCCGTCGCCAGGTTGAATATGACGCCTGCTGCCATTGTACAACTGTTTATCGATCTGTGGAATTCGTTCAGTTTTAACGACCTCGCACATCCGATCACGGCATTCCAGCGTATACTGGCTCGTTTTGGTGTACCGATCGCCAGACTGATCGCCTTTATTATCGAGATCGTAAAGATCGTGATACATGTTATCCTCGAGCTCATGAACTTCCCGTTCGATATCATTAATAATATTATCACCCGCGCCATGGCGGCTTTCGAAAGGATCAAACGTGATCCTGTCGGCTTCCTGAAGAATTTGCTGCGAGCCATCAAACAGGGCTTCATACAGTTCTTCGGTAATATTGGAACTCATTTACTCAATGGGGTAGTGGGGTGGCTCATGAGCGAATTGCGCGATGCAAACGTTCCTATTTTACAGGATTTTTCATTACGCGGTGTGATAACATGGATAATGCAGGTGCTCGGCATCAGCATGGAAGCCATCTGGGAAAAGCTCGCAGCTCATCCGAGAATTGGCCCTGAACGTGTAGCGCGCATCCGTAGCATGATCGATCGGCTCGAAGGCATCTGGACATTTATACGCGATGTGCAGCAACGTGGCATGGCCGCGATATGGGATAAGATCCAGGAACAACTCAGTAATTTATGGAATACGGTTATTGATGCCGTTAAGAACTGGATCATGGAACGCATCGTTAATCAGGTCACTGCCAGATTGCTCAGCATGCTCGACCCCACAGGTATCATGGCTGTTATCAACAGCGCCATTGCTATCTACCGCGCGGTGCAAAGCTTCATCAGGTACCTGCGGCAAATGCTCGAAGTAGTCAATTCATTTGTAAATGGCGTAGCCGATATAGCAGAAGGAAATGTAACCACTGCAGCTAATTATCTCGAAAGGACCATGGACCGTGCCATGCCGATAGTAATCGGTTTCCTGGCCAATCAGGTAGGCTTAAGCGGTATCGGCAGAAGGATCGGAGAAATGGTCACCGCCGCCCGGCAAATGGTAGACCGCGCACTCACCTGGCTGGTGAACCGCGCTGTAGATACAGGCTTTGCGATCTTCGACAGACTGATGAGTATGGGAAGAAGTGCTGTGGGGGCTGTACGAGGTTTCTTTGCAAGGTTATTAGGTATCAGACAGCCGTTTACTATGGGCAATCAGTCGCATACGCTCTACTTCAGGCAAAGCGGAAGTACTGTAGAATTAATGATGCAAAGTGAACCGCAGGCTGTAAGAACATTCCTTGCCAACCAGCAAACAGTGCATGCAAACAATCCTACTAAGCTGCAAACTGTAAGGAGCGCTCAGCGACAATTGGGAGCTGTGGAAAGGGCATACCAGGATATTCAAGGACGCCAGCATGACAATCAGGATGCGCCGCCTGCTGCATACGAGAATCTGCATAGGGAGATCACAACGCTGGTCGGATTTTTGTCATCGCTCGGGGGCAGATTAGCACCTACGGGAAAAAATGATAATCCGCTGGATGCTATTGAAATGAGATGGGTGAAAACAGGCTATCCCCTACAAATTGAATTGCCCGTAACCCGCCAAACGATCGCTATTAATCAACCTACATTAGTTGAAATTCCGAACGTCGGCAACCTGGCAAATCTCCGTAGGCAAGGATTTATTGACGAAACGATCTATATTGGAATAAATTCAAGGAGCGTATTCTGGCCTTCCGTTGGAAAAGTTTGGCAGCGCATCCCGGCACGCGATGCCAGATCGGGAACGGTGCAAAGACAATTCAGACGCTTGTTAGGCGAATTAGGTTATAATTGGACCGCAAAAAACGAAGAAGCTGATCACGTAAGAGACCTGCAGTGGGGCGGCGAGGATGCTTATGCAAATCTATGGCCATTACCGAGAGCAGCCAATAATGCCGGGAATGCTATATTAAATCAACTGGTAACTTATGAAGATGACGCAGGTGTATTGCAGCCTAATGTACCATTACATACAATCCCTGGAAACAGATATTTCAGAATAATTGCAATGGGGTGATAAAAAAAAATGCAAAGGATCGGTTTCCACAACTTTTCGTGAGTCGGATTGGAATCTCTTCAAACGAGTTGAGGGGAGGATTTAGGCGGACAATTAAACTAAGCAATTGATTTTATAGTCACTAATTAGTGAATCGAATTATTTTGTTTTCTGTTCGCGATTTGCAAACAGCGAACAAGTGCCTATAGTAGTCGAGCTAATACATTATAAAGAGTATGCTGTCATTGAAGGATTATCCATCCGGGTATTTTCTGCGCCCTATTTCCTGGCAACAAAACTGGATGCTTTTGTAGATCGGGGAGAAAATGAAGGTAGATTCAGTTCCGATTTTGAAGATATTGTCCATGTTCTAAATAACCGTCAACTAATTTGGGAAAATAATTGGCTTTCCCCACCACTAGCCTGTAGCCGCTACTTACAACAGCATCTTTCCTATCTCTTGATCCCACCAAACTAAATCTGTGTTATATTTAGTAGATGAAAGCGATACTACTAACGATTGCAGTTATGGCCTCATCTGCACTATTTGCACAAACGCCCACAGAGAATTATGCTGTTGATTCGGCCAGTGTGGTACAACCGGGTGTCCCAAAAGGAGAAGTACTGAAATTTACCTTTGATCATTCTACCATCTTTCCCGGCACCTGGCGTGAATACTGGATATACATACCTGCGCAGTACCGGCCCGATAAACCGGCCTGTGTTTATGTGAACCAGGATGGCATACAATGGAATGCACCTACGGTATTCGATAATCTTATTTACAAAAAAGAAATGCCGGTCACCATTGGGGTTTTCGTAACGCCGGGCCGGGTAATGCCCGACAGTGCTGCAACCTCACTTGCACGTTTCAACCGCAGTTTTGAATACGATGGATTAGGCGGTGCTTATGCACGGTTTATTCTGAATGAGATCTTGCCCGAAGTTGAAAAACAAAAAACTACTGACGGTCGTGTTATACGCTTGTCCAAAAGTGGCAACGACCGTGCTATAGGAGGTTCCAGCAGCGGTGCTATTTGTGCCTTCACGGCTGCGTGGGAATATCCCGATGAATTTTCGCGCGTGTTCAGCGCCATTGGTACGTATGTTGGTCTACGTGGCGGTGACCGCTATCCGGTGCTTATCCGCAAATACGAGCCAAAACCGATAAGGATCTTTCTGCAGGACGGGGCCAATGATAACAACAGTTATGGCGGCGACTGGTGGAAGGCAAATGAAATGATGGAACGTTCATTCATTTTTGCCGGTTATGAAGTAAACCATGTTTGGGGTGAAGGCGGCCACAACGGCAAACAGGCTACAGCCCTTTTCCCCGATGCCATGCGCTGGCTTTGGAAGAACTGGCCCACGCCGGTAGCGAAAGGAAATTCAAAGAACCCGTTTTTAAACGATATACTTGTTCCCGGTGAGGACTGGTTGTTGGTAGCGCAAGGATACCAGTTTACAGAAGGTACGGCAGCTAATGCGGCAGGAGAAGTTTTCTTCCAGGATATTCCAAATGCAAAAACATATAAGGTTACACTGGACGGGAAATTGGTTACGATAAACCCTAATTCCAAAAGAGCAAGCGGCACCAGCTTTGGCGCCGATGGCAAACGGTATGAAGTAGCCGGCGCAACCAAACAAATCATAAGCTATGATAAGAATGAGAACGTGACAATTATAGCCGATAGCGTTCCCGGCAACGATCTTGTTGTAGCCGGCAATGGAAATATCTACGTTACAGTACCCGATGGCGCCGCCAAACCGGGTAAGATCTATCTTATTAGGCCCAATGGAGAAAAACTGGTCGTGGATGAGGGCTTAAAATTCCCAAACGGCATTACGTTATCGCCCGACCAAACACAATTATACGTCGCAGAATCGGCATCTCACTGGATATGGTTATACAAAATTCTGCCAGATGGGAAACTTGCTTATAAACAACAATATGGCTGGCTGCATGTACCCGATACAGCTGAAAACGCCTGGCCAGATGGCCTTAAATGTGATACAGCGGGAAGAGTATACACGACAACACGGTTGGGCATACAGGTACTAGACCAGATAGGCCGTGTAAATGCGATCATACCAGTGCCCTCGGGCACGCCTTCCAATTGCTGTTTTGGCGGCGTCGATTTTAATACCATTTATGTTACCTGTGGCGACAAGGTCTATCGCCGCAAACTCAAAGTGCGTGGCAACAATACATTTGAAAGCCCGCACAAACCGGTTACACCAAAGCTGTAAACGCCGGAGATAAAAACAGGTTAATCGCCACGGGCAAATATTTACAATTAGTTACAATGGTTAACGTTGGTTAGACCCCGTAATCGTTTCGTTAACTTTATCCCAAATATAAATCGCTCTTTTTTTATCTGTAACCTTCATTATGTAATTACCATTTTTGTCTACTTTTTCTGTCGCTTCTTCTGTAGTCATATTCCAGATTATGGTATCGGGTTTCCCATTCTTTTCATTCGGAAAAGTAAAAGTTTCAGTATGATAGTACGCATCGGCATCACCCATATTTGTTTTATCAGGAAAGCGTACGAGTTGATTGTTCTTTGTCCAGGCCATGTAATAATCGTAGGTAGGGATGCCGCAGGCATCGCCGCTAAAACTAAGTTCTATGATATTCTGTATGTTGGTAAGGCCCATACCGCTCATTATTTTGCCAGAGCTGTAATTGGCACTTTCGTCATCGGGAGTAACAATTGCCGCTTTTGCCAGTATTTTGCCGTTCTGTACTACTTTAAGTTTTACCAGATATCGTGGTATAGTATCCCTGGTATTTCCCGACAAATAAATACTATCAGCCCGCCGCTCTATGCCGTATATGAATTTAATATCTCCACGGCGTAGTGGTTCACCACTCACAAGTCCTTGCCAGATATAACCGTTTAGGGGCTCATTATTTTTGGTATATTTTATTTTCAGCCATGGACTTTTGATTCCCCGAATGGTAAGGCAATTGGAACTTACTCCTGTAACGGTAATGTTGTCGCCCGCAAACAGTGTGTCAACAGGTGGTTGTTTTGTATCGGGTGCAATACGAATAAATGCCGTGTCGGAAAAAATATAGCGGTCGGCAGTATCACCATAGATCCTGCAACTACGCATATCATAGAATTGAGGGTCATCCTGTGCATACACAAAATTAGTAAGGGCAATAAACAGGATTAGGGTCAGTTTTTTCATGGGATGCAAAATAGTGTATGTTCAGAAGAAAAGATGACCATTTTTGTGATCCGGATTGGAATTGCTTCAAACCAATTGAAAGAACTGAGCCAGTTATTCAAGATCAAAGCTTTGATTTTTAATAGCCTTTGCCCTGATGCGTAGGCAATTTCCATGGGGTTTGCTATACTTTTATTCCACTACAAGTCTCAAAATTCTTACCTTTATCAGAGTTATGTGCCATTTCTGTGATTTTTGTCACATAATTGGCACGTAATGTGTGAAAAATGGAAATAAAAAGATCAATACAAAAACGATTATCTGCCTGGAAACAGGCCCAGGATCGAAAGCCACTCATATTGCAAGGAGCCAGACAAGTTGGCAAGACCTGGTTATTGAAGCATTTTGGCACATCTGAATTTGATGCAGTAGCCTATTTTAATTTCGAAGAACAGCCAGACCTAAAACAGTTCTTTGAAAACACAAAGGATGTACCACGCATTATAGAAAACTTGTCTTTGGTTCATGGGCGACCCATATTACCGCAAAAAACGCTTGTTATTTTTGATGAAATCCAGGAATGCAATGATGCGCTGAATGCGCTAAAGTACTTTTGTGAAAATGCCCCTGAATTTGCCGTTGCATGCGCTGGTTCGTTGTTGGGAGTGACGATGTCGCGTGGCAACTCTTTCCCGGTGGGAAAAGTTGATTTTCTGCAGCTAAATCCGGTCTGTTTTTCAGAGTTTTTGTCTGCAGCCGATCCTGCCTTATTTTCCTTCTTAGAAAGCATTAATCAAATTGAGCCACTTCCGGATATTTTCTTTCATCCGTTGGTTGACAAATTGAAAATGTTTTTTATTTGCGGAGGGATGCCGGAAGCTGTAGTAGCATTGTTAGAAAAACAAGATATGGCAAAAACCCAGCAAGTGCTGCAAAATATTATCAATGCGTATGCCCTTGATTTTTCAAAACACGCAGAAAATAAAGATATTCCTAAAATCAATCATCTTTGGTCTTCCATCCCTTCTCAATTAGCAAGGAATAATAAAAAGTTTCTTTATCAATCAGTAAAAAGTGGTGCTCGTGCCCGTGAATATGAAGATGCATTGCTCTGGCTTTCACATGCAGGATTAATACACCGAATCTTCAGGATATCAAAGCCTGGTTTGCCTCTTTCGGCCTATGATGATCTCTCGGCATTTAAGCTTTATTTAATCGATGTAGGGTTGCTACGCAGGCTTTCACTTTTGGATCCAGTAGCAATAAGAGAAGGAAACCGGTTATTTACAGAGTTTAAAGGTGCACTGAGTGAAAATTATATTTTACAACATCTAATCGCTAGTTTCGAGGGCACACCGCGTTATTGGACATCGGGAAGTCAGGCAGAAGTAGATTTCGTAATTCAGGTAAAGAATGAAATCATTCCTATAGAAGTAAAATCAGACGAAAATACACGTAGCAAAAGCCTTACCGTTTATAACAACCTTTATCAACCGCCTGTCCGTATCCGGTATTCCTTAAAAAACTTAAAAAAAGATGATGGATTAATCAACATTCCATTATTTATGGTTGATTATACTGAGAAGCTACTTGGGTTCTGACGAATGAAACATTTGGGAATTGAAATTCATTTTCGACAATAATACTGCGGAACTCTCCCACCAATTAGCCATTGAAAACAGAAGCTTGGCAAACAAAAAAGCAGCTCAATCAATGACCTGTTTTTCGTGACCCCATCACGATTCAAACCCGAAAACCTTCCCAACCTGTTTGTCGGGCTGCTCTATTCGATTAAGCACGGACACTCCCCGTCTGCGTTTACGTGCTTTAGCAACTACTGTTTTACCCTCCCTGTCGCGCAATACGAGCTCTTTTGCGGGACTTTCTTTGAATCTCCCAGTGATTACAGGATTATTTGAATGGGCCATGAATATTTGGTTTTATGCATGAATAATTTTGTTTGCTTTATCGGTCGCTGCCTGGGAGAGGGCGGGCGGGTTCGCTCTTCCCGTTAGCCCTGAGCGAAAACTCCATCGGCAGTGACTGATACAGCAAATCTACATTGCCGGCCTACTGTCTTTTTCAAAAATGTGACGGTGTTCGATAAGTGGTGTGA
>Ga0105239_10000470_pt1 | contig 59011 bp, 57 predicted proteins | sample KBSC44metaG_FD_92761 | JGI IMG/M metagenome (GOLD analysis project Ga0105239, IMG submission 92761) | Corn rhizosphere microbial communities from Kellogg Biological Station, Michigan, USA - KBS C4-4 metaG | ecosystem: Host-associated > Plants > Roots > Rhizosphere > Soil | place: Michigan, USA...
GCTCGGCGACGAAATCGGCGAGCTGCTGCGCGCGCGCATCGTCGCGGTGCTGATCGGCGAGCGGCCGGGCCTCAGTTCGCCCGACAGCCTCGGCCTCTACCTGACCTTCGGGCCGCGCGTCGGCCGCCACGACGCGCAGCGCAACTGCATCTCCAACGTCCGGCCCGAAGGCCTGCCGATCGCCGCGGCGGCGCACAAGCTGGCCTGGCTGCTTGCTGCCTCGGCGCGGCTGGGCCTGAGCGGCGTGCAGCTGAAGGATGGCAGCGATCGCGGCGAGGCGATCCCGCTGGCCGAGGTCGAACTGCCCAAGCTCGCGGCGGACGCCTAGGGCCGGGCGACGCGGGCCCTGCCGCGTCGCTCCGCGGCATCGCGGCCAGCCTGAACGTCTTGGGGTTTCAGCCCCGGTGGCATCATGCGCACCCAACCTGTTTGCCTCGCGGGAGGGATATGCACATGGTCAAGCTGTTTCATCGCGCCGCGACGCGCGGAGTGGGCGTCGCGGTTTGCCAGCTTGCGCTGGTGGCGGCCGGCGCAGCGGCGCAGGCGGCCGAGAAGCCCAAGCCGCCGCCGGAAGGCAAGAGCGCGGTGCTGGGCAGCGGCAGCAGTGACCTGCCGGTCCTGACCCGCAGCGAGCTGCGTGCCTGCCTGGCGCAGCAGGACAAGCTCACCGCGATGCAGGCCGACGTGATGAAGGAGCAGGCGGCGCTCGATGCCGAAAAAACTGCGATCGAGCAGCAGCGCATCGCGCTGAAGGCCGAGCTCGACACCCTCGACCGCACCAGCGCACCCGCCGTCGACGCCTACAACGCGAAGAGCGCCGAGCAGGACAAGCGCATCGACGCCTACAACCAGCGCGGCGCGCCGTTCAACGCCAAGGCCACCGAGTGGAAGGACGCGCATGCGGCCTGGGATCACGACTGCTCGAATCGCCGCTACCAGGAAAACGACCTGATCATCATCAAGGCCGGCCGATGAAGGAGACCGCGTGAAGATCGACATCAACCCGTTGCTCGTCCGGTGGGACGGCCCCTATGGCCTGCCGCCTTTCGAGAGCGTGCTCGCCGAACATTTCCAGCCTGCCTTCGAGGCCGCGTTGCGCGAACACCGCGCAGAGATCGAAGCCATCGCCGCGAATCCGCAGCCACCCGATTTCGACAACACGATCGCCGCCTTCGATGCCAGCGGGCGCCTGCTGGCGCGCATCGATGCGCTGTTCCAGACGCTCGGTTCCTCGGCCACCACGCCCGAGCTGCAGCGCGCCGAAATGGAGCTGGCCGCGCCGCTCGCGGCGCACGAAAACGCGGTGCGCCAGCACGCGGGCCTGTTCGCGCGCATCGATGCCGTGCACGCGCGGCGCGAGCAGCTCGGCTTGAGCGACCAGCAACGCCGGCTGGTCGAGCGCATGCACCTCGATTTCGTGCGCGCCGGCGCCCGCCTGGCCGCCGGCCAGCGCCAGCGCTACGGCCAGCTGGCCGAGCGCCACGCCGAGCTGATGACGCGCTTTTCGCAGAACGTGCTCGCCGATGAAAACGCCTACCAGCTGGTGCTGCGGAGTGAAGCGGATCTGGCCGGCCTGCCCGACTTCGTGCGCAACGCGGGTCGCCAGGCCGCCATCGAGCGCGGGCTGGCGGAAGCCGGCAGTCACGCGATCACGCTGTCGCGCTCGCTGATCGTGCCCTTCCTGACCTTCAGTGACCGGCGCGAGCTGCGCGAGCAGGCTTGGCGCGCCTGGACGAGCCGCGGCGAGCACCCCGGCGAACACGACAACCGCACGCTCGCCCGCGAGATCCTCGCGCTGCGCAACGAGCAGGCGCGTGCGCACGGCCTGCGCTGCTATGCCGATTACGCCCTGCAGGACAGCATGGCGCTGGAGCAGGGCGCGGTGCGCGGCCTGCTCGAGCAGGTCTGGGTCCGCGCACGGGCGCGTGCCCGGCAGGAGCTGGCCGAACTGCAGGCCTTGCTGCACGAGCGCGGCGAGGCCGAGGCGGTGGGCGAGCTGCAACCCTGGGACTGGCGCTACTACGCCGAGAAGCTGCGCCTCGCGCGCTACGACCTCGACGAAGCCCTGCTCAAGCCCTATTTCCCGCTGGATGGGATGGTGCGCGCGGTCTTCGAGTGCGCCGAGCGCCTGTTCGGCCTGCGCTTCGTGCACCGGCCCGAGGTGCGGGGCTATCACCCCGACGTGCAGGTCTACGAAGCGCGCAGCATCGCCGGCGACGAGCTGATCGGCATCTTCCTGCACGACAACTATGCGCGCCCGGCCAAGCGCAGCGGCGCCTGGATGAGCTCGCTGCGCTGGCAGTCGGATGCGACGGTCCATGGCCGGGTGCTGCCGATCATCCTGAACAACAACAACTTCGCCCGCGGCGCGCCCGGCGAGCCGACGCTGCTCAGCTTCGATGACGCGCGCACGCTGTTCCACGAGTTCGGCCACGGCCTGCACGGGCTGCTGTCGAAGGTCGGCTACGACCGGCTCTCCGGCACCCAGGTGCTGCGCGATTTCGTCGAGCTGCCGTCCCAGCTCTACGAACACTGGCTCGCCGAGCCCGAGGTGCTGAAGCGGCATGCGCGCCACGTGAAGACCGGCGAGGCGATTCCCGATGCGCTGATCGCGCGCCTGCAGGCGGCGGAGAAGTTCAACCAGGGCTACGAGACGGTGCGCTACACCGCGAGCGCGCTGGTCGATCTGGCGGTGCATGCGGATACCTCGCCCGAGGGGGTCGACATCGTCGAATTCGAGCGCGCCGAGCTGGCCCGTCTCGGCGCACCCGCGGTCTGCGGCATGAACCACCGCCTGCCGCACTTCCAGCATCTGTTTTCCGGCACCGGCTATGCCGCCGGCTACTACGTCTACCTGTGGGCCGAGGTGCTGGACGCAGATGCCTTCGATGCCTTCAAGGAGGTTGGCGACGCCTTCGATCCAGCTCTCGCGGCCAAGCTGCAGCGCTACATCTACGCTTCGGGCAATTCGCTGGAGCCGGGCGCGGCCTACCGGGCCTTCCGCGGGCGCGCGCCAACGGTCGAGCCGATGCTGCGCGAGCGCGGCTTGCTGGAAGGCGAAGAGCGCTAGCGAAGACGGCTAGAACCGCGACGGCATGCCGGTCGAGCGCGCAAACAGCGAATCCAGCGAGCGCATGAAGCCGTTCACGTCGATCGGCTTGGTCCAGTAGTCGGAGAAGCCGGCGGCGAGCGCGCGGTCGATGTCGCTGGGCATCGCGTTCGCCGACAGGGCGATGCACGGAATGCGGGCGGTCGAAGGGTTGGTGCGCAAGCGGCGCAGCACCTCGAAGCCGTCCATGTCGGGCAATTGCATGTCGAGCAGCACCAGATCGGGCAGCAGCTCGGCAGCGCGGATGGCGCCCGACGCCCCATCCGCCTCGCAGACCAGCGCCAGGTCCTCGCGGTGCAGGATCAGCTCCTGCACCAACAGGGTGTTGACCGGGTTGTCCTCGATGTAGAGCACCGTGCCCTTGCGCAGCGGCGCGAGGTTGCTTTCGGGCTGCAGCGCGGCATCCGCGGTGAAGACCGGCACGTCGACGCCGGCATCGGGCGTCTTCAAATGCAGCTCGAACACGCTGCCGACGCCGACGTCGCTGCGCACCTCGATCTCGCCGCCCATGCGTTCGATCAGCATCTTCACGATGACCAGGCCGATGCCGGTGCCTTCGACGCCCTCGCGCTCGATGCCGAGGCGGTTGAAGGGTTCGAACAAATGTTCGAGCTGCTCGCGCGTCATGCCGCGGCCGGTATCGGCAACACGCAGCACCAGGCGCGGCCCGACCACCGCGGCACGCACCTTGACCCGGCCGCCGGGCCGGTTGTACTTGATGGCGTTGGTCAGCAGGTTGATCAGCACCTGGCGCAAGCGGGTGCGGTCGACCAGCGCCGCGCCCGCGACGCGGCTGATGTCCAGCTCCACCTCCTTCGCCCGCGCCTGCTGCTGCACGAAGGGCAGGGCTTCGCGCAGCACGTCGGCCACCTGCACCGGCCGCAGGTCGAGCTTCATCTGGCCGGATTCGAGGCTCGACAGGTCCAGCACCTCGTTGATCAGGCTCAGCAGGTGCTCGCCGCCGTCGCGGATGTAGCGCAGGCGCATCAGGCGCGACGGCGAGCTGCCGTCTTCCTCGGCCTGCAGCAGTTGCGTGAAGCCGAGCACCGCGTTCAGCGGCGTGCGCAGCTCGTGGCTCATGCGTGCGAGGAATTCGGATTTGGCCTGGCTCTCGCGCAGCGCGAGCATCTTTTCCTGGCGCGCCGCGTCGGCGGTCTTGGCATCGGTGATGTCCCAGTTCACGCCGAGCTGACGCGAGGTCTGGGTGCGCTCGTCGAACAGGTAGATCGTGCGCGACGCGAGCCAGCGGTACTGGCCGTCGGGCCAGCGCACGCGGAATTCGTAGGCTGCCGGCGCGTGCGTGCGCGCGGCGGCGTCGCGGGTCTGGCGCACGACGACCGCATCGTCCGGGTGCAGCAGCGCGAGGCGTCCGGCGTGGTCGCGCGGGCCATGGTCGGGCTCGAGGCCGCGCAGGCGGTACATCTGGTCGTCCCAGATCGCGTTCGGATCGCCCGGCGACAGCTCCCAGGTGCCGATGCCGGCGCCACGCGCGGCGAAGGCGGCGCGCTCGTGCGCCTCGCGCAGCGCGGCCACGTTGGCGTGGCGCTCGGTGGTGTCGAGCGTGATGCCGAAGATCGTCGGGGACGGCCCGCTGCGGTCGATGCGGTAGCGCACGTGCACCCAGCGCAGTTCGCCGTCGGGGCGCACGATGCGGTGCTCGGTGTCGCGCGCCACTGCGTCGCCGGCGATGACCTTGTGCCACTGCGCGTCGACCATGCGCTGATCGTCGGGGTGCACCAGCCGCTGCAGGTAGACATCGCTGCCCGGCGGCCCCTCGGCCGGCGAGAGCCCGTGGATCAGGAATTCCTGTTCGTTCCAGTGCACTTCGCTGCCGTCGATGGCCCGGCTCCAGATGCCGACGCCGGTTGCGGCCGTGGCGAGATCGAGCGTGCGGCTGAGTTCGATCGAGCGGCGCAACGCCGCGACTTGTTCGGTCACGTCCAGCGACACGCCGATGAAAGCGATCGGTTCGCCGGCTGCGTTGCGCTGCACCGAACGCGTGGTGTGCACGTCGCGCCAGACGCCGTCGCTGCGGCGGTAGCGCGCCTCGACGCTCACCGGCGTTTCGCTTTCGAGGGCCTGCGTGGCCGAGTCGATCACGCGCTGCAGGTCGTCCGGATGGATCAGCGAGCGCACCTCCTCGAGCGAGAGGCCTTCCGGGCGCGGCGCCAGGCCGATCATGTCGAACGCCCGCTGGCTGTAATACATGCGGTTGGTCTTCACGTCATGCCGCCAGATCGCGATGTTGCCGGCCTCGACCGCCATGTTCAGGTGCGACGTGGCCTCGTCGTAGGACTCGGCCAGGGTCCAGGTGGCGGTGTCGTCGACGAAGATGCCGGCAGCGCGTTCCGGCCGCCCGTCGCTGCCGGTGCTGACGTGCCAGACGGATCGCACGCGGCGCACCAGGCCGTCGGCGCCGTTCAGCCGGTAGGCCGCGTCGTGCTGGCCGGGCTGCTGCATCGAAAGGCGGAGCAGATTCGGATCGATGTCCTCCGCATGGATCTGCTGCAGCATCGCGTCGAGGTCGGGCGGCCGGCTGGCCGGCTCGCGCCCGAAGAGGCGGAACATCTGCTCGTCCCATTGCGCCTCGCCGCTCGCGATGTCGCGCTGCCACAGGCCGAGGTGGCCGACCTCCCGCGCCATGTCGAGCAACTCGCTCAGATGCGCGGACTCGCGCCGAAGCTGTTCGGCATCGTCGATCTCGCGCAGCATCACGACGCAGGTCGGGCCGCCGGCGGCATCGGGCTGCATCGTCAGGCGGCTGCGCATCGGGCTGCCGTCGCGGCGGCGGTGGTGCAGTTCGAGATCGGTGCAGGACTGGCCGCGCGCAAAGGCATCGGCCAGGCGGCGCTGGGGTTCGCCGATCGCGTCGGCATCGCCGAGGAAATCGAGCAGCGGGCGACCCTGCGCCTGCGCCAGCGAGTGGCCGGTGGCCTCGCTGAAGCGCGGATTCAGCCATTGGATGCGACCGGCGCGATCGGTGATCACCGCCATCTCGCTCGACAGCGCGAGCAATTGCAGCAGCACGCCGGCGTTGGGCACGGCGGCGGCGGGCGTGGAAGGGGAAAGCGAAGACTGCATACGGCGGCTGGATGCCGCCGAGTCTAGTTCGAGCGCCGCACGTGGCGCCGGCTTTGTGGCGCTAAGCGGCTGCGACTTGCAACACGAGCTTGCCGAAGTTCTCGCCGTTGAAGAGCTTGGCCAGGGTTTCGGGGAAGGCATCGATGCCGCCGCTGGCCACGTCTTCCTTGGACTTCATCCGGCCGTCCTTCAGGTAGCCGGCCATTTCGGCCACCGCGAGGTGATAGCGGTCGGCATAGTCGAACACCACCATGCCCTCCATGCGCGCGCGGTGCACCAGCAGCGACAGGTAGTTCTTGGGGCCCTCGATCGGCGTGGTGTTGTTGTACTGGCTGATCGCGCCGCAGATGATGATGCGCGCCTTCATCGCGAGGCGGGCGAGCACCGCATCGAGGATCTCGCCGCCGACGTTGTCGAAGTAGATGTCGACGCCTTTCGGGCAGTGTTCCTTGAGCCCGTCCTTCACCGCGCCGGCCTTGTAGTCGATGCAGGCGTCGAAGCCCAGCTCCTTGACCACCCAGTCGCACTTGGCCGCGCCGCCGGCGATGCCGACCGCGCGGCAGCCCTTGATCTTCGCCAGCTGGCCGACCGTCTGCCCGACCGCGCCGGCCGCGCCGCTGACCACCACCGTCTCTCCGGGCTTGGGCAGGCCGACTTCCATCAGGCCGAAGTAGCCGGTCATGCCGGGCATGCCGAGCACGTTCATCCACTGCGTGGCGCTGCCGAGGCGGGTGTCGATCTTGAACAGGCCGAAGCGTTTAGCCTTGTCGGCCGGGATCAGGCAGTACTCCTGCACGCCCAGCATGGCGCTGACCTTGTCGCCAACCGCGAAGGCCGGGTTGTCCGAGGCGATGACTTCGCCGATGCCGCCGGCGCGCATCACCTCGCCGATTTCGACCGGTGCGATGTAGCTCTTGCCTTCGTTCATCCAGCCGCGCATCGCCGGATCGAGCGAGAGCGCGAGCGTCTTCACCAGCACGGCGCCAGCGCCCGGCTCGGCCACCGGCTCGCTGGTGAATTCGAAGTTGTCGCGCGTGGAATGGCCGGTGGGGCGCGATGCCAGGCGGACCTGGCGGTTGGTGATCGAGGCGAGTGCTGTCATGGCGGGTGTCTCCGGTCCGGTCTTGTAAGGAGCCGGATGGTAGACGGGCGCCCCCGCCGGCGGCGTCGCATCCGCGACGGCAGAATGGTCCCTCCCGATCCTCGACAGGAACACACGATGACCGATGAAGCCTCGACTCCCTGGAAGCACGACGGCGTGCGCGTGGTGCCGGGCGACCGGCTCGATCCGAACACAGCGCAGACGCCGGGCATGGACCGCCGGGCGGCCATCAACTTCGCGCGGGTCGGCGCGCAGAAACTCTGGGCCGGCACGGTGCACATCCATCCGGACGCGAAGACCGGCGCGCATCACCACGGCCCGCTGGAGAGCGTGATCTACGTGGTCAAGGGGCGCGCGCGCATGCGCTGGGGCGAGCATCTCGAATTCACCGCCGAGGCCGGGCCGGGCGATTTCATCTACGTGCCGCCCTTCGTGCCGCACCAGGAAATCAACGCGAGCCCGACGGAGGTGCTGGAATGCGTGCTGGTGCGCAGCGACGGCGAGGCGGTGGCGGTGAATCTCGATATCGAGCCGGTGGAAAAACCCGAGGCGGTGCTCTGGGTCGACCCGACGCACCCGGCGCCGTAGGGGCGCTATTCGGACTTCAGCCGCTTGACGATCGCGGCGCTGGTCAGCAGCTCCATCTGCGCCTCGAGCCGGATGATGCGGCCGGTCAGGTCCTCGATCTTCGTCTGCTGGGCCTTCATCGCCTCGGCCTGCCGGTTGACCTTGTCTTCCAGTTTGATCATCGCGGTCAGTGCGGCCCAGACCCTGTCCGTCACTCCCATCAGGCGGCCTTGCGCGCTGCCGGCTTCGCGGCCTTGGCTTCCATCGCGGCGATGCGCTGGTTGCTGGCTTCGATGAAACTCAGCGCATCGTCGATCGCGGCGCCGGCCCGGTCTGCCGCGGTCTTCGCAGCATCGGCCAGCGCGCCCAGCTCGGCATCGCTGTCTTCCGATTCATAGGCGAAGGCGCCGCGGCGCATCAGCTCCGACAACGGCAGGCCGAGTTTTTTCGCCTTCGCGGCGATGGCGCGTTTGTCCGGTGCGGTGGTCTGCACCACGATGCGCTCGACGGCTGAGGCCATGGGATTGCTCCGAAGCGATGACATGGGCATGGACATTACATGTACATACTTGCTTCGTCAAGCCACCCTGCTGCCGATGGCGTTTCGGCTTCGGTGCTACGGTTCGGCGCATGACGTCCTCTTCGAAACCGGCGCTGCGCCTCTCCGTGCTCGATCAATCCGCCTCGGTGACGGGCGCCGGCGAAGACGCCGCGATCCGCGACACGCTGTCGCTCGCGCAGCATTGCGAGGCGCTCGGCTATCACCGCTTCTGGCTGAGCGAGCACCACAACCTGCCGACCATCGTCGGCAGCGCGCCCGAGGTGCTGATGGCCGCGATCGCAGCGCGCACCACGCGCATCCGCATCGGCAGCGCCGGCGTGATGCTGCCGCACTACTCGGCGCTGAAGGTGGCCGAGCAGTTCCGGGTGCTGGAGGCGCTCGCGCCGGGCCGCATCGATCTCGGTCTCGGCCGTGCGCCGGGCAGCGACATGCGCACCGCGCTCGCGCTGAATCCGAACGCACACGGCGCGGCGGACAATTTCCCGCAGCAGGTGCGCGACCTGCAGGCCTGGTCTGCCGGCGTGCCGCTGCAAGGCATCAACGCGCACCCGCGCGGGCCGCATGCGCCCGAGCTGTGGATGCTCGGCAGCTCGAACTACGGCGCGCAGCTGGCGGCGCATTTCGGCCTGCCCTATGCCTACGCGTATTTCTTCGTCGACGGCGAAGGGGTGGAAGATGCGCTGCGCCTTTATCGCGATCTCTACAAGCCGAGCGAACGGCATCCGGCGCCGCAGGCCACGGTCTGCGTCTGGGCGCTCGTCGCCGAGACGACCGAGGAGGCACAGCACCACGCGCTGAGCCGCGACCGCTGGCGCATCGACCGTTCGCGCGGCCGCCTCGGCCCGCTGCGCGCGCCCGCCGACATCGCCGCCCAAGGCTTCGATGCGGCCGACGAACCGACCTTGCAGACGATGCGCCGCAAATCCTTCGTCGGCGACGTGGCGGCGGTTGCCGGCAAGCTGCGGGCGCTCGCCGCCGAGCTGCAGCTCGACGAGCTGGTGATCAACACCTGGGCCTTCGATCCGCAGGTGCGGCGCCGCTCGTACAGCCTGCTGGCGCAGGAGTTCGATCTCCCGGCGATGACCGCCTGACACGCGCCGGCGCGCTTTTTGCCTGCGGTTTCCCCGGGCGGCCCGGCGTGATGAGGCGTCATGGCCAGCGCCTACACTGCGCGCTCTTTTACATTCGAACAAGGGAAACCATGAGCCATATCCATTTGATCGGCGGCGAAAAGGGCGGCGTCGGCAAGTCGCTCGTTTCACGCATCCTGGCCCAGTACTTCATCGACAAGGGCCTGCCCTTCGCGGCCTTCGACAGCGACAAGTCGCACGGCTCGCTGATCCGCTTCTACGGCCAGTTCTCGCAGCCGGTGGACACCGGTGAACTGGAGAGCCTGGACCGCATCGTCGAATCCGCGGCCGAGGACACGAATCGCCGCGTGCTGGTCGACCTGGCCGCGCAAACGCAGGAAGGCCTGGCGAAGTGGATCGACGACTCGGGCGTCTTCGACGTCACGCAGGAGCTCGGCATCGGCCTCAGCTACTGGCACGTGATGGACGCGGGCCGCGACTCGGTCGACCTGTTGACCAGCCTGCTGGATCGTTTTGCCGGCCGCCTGCCGCTGGTCATCGTGCTGAACGAACTGCGCGGCGACAAGTTCGAGCTGCTGACCACCTCGGGCCAGCGCGAGCGGGCGCTCTCGGCCGGCGCGAAGATCGTCTCGCTGCGCAAGCTACCCGATGTGACGATGCAGAAGATGGATGCCCTGAGCACCAGCTTCTGGGCCGCGGTGCATCACCCCGACCGTGCCAGCACCGGGCTGGGCGTGCTGGAACGCCAGCGCGTCAAGGTCTGGCTGGCGCGCGCCTACGAAGAGATCGACCGCATCGGCGTCTGAGCGGGGTGGGCGAGCGGCGGCTCGGCGGTCAACGCGACGAACTCCCGTCGCGTTGGAGGGGGACCCTTATTCGTTGGAGATCCACATGAAGAAATCCCTCGTCGCAGGCCTGGGCCTGATTGCTTCTGCCGTGCTGCTGCAGGTCTCGCTGCCCGCCAGTGCTGCCGAAGCCGCCGCCTCGGCCGCGTCTGCGGCATCCTCTGCCGGCCATGCGATCAAGCGCGGCGCGAAGAAGGCGGCTGCGGCCGTCGAGCACGGTGCGAGCGCCACGGCCACCGCCGTCGAGCATGGCGCCAGCGCGGCCGCCACCGGAGTCGAGCACGGCGCGAAGAAGGCGGGCCACGCGATCAAGAAGGGCGCGCACAAGGTCAAGGAAGCCGTGACTCCGGCCTCGGCGCCCTGAGTCTGCGCAGGCTCGCTCAGACCTTCTCGGGGGGCGTGAGCAGGGCGCGATGCCCTTCGATCGCCTCGATCACGATCGGGCTGAGCCCTTCGCCCTGATGTTCCTGAATATGCGCGATCAGCTCGCGGCGCATGCGCGGCTCCCAGTTGCGCTTGATGTGCTGGGCAATGCCTTCCATCGCCTCTACGCGGTCGGGCATCGCTTCGAAGAAGGCGCCGATCTGGTTCGCCATTCGGATCAGATTCTCGATATGCATCAGGCGCTTCCGGCGTCGTCGAGCAGCACGCGCTGCGGGTGGGTGTAGATCACGAGGTCCGCGCCACGCACCAGGCCGGCAAGGCACAGGCCGGCTTCGCGCGCGGTGCGGACCGCGAGGGTGGTGGGTGCGGAGACGGCAGCCAGCAGCGGTGCACCGGCGACGGCCGCCTTCTGCACCATTTCGACGCTGGCGCGGCTCGTCACCGCGACGAAGCCCGGCGCCGCGTCGCCGCGCAGCCGGGCGCGTGCGCCGATGAGCTTGTCGAGCGCGTTGTGGCGGCCGACGTCCTCGCGCAGCAGCACGACCTGGCCGTCGCCGTCGCACCATGCGGCGGCATGCACCGAGCCGGTCGCCTTGTTCAAGGTCTGCAGCGCCTGCATGCCGGCGATCGCCCGGCCGATGCTCGCGGCCTGCAGCGGCGCTCCAGCTGCCACGGCAGGCACCGGCCGCAGCACCTTCTCCAGGCTCTCGGTGCCGCAGACGCCGCAGCCGGTGCGGCCGGCCAAGGTGCGCCGCCGCTCCTTCAGCCGCATCTCGCAGCGCGAGGCGATCTCCATCTGCACCGTCAGGCCGTCGCAGGACTCGACGACGTCGCAGTCATAAAGATCGGCCGGGCTGTCGAAGATGCCTTCGCTGAGGCCGAAGCCGAGCGCGAAGTCCTCCAGATCGAGCGGCGTCGCGAGCATCACCGCATGCGAGATGCCGTTGAACTCGAACGCGACCGGCACCTCCTCGGTGAGCCAGTCGTCGACTTCGCTGCGCATGCCGCCGCGCCAGCGCAGCACGCGCTCGATGCATGCGCCGGCGGCCGCGTCTGGCAAGCGACCACCGTGGATCCGGCTTTGCCGGTCCACCGGTGGTGCCCCCTCGAGGGGGCGGCCGAAGGCCGTAGGGGGTGGTTTCATTTCGCAGGGACGACCTCGCCGGCCTGGCGGCGATGCTCCAGCAGCTCGTTCTGCACCTTGTTGAAGCGGCTGTATTCCTGCTGCCATTCCGAAGGCTGCTGCACCGGCAGCACCTGCACCGCGGTCACCTTGTACTCGGGGCAGTTGGTGGCCCAGTCGCTCGAGTCGGTGGTGATCACGTTGGCGCCCGATTCGGGGAAGTGGAAGGTCGTATAGACAACCCCCGGCTGCATGCGCTCGGTCACCACCGCGCGCAGCACCGTCTCGCCGGCGCGGCTCTGGATGCCGACCCAGTCGTCCTGCTTGATGCCGCGGTCTTCGGCATCGACCGGATGGATCTCCAGACGGTCCTCGCTGTGCCACTGGTTGTTCTCGGTGCGCCGCGTCTGCGCGCCGACGTTGTACTGCGAGAGGATGCGCCCGGTGGTCAGGATCAGCGGGAACTTGCGCGTCACCTTCTCGTCGCTCGCCACGTACTGCGTGATGATGAACTTGCCCTTGCCGCGCACGAACTGGTCGATGTGCATCGTCGGCGTGCCTTCCGGCGCGTCTTCGTTGCAGGGCCACTGGATGCTGCCGAGCTTGTCGATCTTCTCGAAGCTGACGCCGTGGAAGGTCGGCGTCAGCGCCGCGATCTCGGCCATGATCTCCTTCGGATGTTTGTAGTTCATCGGGTAGCCGAGCGCGTTCGACAGCAGCTGCGTGACTTCCCAGTCCGAATAGCCGGCCTTCGGCGGCATCACCTTGCGCACGCGCGAGATGCGGCGCTCGGCGTTGGTGAAGGTGCCGTCCTTTTCGAGGAACGAAGCACCCGGCAGGAAGACGTGCGCGTACTTCGCGGTCTCGTTCAGGAACAGGTCCTGCACGACGATGCACTCCATCGCCATCATCGCTTCGGCGACGTGCTGGGTGTTCGGGTCGGACTGGACGATGTCCTCGCCTTCGCAGTACAGGCCCTTGAAGGTGCCGGTGAGCGCGGCGTCGAACATGTTCGGGATGCGCAGGCCCGGCTCGGCGGCCAGGCTCACGCCCCAGGCGTCTTCGAACAAGCTGCGGGTGGTGGTGTCGGAGACGTGCCGGTAGCCCGGCAGCTCGTGCGGGAACGAGCCCATGTCGCACGAACCCTGCACGTTGTTCTGGCCGCGCAGCGGGTTCACGCCGACGCCTTCGCGGCCGACGTTGCCGGTCGCCATAGCGAGGTTCGCGATGCCGATCACCGTGGTCGAGCCCTGGCTGTGTTCGGTGACGCCCAAGCCGTAGTAGATCGCGCCGTTCGGGCGGCGTTCGCCGAAGGTGCCGTCGGTCGAGCCGGTGGCGAAGAGCCGCGCCGCGCCGCGCACGTCGGCCGCGGGCACGCCGGTGATCTCTTCCGTCGCCTCGGGCGAATTGACCGGCCGCGCGACGAACTCGCGCCATTCGCGGAAAGCCTTGTCCTCGCAGCGCTCGGCGATGAAGGCTTCGTCCATCAGCCCCTCGGTGACGACCACATGCGCCAGCGCGGTGATGATCGCGACGTTGGTGCCGGGGCGCAGCGCGAGGTGGAAGTCGGCCTGCACATGCGGCGAACGCACGATGTCGGTCTGGCGCGGGTCGATCACGATCAGCTTCGCGCCTTCGCGCAGCCGCTTCTTCATGCGCGAGGCGAAGACGGGGTGGCCATCGGTCGGGTTCGCGCCCATCACCAGGATCACGTCGGACTTCTCCACCGACTTGAAGGTCTGCGTGCCGGCCGATTCGCCCAGCGTCTGCTTCAGGCCGTAGCCGGTCGGCGAGTGGCAGACGCGGGCGCAGGTGTCGACGTTGTTGTTGCCGAAGGCCGCGCGAACCAGCTTCTGCACGAGGTAGGCCTCTTCGTTGGTGCAACGCGAAGAGGTCAGCCCGCCGATCGAATCGCGGCCGTGTTCGGCCTGGATGCGCTTGAACTCGCTGGCGGCGTAGGTCACCGCTTCGTCCCAGCTGACGACCTGCCACGGGTCGGTGATCTTCTTGCGGATCATCGGCGTCGTGATGCGGTCCTTGTGGGTCGCATAGCCCCAGGCGAAGCGGCCCTTCACGCAGGCGTGGCCCTCGTTCGCGGCGCCGTCCTTCCACGGCACCATGCGCACGACTTCGTTGCCCTTCATCTCGGCCTTGAAGCCGCAGCCGACGCCGCAGTAGGCGCAGGTCGTGGTCTTGCTGTGCTCGCCCTGGCCCATCCAGATGACCGACTTCTCTTGCAATGTGGCGGTCGGGCAGGCTTCGACGCAGGCGCCGCAGCTGACGCATTCGCTCTGCATGAAGGGCTCGTCCATGCCGGCCGAGACGCGCGACTCGAAGCCGCGCCCGCTGATCGTCAGCGCGAAGGTGCCCTGCGTCTCCTCGCAGGCGCGCACGCAGCGGTTGCAGACGATGCACTTGCTCGGGTCATAGGTGAAGTACGGATTCGATTCGTCCTTCTTGTCCTTCAGGTGGTTCGCGCCGTCGAAGCCGTAGCGCACTTCGCGCAGGCCGGTCACGCCGGCCATGTCCTGCAGCTCGCAGTTGCCGTTGGCTGGGCAGGTCAGGCAGTCCAGCGGGTGGTCGGAGATGTAGAGCTCCATCACGCCCTTGCGCAGGTCCTGCAGCTTGGGCGTCTGCGTGCGCACCTTCATGCCGGCTTCGGCCGGCGTGGTGCACGAGGCCGGGAAGCCCTTGCGGCCCTCGATCTCGACCAGGCACAGGCGGCAGGAGCCGAAGGGCTCGAGGCTGTCGGTCGCGCACAGCTTCGGGACCTGCACGCCCGCGTCCATCGCGGCGCGCATCAGCGAGGTGCCCTTCGGCACGGTGACCTGCTCGCCGTCGATCTCGAGCGTGACCTCTTCGGTGGACCGGCTCTTCGGGGTGCCGAAGTCGATGTCGTTCAAATGTTCGAGCATTTTCGGAAACTCCTTAAGCCGCCTTGCGGTCGGGTGCCGCGAGACCGAAGTCCTGCGGGTAATGGTTCAGCGCCGACAGCACCGGGTAGGGCGTCATGCCCCCCATCGCGCACAGCGAGCCGTTGATCATCGTGTCGCACAGGTCGCGCAGCAGTTTGACCTGCTGCGGCCTGTTCTGGTTTCGGGTGATCTTGTCGATGACTTCGACGCCGCGCGTCGAGCCGATGCGGCAGGGCGTGCATTTGCCGCAGCTTTCGATCGCGCAGAACTCCATCGCATAGCGCGCGAGCTTCGAGAGATCGGCGGTGTCGTCGTGCACCACCAGGCCGCCATGGCCGAGCACCGCGCCGACCGCCGCATAGGCCTCGTAGTCGAACGGGATGTCCCATTGCGACTCGGGCACGTAGGCACCGAGCGGCCCGCCGACCTGCACCGTCTTGATCGGCCGGCCCGAAGCGCTGCCGCCGCCGTAGTCGAACAGCAGCTCGCGCAGGGTCACGCCGAACGCGCGTTCGACCAGGCCGCCGTGCTTGATGTTGCCGGCGAGCTGGATCGGCAAGGTGCCGCGCGATCGGCCCATGCCGAAGTTCTTGTAGAAGTCCGCGCCGCGCGCCAGGATGATCGGCACGCTCGCCAGGGTGATCACGTTGTTGATCACCGTCGGCTGGCCGAACAGGCCCTGCAGCGCCGGCAGCGGCGGCTTCGCGCGCACGATGCCGCGCTTGCCTTCCAGGCTTTCCAGCAAGGCGGTTTCCTCGCCGCAGACGTAGGCGCCGGCCGCCATGCGCACGATCAGGTCGAAGGCGCGGCCGGAGCCGAGCACGCTGGCGCCGAGGTAGCCGGCGGCGCGTGCGGCAGCGATCGCCGCGTCGAGCACCGCGACCGAATGCGGGTACTCGGAACGTACGTAGATGTAGCCCAAGGTCGCGCCGGTCGCGAGGCCGGCGATCGTCATGCCTTCGATCAGCATGTACGGATCGCCCTCCATCGTCATGCGGTCGGAGTAGGTACCGGAGTCGCCTTCGTCGGCATTGCAGACGATGTACTTCTGCTTGGCGGTGGTCGCAGCCACCGTCTTCCATTTGATGCCGGCCGGGAAGGCCGCGCCGCCGCGGCCGCGCAGGCCGGAATCGAGCACCTGCTGCACGATCGCCTGGGGCTCCAGCGTCAGCGCGCGGCGCAGGCCGGCGAAGCCTTCATGGGCCTCGTAGTCGTCGAGCGACAGCGGATCGGTGATGCCCATGCGGGCGAAGGTCAGGCGTTCCTGCTTTTTCAGGAACGGGATTTCTTCGGTCAATCCGAGGTTCAAGGCGTGCGCGCCGGCCTGCAGGAAGCCGGCATCGAACATACCGGCGACGTCATCGGTCTCGACCGGTCCGTAGGCGACGCGGCCCTGCGGCGTCGCCACTTCGACCAGCGGTTCGAGCCAGAACATCCCGCGCGAGCCGTTGCGCACCAGCTTGATCGTGAGGCCGCGCTGCGCAGCCTCGGCCTCGATCGCCTTCGCGACACGATCCGCGCCGACCGCCAGCGCAGCCGAATCGCGCGGGACATAGACGATGATTGCCTCGCCGCTCATGCCGCTACTCCTGCTTCCGCCACGATGCGGTCGAACTTGGCCGGCGTGATGCGCGCGTGCACCTCGCTGCCGACCACCATCGCCGGCGACGAGGCGCAGAGCCCCAGGCAGTACACCGGCTCCAGTGTGTAGACGCCGTCCGGCGACGTGCCGTGATCCCCGCTGCAGCCGAGCTTCGTCTGCGCATGGGCCCACAGCGCGTCGGCGCCCATCGATTGGCAGGACTCCGCTCGGCAGACCTGCACCACGCAGCGCCCCGCCGGCTCGCTGCGGAAGTGGTGGTAGTAGGTGATCACGCCGTGCACTTCGGCGCGCGAAAGATTGAAGATCTCGGCAATGCCCGTGACCGATTCCTTCGGGATGTAGCCGCAGGCGTTCTGCACCGCATGCAGCGCCGGCATCAGCCCGCCGGGTTCCTGAGCGTGACGGGCTGCGATGGCAAGCACGTCGGGCAATGCGGTGGACGGTGAAGCGGGCGTCATGCTACTGGTCTCCGAGGGTTTTCCATATGCCGCCGCAAGCATAAAACTACTTCGGCGTGAACGCGACTCTAGACACTGTGTCACCACTGTGCAATATGCCGGCAAGGGCGCAGCGCTTATGCTGTCGGCAGCCTAAATGAAAACCCGTGGAACGTGTCATGCACCAGGTCTCGATCAAGCCCCAATGGTCCATCCGCCAGCGCGGCGGCGAATCCTTGCCCGCGCGCCTGATCGGCCTGCTGGTCGACGTGCACGAGCACGGCAGCCTGCTCGGCGCCTGCAAGCTCACCGGCGTCAGCTACCGCCATGCCTGGCAGATGGTGCGCGAGGGCGAGGCCTTGTTCGGCGCGCCGCTGCTGACGATGACCCGCGGCAAGGGCTCGCAGCTGACGGCGCTGGCCGAGAAGCTGGTCTGGGCCGACCGGCGCATCGCGGCGCGCCTGTCGCCGGTGCTGGATTCGCTCGCCTCCGAGCTCGAAGTCGAGATCGAGCGCGCGCTGTCCTCCTATTCGCCGATGCTGCGCGTGCATGCCAGCCACGGCTTCGCGGTTTCGCGGCTGCATGACGCGATGACGTCGGCCGGCGTCGGCGTCGAGCTGAAGTACTGCAGCAGCCTGGAAGCCGTCGCGGCGCTGCACGACGGCGGCTGCGAACTGGCCGGTTTCCACATTCCGCTGGGCGAATTCGAGGACGCCGCGGTGGCGCATCACGCGCGCTGGTTCGATCTGAAGGCGCAGCGCCTGGTGCACATCGCGACGCGGCGCCAGGGCCTGATGGTCGCCCCGGGCAACCCGCGCAAGCTGTACGCGGTGAGCGATCTGGCGCGGCCCGGCGTGCGCTTCATCAACCGCCAGCCGGGCTCGGGCACGCGCTTCCTGCTCGATCTGCTGCTGCGCCAGGCGAACACCGCGCCGGAGGCGGTGGTCGGCTACGAGCAGGGCGAATACACCCATGCCGCGGTGGCCGCCTATGTGGCCAGCGGCATGGCCGATGCGGGCTTCGGCGTCGAGACGCCGGCGCGCCAGTTCAAGCTCGATTTCATTCCGCTGCAGACCGAGCGCTACTTCCTGTTGTGCGACGCACGTTCGCTCGACACCGCGCCGGTGCGCGAGGTGCTGCACATCGTCTCCAGCCCGGAATTCAAGGCCGCGGTGGATTCGATGTCGGGCTACGAGGCGCGCGATGCCGGCCAGGTGCTGACCCTGGCCGAGGCCTTCCCGTCGCTGGCTGCCGGGCCCGCGCCGCGCAAGCGCGCGGGCGCGAAGGCCGCCTTCAGAACAGCGCCTTGAACTGCACGCCGAAGGTGCGCGGTTCGTTGATGAAGCCGGTCAGGTTGTTGAAGTCGATGCCGCCGACGATGCGAATCTGGTTCGTGATGTTGCGGCCGTAGGCAGCAACTTCGTACTTGCCGCCGGCCCAGTTGTAGCCGGCGCGCAGGCCGCCGATCGTCATCGGCTTGCCGGTGAACTCGGTCGATTCATAGAGGAAGAAATTGACCTTGCTGCGATAGGTCCAGTCGGTGTAGACGAACCATTCGCCGCCGCTCGCGGTCGGCATGCCGTAGCGCAAGCTGACGTTGGCGATCACCTTCGGCGCCTGCGGCAGCGGGTTGCCGTCGATCAGAAACGTCCCAGGTGCAGCCGGGTTCGGCGCGTTCGTGACCGTGCAGGCCGCGCAGCCGGCGACGGCCAGGCCCGGGTCCTTGATCTTCGTCAGGTTGTAGCTGCCGTTGAAGCTGAGCAGCAGGTTCTCGGTCAGGTAGGCATCGAGCGACAGCTCGGCGCCCTGGCCCATCGCCTTCTTCGCGCTGACCAGGATGTTGCTGTTGGCCGCGCCGCCGACGGCTGTGAGCTGCAGGTCCTTCACGTCGTAGTGGAAGAGATCGAAGGCGAGGCGTGCGCGGCGCTCGAACAGGTCGGCCTTCACGCCGACTTCGTACGAGGTATTGGTCTCCGGCCCGGCTGTCGACAAGGCATTGAACTGCGACGCCGGCTGGATGCTCGAGCCGCGGAAGCCGGTGGCGACGCGGGCATAGAGGTTGACGTCGGGCGTGAGCTTGAAGATGCCGCTCAGGTCCCAGTTGACCTTCGAGTCGCTGGTGCTGGCATCGAGGCCGTTCGAGGTGTCGACCGTCACGTCGGAGACGGTCGACAAGTCCTTCTTGTCATGCGTGTAGCGCAGCCCGCCGCGCACCTGGATGAGCGGCGTGATGTCGTAGTTCACCGAGCCGAAGGCGGCCCAGGCGTTGTTCTTCTGGTGCGTCGTGATCAGCGCGTCCTGCACGCCGCCGGCGAGGGTGTTGTAGTCGAAGCTGTTGACGTCGTAGGCCTCGTGGAAGAAGTAGATGCCGCCCTGCCACTTCAGCGGCCCGGGCAGGGTCGACTCGGCGCGGAACTCCTGCGTGATCTGCTGGTGCTCGCGGATGCCGTCGGCGGTTTCGGACGGGAAGGCGATCACGCCCGGGCCGCCGCCCGTCGGCAGGAAGACCGCGCCGTAGCCGCCGTCGACGTCGCCGCGGCTGTAGGCGTTCACCGATTCGAAGCCGGTGATCGAGTGGAGCGTGACGCCGTCGAGCTTCCACGACAGCCGGGCGCTGGCGCCGACCGTGTGCAGGTCCTGCTCGTTCTTGCCGTCGATCGAGATCTTGCGCGGGTCGAAGCCGTCGACCAGGTCGTTGGTTCCGGGCTGGATGATGTTCGCGCGGAAGAGTCGCGCGGTGCCGTTTTCTTCGCGCGCATGCACGTTGAACAACGCGCTGAACGTGCCCGTCGCCTGATACAGGAACTGCAGCCGCGCGGCATTGTCGTCATAGCCTTCCAGATCCTTCGACGGCCCCGGCGCATAGGTGTTCTTGACCCAGTCGTCGCGGTGCTGCGACTGGATCGAGAGCCGGGTCGACCACTCCGGCGTCAGCGGCAAGGTGTAGCCGCCCTCGAGGTTGATGGTGTTGTACGTGCCCCAGCTGCCGTTGAAATAGCCCTCCTGCTTCTGGCCCGGCTTGACCGAATCGAACTTCACCACGCCGGCCGGCGTGTTGCGCCCGAAGAGCGTGCCCTGCGGCCCGGCCAGCACTTCGACCGCATCCAGGTCGAAGGCCGGGAAGCCCTTCAGGATCGGGTTCTCCTGCACCACGTCGTCATAGATCAGCGATACCGGCTGCGAGGCGTTCAGGCGGAAATCGGTGTTGCCGTAGCCGCGGATGTAGAAGCGCGGAAAGGCGCGGCCGAACGATGACTCGATGTTCAGGCTCGGCACGCGGCCCGAGAGCATGCGCACGTCCTCGCCGCTGGAATTGAGCACGTCGAGCTTCTCGCCCTTGATCGTCGAGACCGCGCTCGGCACGTCCTTGATGTTCTCGGCGCGGCGCTCCGCGGTGACGGTGACGGTCTGCAGCTTGCCGGTCTCGGCCGGCGGGGCGGAGTCCTGGGCCTGAGCGACGAAGGGCGAGAATGCGAGAGACAGGGCAACGGCGAGAGGCTGGCGACGGAAGACTGGCAAGGGCATGGAAACGGTGCGGCAAGGGTTGTGTGTCACGCATCGTTGCAAGCCACATGCCACCGGAAATATGCGTACCCCGCCCAGCCTGGCGCACCGGGCCGGAAAGACTCAAGGCGTCGGCGGCACCCCGTCCTTCCACAACGGCCAGCGTGCCACGATGTCGCGCACCAGCAGGCCGCCGACGATCTCCAGGTTGCGTGTCGCCGGCACGAAGCCGCCGGTCGCGCCGGTGGTCGACGCGAGCAGCGAAGCCTGTGCGCTCTGGCCGGGATAAGGCCGGTCGAAGTTCGAGCCGGTGCGCAGCACCGCCAGGCGCTTCAGGTCGACCTTGCCGGCGGCCGCGGCGCGTTCCAGCGCGTTGCGCGTGGCGTTGTCTTCCTGCTGCGTGGTGCAGTAGGTGCCGCGGCCGTCGGTCATCAGCCGGGTCCACGCGCGCGCGTGTTCGCCCAGCTTGCGGCCGTGCCACCAGGTGTCGCCGCCGAGCGTGTCGCACTGCGTGACGGTGGGTGGCTGGTCCGCCGGCGCCTGGCGGTACTTCGCGCGGTAGGCCTTGGCGGCGTCGCTGTCGGCGAGCACGGCGTTCTTCGTCAAGGTCAGCGCGGCCTGCAGCAGCTTCTCATCGACGCGCGCGACCTCGGTGCGGTATTCGAGCTTGGGTTTCTCGCCCGGCCCCTTGGTCAGGATGCCGTAGTAGCCGGACTGCCACGACTTCGGCATCTCGCGCGCATCGATCTCGTGTGCGATGCCGACGTCCACCAGCCAGCGCGCCCAGGCCGCGGTGCCGAGCGTGCCCTGGGCCGGGTCGATGCCGGCGATCCCGGCGATCAGGAAGTAGGTCTGGCGCAGATCGAAGCGCGGGTCCAGCGTGGCCGCGAGCGTCGAGGCTGCGGCGTTGGCGTGACCCATGCCGGTGGTCAGCAGGCAGACGTCGTCGCTGTTGCAGCGCAGGGCCGGATAGTCGGGCGAGAGGCCCGGCACGGCGATGCTCTGGTCGAGCTTGAAAGGCTGTACCCAGGGTTCGGCTTCCGGGCCGAACATCGAGATCACCATCACCTTGACGGCCCGCGGCGCGGGCGTTTCCTGGGCCTGGGCGGGGGCCGCGAGCAGCGCGGCGGCGAGAGCGGCTAGTGGCGTCCTGATCTTCACGCGGGTCTCCGGTCAGTGCTTCGCGAGGCGCCGCTTCCAGGCCTCGAGGAAGGCAAGCGTGACCGCGGCTTCGTTGGTCTCTGCCAGGCCGCTGGAGAACAGCGCCGCGACATCGGCGTTGAATTCCTCGGCGCCCGCCAGGTCGCTCAGCGAGCGGAAGGCGATGTAGGGCACGCCGTTCGCTGCCGCCACATGCGCGAGCGCTGCGGTTTCCATCTCGACCGTCTCGGCCTGCAACTGCTCGAACAGATATTGCCGGTATTGCGGGTTCGCGAGGAAGGCCGTGCCCGAGACGCCGCGCCCGCCGACGATCAGCTTCGGCTGCTCCTTCACGCATTGTTTCGGGTCGGGCGTGCCGTTTGCATCCTTCTGCGCCCGCGGGCCGCAGCGCTCGAGCTTCGGTTCGATGCTGCGCACGGTTTCCAGCATCGCGGCGTCCACCGGATAGTCGAAGCGGAACTCGCCCTTCGGCGCGTTGGCCGCGGTCATCAGATGGTTGGCGCGCATGAAGAGGCCGGTCGGCACATCGCCCTGCGGCGTCTTCAGCGTGAACGACGGATACGGCTGGCCCTCCTTGCCGGCGAGCTGCAGGCCGAGGCAGCTCACGTCGCCCGGCTTGCCGCAGGCCGCGGGCACACTCGCGTCGTGGTTCCAGTAGACCTCCATCGGCATGACCCAGCGGTCGGGCACGGTCACGTCGCCGACGTGGTGCGCCGGATTCACACCGCCGGCGATGCCGCTCATCACCAGGCGCTCGACCTTGAAGTGATCGAGCATCAGCTGCGTGACCATCGTCGAGTTGATCATGCTGACGCCGCTCAGCACGATCACCACGCGGTTGCCGCGCAGCACGCCGGTGGTGAAGCGGTTGCCGTTGATGAGGTAGCGCCTCGCCTGGCGCGTCTGCGCGACGAGGATGTCCGCTTCCGCGCCGAAGGCGGAGACGATGCCGATGCGCGGCGTGCAGTCGCTCAGGCAGCGGCGCGCCGGCTCGGCCGATGCGGGAGCGGCGAGACCGATTCCGCCGAGCGCGGCGGCGGTGGCAAGAAGCGCAGCGCAGGCGCGCCGCAGGGTCGAACGATCAAGCATTGAACCTCACGAAGCTGGCGGCGCGCGGGATGGCGCGCCGCCTCATTGTCGAGGCAAGCTTGATGCCAGCGGCCGCTGGCGCCGGTTCTTCAGCAGCGCATCAGAACTTGTATTGCAGGCCGACCGAATAGAGGTCGGCGTTGTCGCGGCCGTCGAAGGTGTCGAAGCGATAGCGTTCCCACTCGGTGCGGATTGCCAGATTCGGGTTGAAGTCGTACTGCAGGCCGAGACCGCCCTTGACGTTGGTCGCGCGGCCCGGATCGGAGTTGCCGCTGCCGCTGGTCTCCATCTTGCCGTTGACCATGCCGAGGCGCGCCAGCGCCGAGATGTTGTAGCCGAGCGGCACGGTGCCGACCGCATCGAGGAAGTAGCCGCTGGCCTTGGCATCGCCCACCGGGCCGTTGAACTTGCCGAGGTTCACATAGCCGAATTCGAGCGCGATGTTCGGCGTGAAGCTGTAGCCGCCGTAGATCTTGCCCCCGGTGTCGGACTTGTCGTTCGCAGTGCCGTTGAGATCGTCGCCCTTCCAGTGCGAGCCGCCGACGCTGCCGCCGATGTACAGCCCGCTGCCCTGGATGCCGCTGGTCTGCGCAAATGCCGACGCGGCGCCGAGTGCCGCCACCGCAACGAGGGCCTTCATCCTTGACTTCATTCATCACTCCTTCTGATCGAACCGTCTCGGCAGCGGGTGCCGCCGATGCATACAGCTTCGATATCGCCTGTGAAGGACCTGCCGTCGGCGGATGAAGTTCGGCGGCTCCAGGTAAAGCTGTCTTTACGGTTGCAACCGGTTTGCAACGGCAGAATGCGGCGCATCCTCCCCAGCAGCTGCGCCATGCGACACCTCGACATCGAACTCCGCGGCGAGCACATCACGCTCGACGCCCTGCTGAAGCTCACCGGGCTGGCGCCGAGCGGCGGCGGCGCGAAGGCCATGATCGCGGCCGGCAAGGTGCAGGTCGACGGCCGGGAGGAACTGCGCAAGACCTGCAAGCTGCGCGCCGGGCAGGTGGTCAGCGTGACCGGCACGAGGGTTCGCGTGCTCGCCCCAGGCTCGGCAACGACCAACCCTTCCGAAGACTGAAAATGGCAAAAATGATGCGCTATGTCGCGCTGAATTGAGATATTCGGCGTTTTTCATACAGTTGCTGCGATATTTGCCGACATCCCGCTGGAGCGACTCTACGGCCCCCAGCCCTGGGAAAGCCGGGCAGGAGCGCCGGAGAAATCGTCATGTTCCGTTCAGTTCGTTGGTCCCTGCTGTCGATTGGTCTCGCCGGGGCGGTGGCCGCCGTGGTCGTGCTGGCGCAGGCCTTGTGGAGTTTCCGGGCCCTGCATGAAAGCGCCGAGGAGGCGATGGTTGCGAAGGACGTCGTGGCCGACATCCTGCCGCCGCCGATGTACCTGATCGAGACCCGGCTGGTGCTGTCGCAGGCGATCGAGCAGACGCTGACCGCGCAGGACGCCGCCAAGCGCTTCGACCAGCTGGTGGCCGACTACGGCAGTCGCGTCGACTACTGGAAGGCCAATCCGCCGTTCGGCCTCGAAGCCCAGCTGCTGGGCCAGCAGCACACCACGGCACTGGCCTTCATCGCGGCCGCGCGCTCGCAGGTGCTGGAGAAGCTGCTGGCCGGCGAGCTGCCGGCGGCGCGGGCGAACCTGCCGGCGGTGCACGCGCTTTATCTCGCGCACCGCGGCGGCGTTGATCGCACCGTCGACGCGGGATCGGCGTTCGCGGAGGACCGCATCCAGCGCTTCGGCGCCACGCGCAAGCATGGCGTCATCGCGATGTCGGTCTGCACCTTGCTGCTGGTCGGCGTGGCGCTGGTCTTCTACCGCCTCGCGCGGCGCGGCATCCTGAAGGCGCTGCGCAGCTGCGTCGATCAGGCCAAGCGCGTGGCCTCCGGCGACCTGGCGAGCACGGTGCGCATCGATCGGCGCGACGAGATCGGCGAACTGCAGAGCGCGCTCGACGCGATGACCTCGCAGCTCGCGCGCGTGGTCACCGAGCTGCGCGACGGGGTGAACGCGATCGCCACCGCCTCCTCCGAGATCGCGCAGGGCAACAGCGAACTCAGCACGCGCACCGAGCTGCAGGCGAGCCGTCTGCAGGAGACGGCGTCGTCGATGAGCCATCTGGCCGGCACGGTCGTCGGCAATGCCGACTCGGCCACGCGGGCCAGCGACCTGGCCACCGACGCGAGCCGCGTGGCGGCTCGGGCCGGCGAGGAAGTGGGGCGGGTGGTCGGCACGATGGCCGGCATCCGCGACTCCAGCCAGCGCATCGCCGACATCATCGGCGTGATCGACGGCATTGCCTTCCAGACCAACATCCTTGCGCTGAACGCCGCGATCGAAGCGGCACGCGCCGGTGAGCAGGGACGGGGATTCGCGGTGGTGGCCGGCGAGGTGCGCGGCCTGGCGCAGCGCAGCGCAGGGGCTGCCAAGGAGATCAAGAGCCTGATCGAAGCCAGCGTCGGCCGGGTTCAGGCCGGCAATTCGCTGGTCGACAGCGCCGGCAAGACCATGGAAGCCGTGGTCAGCCAGGTGCGCAGCGTGAGTGCGCTGATTGCCGACATCTGCAGCTCCAGCGGGGCGCAGAACGCCGGTGTCGTGCAGGTCAACACGGCTGTCACCGAGCTCGACGCCTCGACCCAGCAGAACGCCGCGCTGGTCGAGCAGACCGCCGCCGCCGCGGAAAGCCTGAAGCAGCAGGCGCGGCGGCTGGCCGATGTGGTGACGGTGTTCCGGCTGGAGCGTGAGCCGGCCTGACCGCGGCGTTCATCACTCGCACGTCACTTCTTCTTCTTGCTCCGGTCCGGCACCACGGTGACGGGCGTCGCGACGATCGGTGCGATCGGCTTCGGCGGCGAGGTGTCCTTCTTCGGTTTCTTGACTTGTTTGCTGCTGCGTTGTTCGCGGTTGGCCATATCGGGCTCCATCGGGGTCGTTGACGAGAAGAATCCTAACCTCGGTCACAGGCCCCGTTCATCGGGGCTGACCGCAGTTCATCAAGGGCTGACCGCAGTTCGTCGCATGCCGCGTGCGGACGGGGCAGGTGCTGCCGATACTGACTCCATCGACACACCACACCGCCCTGGAGAACAGCATGAACCGACTCGATCACGACAGCCAACGCCTCAACGACGTGCTCTTCGCCGTCGTGCTCGTCGCCGCCGCCGCCTGTACCGGCTGGATCGCTGCCGCACAAGCCGAACCCGCCGCGGCACCGGCCGCTCGTGTCGTGGAACTCGAACGCGTCGTCGTGGTCGGAAAGCGTGAGGCCGCCCCGCTGGCCGCCGCGCCGACGATCGTGCTGCCGCGCGTCGTCGTCACCGGCAAGCGGATCGACGAAGCCGTTGCACGTGCCGCCAGCGGCGGGCACAACGGCTGAAACCTTGGAAACGCCGGCGCACACTTGGTGTGCGCCGGATTCACAGGCGGGCTCTGGGGCCCGCCTTTTTTATGCGGCGGCCGATTTCTGCAAACGCCGGCCTTGCGCGACCGAAGGCGGCCACAATCTGTCGTCTGATGAACCTGCTCACTTCCTTCGTCTCTCGCGTGATCGCCGTGCTGCTGCAGGCGGTGGTGCTGCTCGGCGGCCTGATCTTCGTCGCGAGCCTGATCGCGGTCGGCTTGCTGATCGCGCTGGTCAGCATCATTGCCGCGCTGCTGCTCGGCAAGAAGCCCGTGCTGCGCGCCAGCTTCGCGACCCATCCGCGCGCCGCGTGGTCGCGTTTCCGGCCGGGCGGCATGGGCCGCACGGCGGCGGCCAAGCCGGCCGGCGAGGTGATCGACGTCGAGGTGCGCGAGGTGGCGCCGGTGCTCGATGCCAAGGACGCGAGCGCGCCTCGGTAGCGCCCCGCCGGGGGTCTGGTTGACAACCTGCACTGTGCACGGGACACTTGCCGCCCGCATCGAGCCGGTCCCCGCGGCCCGTGATTCCCTTCCACCCCACCACAGGAGACGTGCCATGACCCCATCGGACCTTGCCCCCTCCTGTCGGCTGCGGGCTGAAGCACGCTGATCCATTCCTGAGCGCGCCCTTCGCGGCACGCAGCTGACCTTGTTTGCCACCGTGCTGCCCGCAGCAGCACGCCCGCATCCGCTCGCCGTTCGCGGCAGCATGAAGTCAGCACCACATCATGATCTTTCTCGATGACGAGCCCTTGCGCTCGATCGGTTTCAGCTTTCGTATACAGCGCCATCTCCAGCAGCACGTGCCGATCCCGGCCGGTGGCGATCCGCCATTCCGCCTGATGCGGCTGATCGAGGTGCATCGCGATGCGATGCAAGTCCACGATGGCCGCGTGGAGCAGCGGGTGCGCGTGATGCCGCGCGTCTTGCGCACGCTCGACGACGCGGGTGACGCTCTGGCCGTCGGCGACTGGGTCGGCATCGCCGACGACGCGCACGGCCAGGCCTGGCTGCATCACCGCCTGCCGCCGCTCATGCACCTCGCCCGGCGCGATGCCGATGGCCGCCGCCATGCGGTGGTCAGCAACGTCGACACCGCGGTGCTGGTGATGGGCCTCGACGACGACTTCAACCCGCGCCGCCTCGAACGCTACCTGAGCCTGGTTCATGGCAGCGGCCTCGCAGTCGTCGTGGTGCTGACCAAGGCCGACGTCGTGCCCGCCGAAGCGGTGGACGAAGCCTTCGAGCGCCTGCGCGGCCGCGTGCCGCCGGCGACGGAGGTGCTTGCGCTCGATGCCACCCGGCCCGAGGCCGCGGCGCAGCTCGCGCCCTATCTCGAGCCGGGGCAGACGCTGGTGCTGCTGGGCTCTTCCGGCGCCGGCAAGTCGACGCTGACCAACACGCTGATCGGTACCGCGGTGCAGGACACCGGCGTGGTGCGCGAGCACGACAGCCGCGGCAAGCACACCACCACCTCGCGCTCGCTGCACCGCCTGCCGGGCGGCGCCTGCGTCATCGACACGCCGGGCCTGCGCGCGTTGAGCCCCGATCTCGATGAAGACGGCGTCGCCGCGAGCTTCGGCGACATCGAGGCGCTGGCCGCGTGCTGCCGCTACCGCAATTGCCGCCACGAGGCCGAGCCCGGCTGCGCGGTGCGCGATGGCGTGCCGGCGGACCGCCTGCGCAACTACCAGAAGCTGCTGCGGGAAGCGCGCCGGCCGGTGCTGACGCCGCTCGAACGGCGCGCCCAGCTGGCGATGTGGAAGGCACGCGGCCGCGAAGGCTCGGCGCGCGCGAAGGCCAAGCGAGAGCTCTCGTAAGGCGCGGTCGTCAGGGGCGCGGCGTGCGCCTGGCCAGCATCGGCTCGCTGATCCCCTGCACGCCGACCAGGGCCAGCACCGTGGTCAGCGCGGTCTGCGCTCCTTCCCAGGCGCCGCGCGGGTCGAACCATTCGTCGCGCGCGTGGAAGCCGCCGGTCTTGCCGCCGCTGCCGAGGATGATGGCCGGGATGCCGAGCGACATCGGCAGGTTCGCGTCGGTGCTCGCGCTCATCAGCAGCGGCGTCTTGCCGCTCGCGGCGATGCTGCGCAGCGCGGCCTGCACGATGATCGAGCGGGCTGGCGTGTTGCCCGCGGGCCGGTCGCCGATCAGCCTTGTCTGCACGCTGATCTTGTCGCTGTCCCAGCGCTGGTTTTCCTCGGCCGCGCCGGCGGCGACCGCGACCATGATCTTCTCTTCGGCCTCGAGCAGCATCGGCATCGCGTTCGAGCGGATGTCGACCGCCATGCGCGCCTCGCCGGCGATGGTGTTGACCGAGGTGCCGCCGCTGACCGTGCCGACGGTGAAGGTGGTCTTCGGTTCGGACGGGGTGCGCACGTCGCCGATCTTCGCGATCGCGCGGCCCATTGCATGGATCGCGCTCGGCAGGCCGAAGGCCATGAAGCTGTGGCCGCCCGGCCCATGGAACAGCACTTCGTAGCGATGGCTGCCGGTGCCGACGGTGATTACGCCGTTGCCCTCGCCCGGTTCGAGGCCGACCAGGCCGTCGATCTGCGGGTGATCGCGGAACAGCGCTTTCATGCCGCGCAGGTTGCCGAGTTCCTCCTCGCCGACGTCGCCGACGAACATCAGATCGCCAACGGTCTGCACCTGGTTCTTGTTCAGCACCTCGAGCCACGAGATCAGCACCGCGAGGCCGCGCGTGTCGTCCGAGATGCCGGGCGCGTAGAGCCGCCCGTCGCGCTCCTTCACCGTGACGTCGGTGCCTTCCGGGAAGACGGTGTCGAGGTGCGCCGAGACCACCAGCAGCGGGCCCTGGCCGCTGCCCTTGCGCAGGCCGATCACGTTGCCTTCGCCGTCCATCGCCGCCTCCGGCAGGCCGTGGGCGCGCAGCAGCGCGAGAAAGGCCTCGGCGCGGGCGCGCTCCTTGAACGGCGGGGCCGGGATCTCGGTGAGAACCTTCAGGTCGGCCAGTGCGCGGGCGTCATCCGCCTGCAACCCGGCGAGCACCTGCTTCAGCAGCGGCGAGGCGAGCAGCCGCGCATGGCCGGCCTCGACTTCGGCGGAAATCGGCGTTGCGACCGCGATCTGCGCCTGCGCGGCGCCGCCGAGCGACAGCGACAACAGCAGGCCCGGTGCGCAGCGAAGTCTCAGACGATGCTCCACGGCCGGCGCCCGCGCGGCCTACTTGGCTTCGACCAGCTTCTTCAGGTTGGCGAGGCCGGCCTGGTAGACCTCGGTGACAGCCTTCACGGCCGCCTCGTCGTTCTGCTCCGGCGGCGGCTCGTTGCCCGGATGGCCGCGGTAGAACGCGCCGCGCCACTCGACGGTCGACTTCTCGCCGTCGGGCGTGACCTGGATCGTCGAGGTGTAGTTGGTGACCGGCAGCGCGCTGCCGTCCTTCAGGCGGTAGTTGTATTTCATCTTCGCATCGTCATAGCCTTCGAGCGTCTCGATCAGCTGGCCGCCGCTCTTCAAGGCCACGGTGCGCACCGAGCCCTCAGTATTGCCCTTGTCGGCCGGGCTCGATGCGGCGGCCGGGTGCCAATCCTTCAAGGCATCGAAGTTCTTGATCTTGGCCCAGACCACGTCGGCCGGCGCATCGATCGAGATCTTCTCGACCACTTTCTGCCGCGTCGGGCCGTGGGCCTGGCTGGCCGTGGCGGCGGCCGCGAGCACGGCGAAAGCGAGGAAGGCGCGGCGCGGTATGCACGACGGCGACGGCGATGGCTGCATGTTGTCTCTGCTCCTTGGTGGGGATCGTTCACTGCGGCGGTGCGCCGATGAAGGCGCCGAAGCCGCGGCTATTCTGCCCGGTGGCGATGGTCTGCAAGGCCTGGCCGGTCCTGGCGTCGAGCACGCTGACGTTGTCGTCCATCCAGTTGACGACGTAGACCTTGCCGCCCTGCGCGGCCACGCCCTCGGGGTAGCCGAAGCCGCGCAGCGTGCGCAGCACTTTCAGCGACTCGGTGTCGATCACGCTGACGCTGTCGTCGTGCTGGTTGGTGACGTAGAGCAGGGCGCCGGCATCGGCCAGCGCCGCGCCGTAGGGCGCCTTGCCGACCGGGATGGTGGCGATAACCGCGGCCTTGCGGGTGTCGATCACGCTCACGTCGTTGCTCTGCACGTTCATTGCGTACAGGCGCTCGCGTACCGCGTCGAAGCACAGCGCGAAGGGGTGCGAGCCGACTTTCACGTGGGCGCGCGGCTTGGCGCTCGCGACGTCGACGAAGGCGACGCTGTCGTCGTCGCGTTCGGCGACGAACACGGTGTTGCCGTCGGCATGCACCGCGACGCCGGCCGGCGCCTGGCCGACGGCGGCCTCGAACACCGGCTTGCCGCCCTTCATCGCATCGAAGCCGACGAGGCGGTTGCTGTACCAGTCGGCGACGTAGACACGCTGCCCGTCGGCCGAGGCATCGATGCCGACCGGCCCTTCGCCGGCATCGAGCGTATCGACGACCTTGGCCTGGCGCATGTCGATGACCGAGATGGTCTTGCTGTCCGGGTTCGAGACGAAGACCCGGCCGGCGCGGCTCGACGCGGCCACGCCGGCCGGCGAGCGTCCGACCGGGATCGTCGCGACGACCTGCTCGCTCGCCAGGTCGATCACCGAGACGTCGTGGCTGCCCTGGTTCGTGATGTAGGCAAAAGGTGCGGCGCCGGCCGCGCTGCCGAGCATCGACAACAAGGCCGCAAGCAGGGCGGCGCGGTGAAGTGACGGCGAAGGCATGCGGCGTCTCCTACGGTGTGCTGATGCCGGGCCGCGCGGGCGCCTGGGCGAGCGCGTCGCGCCGCGCGAGCGCGGGGAAGAGCCGCATCCACAGCGCCGCCACCAGCAGCGTGCCGAGCCCGCCCAGCACGACCGAGCCGACCGGGCCGAGCAGCGCCGCGGTGGCGCCGGATTCGAACTCGCCGAGCTGGTTCGATGCGCCGATGAAGACCGAGTTGACCGCGCTGACCCGGCCGCGCATCTCGTTCGGTGTCTCCAGCTGCACCAGCGATTGGCGGATCACCACGCTGACCATGTCAGCCGCGCCGGAGATCGCGAGGGCCGCCAGCGAAACGATGAACAGCTTCGACAACGCGAACACCAGGGTCGCCAGGCCGAATACCGCGACTGCGGCGAACATCATGTGGCCGACCCGCCGCTGCAGGGGCCGGCGCGTGAGCCACAGCGAAGTCGCGAGCGCACCGATGGCAGGCGCGCCACGCAGCAGGCCCAGGCCCCACGGGCCGGTGTGCAGCACGTCCTTCGCATAGATCGGCAGCAGCGCGGTGGCGCCGCCGAGCAGCACGGCGAACAGGTCGAGCGAGATCGCGCCGAGCACCACCTCGCGATGGCGGATGTAGTGCACTCCGGCCAGCAGGGTCTGCATCGTCACCGGCTCGCGCGCCGGCGGCGCATGCGTGTGATGCACGCTGAAGGACAGCATCGCGGCAATGACGAACAGGGCGGCGCAGGTCGCCTGAACGACCGCGGCGCCGGCGACGTAGATGAAGCCGCCGAGCGCCGGCCCGGCGATGACCGCCGCCTGCATGCCGCCGGAGCTGAAGGCGAGGGCGCGCGGCAGCACGTCGGGGGGTACCAGCAGCGGCACCAGCGCCTGCTGGGCGGGCATCTGGAAAGCCTTGGCGGCGCCGAGCGCGATCGAGAGCAGCAGCAGCAGTTCGCGCGTCGCCATGTGACCGAGGCTGGCCGCCATCAAGGCGCCGGCAACGATCGCTTGCAGCACCATGCACGCGGCCATGATGCGGGCGCGTTCGTAGCGGTCGGCCACGTGCCCGGCGACGAGGGTGAGCAGCAGCGCAGGCAGGAACTGCAGCAGACCGACCAGGCCGAGGTCCCAGGCGCTGCCGGTCAGGTCGTACATCTGCCAGCCGATCGCGACCATCAGCATCTGGTTGCCGGCAGTTCCGGCCAGGCGCGCGAACCAGAACCGGATGAAGGAGCGAAAGCTCAGCAGCGGCAGCTGGGAAGCGGGTGGTGGCATGAGCCGCGCAGCATACGGGCTATGGGCGATGGCCGTGCGGCCGTCGCCCAAAAGCCGAGCTTCGAGCCAGGTTCGATCGACAACGCCGGATGACAGCCGGCCGCTGGCGGGCGAGCGGGTGATGGTCAGAAAGGCGCCGAGCTGTGGAAGTGCAATGCCTCGCCCGAGCGGGGATGAGCCAGCCAGAGCTGCGTCGCGTGCAGCAGCAAGCGGGGCGCTGCCGCCTGCGCGTTGGCCGGTGCGTAGAGCGTGTCGCCGAGGATCGGATGGCCGATCGCTTGCAGGTGCACGCGCAACTGGTGCGAGCGGCCGGAGACAGGCTCGAGTTCGACACGCGTGGCCTGGCGCGCGCCCTCCGGACCGAGCACGCGGTAGCGCGTGAGGGACGGGCGCCCTTGCAGCCTGTCGACCTTTTGCAGCGGACGGTTCGGCCAATCGGCGGCGAGCGGCAGATCGATCTGCGCCCAGCTCTCGGCGGGCACGGCGAGATGTCCATCGACGACAGCCTCGTAGCGCTTGTGCACCTGCCGCTCGGCGAAGGCGATGCTCAGCTGGCGTTGATGAAGGCTTCCCCGCGCCATCACCATCAGGCCCGAGGTCGCCATGTCGAGCCGGTGCACGATCAATGCATCGGGGTAACGAGACTGCACGCGGCTCGCGAGGCAATCGAGCTTGTCCGGGCCGCGGCCGGGCACGGCGAGCAGGCCGGCCGGTTTGTCGAGCACCAGCAGGCACTCGTCGCCATGGATGACGTGGATGTCTTCCGATGTCATGTCGGCATGCGCCCACAGGCGAAAGCGCGCTGCGCTGATGGCGAGCGCATCACGGCCTTCCTAGAGTTCATGCATCGATCACCACAGGAATCGAGCATGAACAAGCGAACACTTCTGAGCACGACACTGAGCCCGTTGCTGGCGGCACTGCTGCTCGCAGGCTGCGGCAAGAGCAACGACACGCAGACCGGCAACACCGGCAACGACACCACGGTGGCCAAGGCCGAGCAGAAAGCCGACGACATGAAGGCCGATGCCGCCCAGGGCATGGAGAGGGCCAAGGAGGCCACCAAGAACGCGGCCAACGACGTCAAGGACGCGAGCAAGAACGCGATGGATTCGACCAAGAACGCGGTCGAGGACGCGGCGATCACCACCTCGGTGAAGGCATCGCTGGCAAAGGACAAGGACCTGCGCGCATTGGCGATCAACGTGGATACCAGTGGCGGCGCGGTCGCGCTGCACGGTACCGCGCCGGATCCGGCGGCGCGTGAGCGCGCGACGCAAATCGCCAGTGCGGTCAAGGGTGTGCAGAGTGTCGACAATCAGCTGACCATCAAGCAGTAGGTTTGGCTCATTGACACGGGGGCGCGGGCGAAAGTCCGCGCCCTTTTTCGTTGGGAGGCTGCGCTTTCGTCGGGCGCATCAGAAGCGATCGACATGGTTTTCTTCCGGACAGGCCTAGCGCATTGTGGCTTGTCGGCCAAGGGTAAATTTCGCGCCCATGTTGGGGATGCGCCGCCCAGGGCCGGGGTTGCAAAATCCCGGCTCCGCCAGGGGAGAGAGAACATGGTCACTCGACGAAACAAGGCCTGGGCGGCCGTGCTGGCGCTTGCTGCCGGCCTGTTGCTTGCCACGGCACCGGCCGCTCACGCCGCGACGCCGGAAGCCGAGCAAGCCTTCGAGGAGGCACGGCAAGCCGCGAAAAGCGGGCCACAGGATATCCCGCTGGCCAGTCAGGCGGTGCTGAAGCTGCCCAAAGGAACGAGCTTCATTCCCCAACCGCAGGCCACGCGCCTGCTCAACGCGATGGGCAACCCCGGCCAGGATTCCCGGCTGCAGGGGCTGGTGTTTCCCGAGGGCGAGAACGGCTGGTTCGTGACCATCCGCTACGAGGCTTCCGGCTACATCAAGGACGACGATGCCAAGGACTGGAACGCCGACGACCTGTTGAAAAGCTATCGCGAAGGCACCGAAGCCGCCAACGAGGAGCGCCTGAAGATGGGCTCGCCGGCCTTGCTGATCATGGGCTGGGCCGAAAAGCCCGCGTACGACGCGGCGACGCATCGCCTCGCCTGGGCCATGATCTCGCGCCAGAAGGATGCGCCGCTCAGCGCCGCGAAGGGCGTCAACTACAACACCTACGCGCTCGGGCGAGAAGGCTACTTCAGCCTGAATCTCGTGACCGGCCTGGATGAGCTGCCGAAATACAAGGCCGAGGCGCATGTGCTGCTCGGCGCGCTGAACTTCAACGACGGCAAGCGCTATGCGGACTTCAATGCGAAAACCGATCACGTTGCCGAATACGGCCTGGCTGCGCTCGTCGTCGGCGTGGCCGCGAAGAAGCTCGGCCTGCTCGCGGTGGGTCTGGCGTTCTTCGCGAAGTTCGCCAAGCTCGGCCTGCTGCTGCTCGCCGGCGGCGGGGCCGCGATCATGAAGTTCTTCCGCCGCGCGAAGCCGAACGACCCGGCATGATCAAGCTGCTGCTATTGCTGCTGTCGGGCGCCAAGCTCGGCAAGCTGCTGATGACCGGGGGCACGATGCTGCTCTCGGTCGCGGTGTACGCGCTGGTCTTCGGCTGGCGCTATGCGGCGGGATTCGTTGCCTTGCTGGTCGTGCATGAATGCGGCCACTACCTCGCGGCGCGGCAGCGCGGCCTCGACGTCGGCGCGCCCACCTTCATCCCCTTCGTCGGCGCCTGGATCCAGCTGAAGCAGATGCCGCACGATGCCGAGACCGAGGCCTATGTCGGCCTGGGCGGTCCGTTGCTCGGAACGGTCGGCGCGGTCGCCTGCTACGCGCTCGCGCGCTACTACGACGCGACCTGGCTGCTCGCGGTGGCCTATGCCGGCTTCTTCCTGAACCTCTTCAACATGATTCCGCTCTCGCCGCTGGACGGCGGGCGCATCACCGCGGTCTTGTCGCCGCGCATCTGGCTGCTCGGCGTGCCGGTCCTCGGCGCCATGTTCCTCTATCGGCCGAGCCCGATGCTGGTCCTGATCGCGGTGCTGGCCGCGCCGCAGGTCTGGAAGGCGATCAATTTCCGTGGCGACAGCGAGGAGGCACTCGGCTATTACGCGGTGAGCGCGAAGGTGAAGTGGGAATACGGCAGCTACTACCTGCTGCTGCTCGTCTTCCTCGCGCTGATGACGCACGACGTGCACGAGATGCTCGCCGGCGTCGGCCATCCGAGGTAGCCCCGATGGAAGCCGGTTTCATGCGAATCGGCTACGCTCGCCGGTTTCGCCGCGCGCTGGTCCCTCGCGATCAGCGCTCCTGACCACGGCGATTCCGGAGAAATCCCCGTGTTCGGCGCGTTCGAAAAGCTTCTGTTTCCTTATCCGGATGCGCTGCCGCCAGCGCCGCCGCGCAGCCTCGCGCGCTTCCTCTGGGCCTGCACCGAGGGGCTGCGCCGCTACATCCTGGCGATGACGCTGTTGACGGCGATCACCGGCGTGTTCGAGGCCTTGCTGTTCAGCATGCTGGGCCGCATCGTCGATTGGCTCGGCCGCACCCAGCCTTCACGCCTGTGGATCGACGAACGCGGCAGCCTGCTGCTGCTCGCCGGCGTGCTGGTAGCGAGCATGTTCGTCGTCGCGTTCCAGAGCATGCTGAAGCAGCAGACCCTGGCGGGCAACTTCCCGATGCGGCTGCGCTGGAATTTCCACCGCCTGATGCTCGGCCAGAGCATGAGCTTCTATCAGGACGAATTTGCCGGCCGCGTTGCCGCCAAGGTGATGCAGAGCGCGCTGGCGGTGCGCGATACCTGGATGATCCTGGCCGAGCTGATGGTCTTCGTGATCATCTACTTCGTCACCTTGATGGCCGTGGTCGGCGGCTTCGATGCCTGGCTGCTGCTACCGTTTCTCGGCTGGGTCGGGCTGTACGCGGTCGCGCTCTACTACTTCGTGCCGCGTCTCGGCAGGGTCGCCAAGGCCCAGGCCGACGCACGCTCGCTGATGACCGGGCGCATCACCGACGCCTACACCAACATCGCGACGGTCAAGCTCTTCTCGCACGCACGCCGCGAGGCCGGCTTCGCGCGCAATGCGATGGAGGAGTTCCTCGGCACGGTACATCGGCAGATGCGCCTCGTGACCGGCTTCGAGATCGTCAACCACGGCCTCAGCATGATGCTGATCGGCAGCACCGCGGGCGCCGCGCTATGGCTCTGGTCGCAAGGGCAGGTGGGCGTCGGCGCCGTGGCCGCGGCGACCGCGATGGCGCTGCGGCTGAACGGCATCTCGCACTGGGTGATGTGGGAGATGGCTTCGCTGTTCGAGCACATCGGCACGGTGCAGGACGGCATCACCACCCTGTCTCGCCGCCACACCGTGATCGATCGGCCCGACGCCCAGCCGCTGCGCGTCAGCCGCGGCGAGATCCGCTTCGAACACGTGAGTTTCGCCTACGGCGGCAAGGGCCGGGTCATCGATGGGTTGGACCTGCTGATCCGCCCGGGCGAGAAGATCGGCCTGGTCGGCCGTTCCGGCGCCGGTAAATCGACGATCGTCAACCTGCTGTTGCGTTTCTACGACGTCGAACACGGCCACATCCTGATCGACGGGCAGGACATCGCCGGCGTGCGCCAGGACAGCCTGCGCGAGCAGGTCGGCATGGTCACGCAGGACACCTCGCTGCTGCACCGGTCGGTGCGTGACAACATCCTCTACGGCCGGCCCGCCGCGAGCGATGCCGAGATGATCGCCGCGGCGAAACGCGCCGAGGCGCATGAGTTCATCCAGACCTTGAGCGACCCGAAGGGGCGCACGGCCTATGAAGCCCACGTCGGCGAACGCGGCGTCAAGCTTTCCGGCGGGCAGCGCCAGCGCATCGCGATCGCCCGCGTGATGCTGAAGGACGCGCCGATCCTGCTGCTCGACGAGGCCACCAGCGCGCTCGACAGCGAAGTCGAGGCGGCGATCCAGGCGAGCCTCTATCGGCTGATGGAAGGCAAGACGGTGGTCGCGATCGCGCACCGGTTGTCGACCATAGCGGCGATGGACAGGCTGGTGGTGCTGGATCGGGGCCGCATCGTCGAAGAGGGCGACCACCGCAGCTTGCTGGCGCGCGGCGGCCTCTACGCAAGGCTCTGGGCCCACCAGAGCGGCGGCTTCCTCGGCGAGGAAGTGGACGACGAGCAGGACCAAGACGAAGAGGGCGAGCTCACGGGCGCGTTGCGCTGAGCCCACGCGGCCCTGCGGCCCTGCGGCCCCGCAGGAGGTTTCGCTGGCCTGATCCCGAGACGCCCTTGTTTACGGAATGAAACTGAGCACTTTAAGTTCTCAGCGTCGCACTGCAGATTCAGAGCCCTCGTGTCAAGTGACCGGAGGCAGCGTCCTGGCGAATAGCGCACGCCGCGATGGCCCCTCTCTGCGACTGGTAACAAGTTTGGCTGGGCCGGAGACCGCACCGGCGATAACATTGTCATGAAACTTAATGACTAGAAGCAATCAGCCCTTGCCCGAACGAAAATCGTCGAGTGTGGTCTGATGGTCCCAGGGCTGTATTGGGATCGGTACTCTGTCCGATGCAGCGGTCCATTCCAACCGATCGGAGGAGGCTTCCTTGCGGGATTTCGAAGACTCCACATTGTGGCGAATCAGTGCCTTCGAAAAGCATCGCCGGGAGACCGGCAATAGCGGCTATTCACGGCTGGACGGGCCGACCGTGCTGCCGACCACCCTCACCGCGGATCTCAACAAGATCAATCTCGGAGAGTCCGACGGCGACACGCTGGAAGTCATTGCCGCGTGCCTGCGGCATCGCGAACCTGCCCTGCTGTATCTGCAGCACCAGGGGCTGGTGTGGCCGGTCACGGTGTTTCCCGGCACGGAGATGCTCTATCACTGCCCGCGCGACATGGCCAACGAAGCCTCCCTGCCGGGCCTCGGCGAACTGCGGCTGATCGGCCTCGAGCCGCCCGGCGTGCGGCCGCCGGGGCATTGGATGCACGAGCGTGTCGCGCACGTCGAACACTATCGGCCGCTGGCGCCGTTGCTCTGGGCCCTTGCCTTGTACGGTCCGCGCAAGGCAGTGCTGTCCGAGATCGGCGGCGTGGCGGCTTATCGCGCGATGAACAATCCCGAAGAGAGTGGGCTGACAGCGCCGGGTGCGCTCGGCTCGGCCGCCCAGCGCCTGCGGCGCGAATCGGTCTCGCTGCGCGAGATCTCGCAATGGCCGGGACTGACGCTGGAGCGCGCCAGCCGCTTGCTGAATGCGCTCTATCTCGCCTCCGGTCTGCTGATCACACGGTCCAATGCCGCGGCACGCAACGAGCCGGGTTTGCTGCGCAACCTGTTCGGGCGCGGCAAGAAGCGCTGAAGCCTTCGACGCGGGCATGGCAGCATGCGGTCATGCGTCGTCGACTTCCCCGATTCTTCCGTGACCCGCGGCCAGCCGCTGCAGCCCTGCTGACGATCGCGCTGGGCGGCTTCTGCAGCGGCGGTCGCGCGGCGGAGCCAGCCGCCAATGAAGACCCGCAGCAATTCGTTCAGTTCGTCGAAGACTTCGCCGGCATGTGCGTGGCGCGCCAGGCCAAGGAGATCCTGGTCAAGAATACCCATCCGACGCGCACCTTGCGCGTCTGGCTCGACCGCTATCACATGGGCACCGGCACGGGCGACCGTTCGCGATCGGACCTGCGGCCCGGCGCCGAGCCCGAGCCGCTCGGCTGTTCGCGCAGCAGCGACGGGCCGCAGGAATGGCGGTTGGTGCGCGCGGTCTTCGTCGACTGATTGCCGCGTTCCGGCCGGTGCGATCCGGCTTGACGACAGCAACGCTGATACCGTATGTCGGATTTTTGACTACACGAAGCGCCTAGCTTCCCCGACAGCATCCGCCGGCCCGCGCCCACGGCGCTTTTTGTTGACGGGCACTAAGCTCTGTTCAGGATCGGATATCGATCGGGTACTGAACGGAGTTGATGAGATGAACACCGCAACCGCCACCTCTCTGGCCCCTCGCAACGGCTTCGCACTCTTCTTCCAATCGCTGTTCCATGAAGGCCGTGGCCTCGCGTTCCCGTGCGATGCGAAGGGCGAAGTGGATCTCGACGTTCTCAGCGATCGCGCCCGGACCAACTACTTCTACGCCCGTGCCGTCGTAGGCCGCGAGTTCGCCGTACCCGCCGTCGTGGCCAGCACCCTGCATTGATCGGCGCGCTCCCGCGCTGACTTCACTTCGCGGTCCAGGCGTCCTTCAGCGTCGTGCTCCGATTGAAGACGATGCGACCGGGCTCATGGTCCACACGATCCGCCGTGAAGTAGCCGTGCCGCTCGAACTGATAGGTGTCCCCCGCCTGCGCATTCGCCAGTGACGGTTCGAGGTAGGCAGTCACCACCTTCTTGCTGTTCGGATTCAGAAAAGCCTTTAAGTCCTTGCCGCCGGCATCCGGCTGCGCATCGACAAAAAGCCGGTCGTAGAGCCGCACCTCGGCCGCCAGCCCGTCGTGCACGGCGACCCAGCTGATCACTCCCTTGACCTTGATCGCATCGGCACCGGGCGTTCCGCTCTTGGTGTCGGGCACCAGCTTGGCGTAGACCGCTTCGACGCTGCCGTCGAAGGCCTTCTTCAAGCCGGTGCACTGGATCACGTAGCCGTACTTCAGCCGCACCGTGCTGCCGGCGACGCTCGCGCCCTGGCCGTCGAAACGCGGCGGGCTCAGGCGGTGGTAGCCCTTCAGCGGGGTCTCCATGAAATCCTCGCGCTCGATCCAGATCTCCCGGCCGAGGCTGAACTCCCGCTGGCCCCGCTCCGGGTGGCCGGGGTGGATCGGCGCACGGCAGGGCTCGGTCTTGCCCGCACCGATGACCTCGTCCCAGTTGGTCAGCACCAGCTTGAGCGGATCGAGCACGGCCATCGCCCGTGCTGCCTTCGGGTCAAGATCGTCGCGCAGCGCGATTTCCAGCGAGCTGTAGTCGACCCAGCCCCCCGCCTTGCTGACGCCGGTGCGCTCGATGAAGAGCTGCAGGCTTTCGGGCGTGAAGCCGCGGCGGCGCAGGCCCACCAGCGTGGGCATGCGCGGGTCGTCCCAGCCGTCGACGATGTGTTCATCGACGAGTTGCCGCAGCTTGCGCTTGCTGGTCACGACATAGGTGACGTTGAGCCGCGCGAACTCGTATTGCTTGGGCAGCGGATGGGCCAGCAGGCCGCCTTCGGCCAAGCGCTCCAGCAGCCAGTCGTAGAACGGGCGCTGGTCTTCGAACTCGAGCGTGCAGACGCTGTGGGTGATGTTTTCCAGCGCGTCTTCGATCGGGTGCGCGTAGGTGTACATCGGATAGATGCACCAGGTCTCGCCGGTGTTGTGATGCACCGCGTGCTTGATGCGGTAGAGGGCCGGGTCGCGCAGGTTGATGTTGGGCGAGGCCATGTCGATCTTCGCGCGCAGCACCATCGCGCCGTCGGCGTGGCGGCCGGCACGCATCTCGCGCAGACGCAGCAGGCTTTCCTGCTTCGGACGGTCGCGGAACGGGCTGTTCGTGCCCGCCGTCGCGAAATCGCCGCGCGACTCGCGCATCTGCTCGGCCGACTGCTCGTCGACGTAGGCATGGCCGGCCTCGACCAGATACTCCGCCGCGCGGTACATGAAGTCGAAGTAGTTGCTGGCGTAGTAGAGGTGCGAGGTGCCGTTCGCCTCCCAGCCGAAACCCAGCCAATGCACCGCGTCGAGGATGCCGTCGACGTATTCCTGCTCTTCCTTCTCCGGGTTGGTGTCGTCGAAGCGCATGTGGCAGACGCCGCCGTAATCGAGCGCCAAGCCGAAATTCAGGCAAATGCTCTTGGCATGGCCGATGTGCAGGTAGCCGTTGGGCTCCGGCGGGAAACGCGTGCGGATGCGCGCGGGATCGGGGCCGCCCGCGGCCTGGTGCTGCGCATCGCCGGGCGACCCGGCGAAATGACGGCTCGTGTAGACGCCTTGCTCGAGGTCGCGCTCGATCACGGCACGCAGGAAGTTGCCGGCGCGTTGGTCGGGCACGGCATTGGCGACGGCGACTTTGTCCTGAGCTTTGGTCATGGGCATCCGGGGGAGAGTTGGCTCGATTCTAAAGAGCAGGGCTGAGGGCTCGCCGAGCGCTGCCACGCGCCCCTTTTGGGCCTGTATCGAGATGTCGCAATGGTGTCGGTCGTAAACATCTGTCGGAACCACACAACGTCTTGGGCGCGATTGCCGGTGGCCAGCCCACACCCCCCTTTAGTGGGGGGGTGGCTGAATGACCGGCCTCTCGCTACCTTCCTTCGTTCCCCCCACTTGCCAAGTTGCCGCCTTTCATGTTTTGGTCGTCGAGCCCGTCCCGTTCAAGAGACACACAGCCCATCAGCATGCGCTTCTGGCTCTACCTGGGTGCGGTGGTGGTGGGGTTCTCGCTGATGGCGATCGAGGACCGGAACGCGCCTGAAAAGATCGTCGACGTACCCGAAGTGTCGTCCCCCGCCAGTGACGCCGCCGCTGCGGTGAAGCGGCCTTCGAATGAACCGAACAAGGCCCCCGAGGTTGCGCCGCTGCGTTCGGTGTCGACCGAGCTGGCGCGCCACGGCGCGGTGCTCAGCGCCAAGTAGCACGCTGCCGGGTCACATCGCCCGGAACAGATGCGCGTAGAGCCGGCTGACGGCCAGCCGGTCGGGATGGCCGCGCAAGCTCAAGGTGTAGCGGCCTGATTCGTCGCGGGTCGCGGTGGCGATCGCATCGCAGCGCACGATCGTCCCGCGGTGGATCTGCCAGAAGCGCTGCGCATCGAGCTGCGGCTGAAGCTCGCGCAGCGAGGTGCGGATCAGGTGCTCGCGCTCGGCGGTGATGACCCGCACGTATTTGTCGGCCGCCTCGAAGTACAGCACCTCCGCGATCGGCACCAGATGGATCACGTCGCCGACGCTGGCCTGCAGGACTTGCAATGTCGGCGCGGCCGGCCGCGGCGCGTCGACCAGCCCGCGCAGCTGCTGGACGGCGGCCTGCAGCGCGTCGTTCGGGTTCGGCGCTGCCGAGCGCTGGGCCAGCGCCGACCGGAGCCGCCCGCAGGTCTGCGCCAGCCGTTCGGGCTGCAGCGGCTTGAGCACGTAATCGATGGCCGATCGTTCGAAGGCCTGCAGCGCGTACTGGTCGTAGGCGGTGACGAAGACCAGCAGCGGAAAGTTCACGCCGTCCGGCCAGTCCTCGGCCAGCGCCTGCGCCACTTCCAGGCCGCTCATGCCCGGCATGCGGATGTCCAGCAGCAGGATGTCCGGGCGCTGCGCGAGGGCGCGCCGCAGCGCGGTGAGGCCGTCACCGGCGCTCTCGGCGAAGCGCAGTTCCGGCCACAGGCGTGCCAGTTCGCCGCGCAGATGCTGCGCGAGCAGGGGTTCGTCTTCGGCAATCAGGGCCAGGGGAGCTGTCATCGTGCTTCCGTGATCGGCAAGTGAATGATCGCGACGCAGCCGCCGTCGTCGTCAGCGGCGCGGTCGAGCGAGAGCCTGGCTGCACCGCCATGCAAGGTGGCCAGGCGTTCGCGCACCTGGTGCAGGCCGAAGCGTGCACCGTCCGCCGGCGGGCCGTCGAGGCCGACGCCGGTGTCGCGCACCGTCAGCACCAGGGTGCCGGCCTCGCGGCGCGCCGAAACGTCGATCCGGCCGCCTTCGACCTTGGGCTCGAGCCCGTGCTTGATGGCGTTCTCGACCAATGGCTGGAGCAACAGCGGCGGCACGGCCATCTGGGCCAGCTCGGCCGGCAGATCCAGCCGGGCTTCGAGGCGCGCGCCCATGCGGATCTGCATCAACGCGAGGTAGTCGCCGATGCGCGCGAACTCGGCGCTCAGCGAGTGGCTGCCGCCGCGGCTCGCTTCCAGCGTGGCGCGCAGAAAGGCGATCAGCTGATCCAGCATCGCCTGCGCGCGCGGCGGATCCATCGCGATCAGCACGCGCAGGTTGGCCAGCGTGTTGAACAGCATGTGCGGCTCGACCTGCGATTGCAGCATGGCCAGCTTGGCCTCGGCGGCGTCCCGTTCCGCGGCGGCGAGCTGCACTGCCTGGTGCTGCGCCCTGCCCTTGCTGATGAAATAGTTCGTGATGACCACCGCTGCGACCACCGAGGTGACGAGGTAGGACGCGAACGCGCGCGGCGAGCCATGCCAGTCGTCCCAGTTCGAGCCGCCTCGGTAGGCATCGCCGATCACGGTGCCGATGACGTAGCCGGGGACGATGCCCGCGGCGAGCAACACGGGCACGCGCCAGCCGGTCGGCCACGGTACCTCGGTTCCCCGGGTCATCAGCGCGGCGCCGATGTCGATCAACAGCCACGTTGTCAAGCCGATCGATTGCGAATACACCATGTCGACGTCCCAGCGGTGCCCGCGTATCAGCCACAGCATCGTGGCGATCACGGTGCAGAACACGGACACGGTCACGCCATGGCGCAGCGATCTTCGCAGCCGAGGCTCGGGCAGGACTGGCGACGTCAGCGAGGGATTCAAGGTGAACGGCTCTCGGGTGCAGGCACGAAGGATGATGCCGCGATGTTGGCATCCCGCCAGCAGCCTGCGCCAGCCCCGAGCGACGAAACGAGACCAGGCGGCGCGAACGGCGTCGCCGTGGGCGGCAGCGGCAGGTGACGGTGTCGCCCGCCGCGTCGGCAGCGAGTCTTGCGCTGCCCGACCGCACCGCTATAGTCGCCGCTCGTCAGACTTCGAGTGGAGCCGCCAGGATCATGTTGTTCGACAGCTTGCCGCTTCGCTCTGCTCCTCTGGCTGCCGGCATCTCTCTGGCGGCGGCCGTGTTGCTGGGCGCTTGCAGCTCGCCGATGCCCAAGCCGAAGCCCGCGGTGCTCGAACCGTTCCGGCCCGTCCCGCCGCCCGTCGAAACGCCTGCACCGCCGCCGCCACCACCGCCGGCCGCGGTGCCGCAGCCGATATCGCCCGATGGCGGCGCGCCCGCGGTCGAGCCGGCGCCCGCTGCGCCGCCAATCTCGGCAGAACCGACCGAACCGCCCTACGGCCCGGCGGTCGCCGCGCATTTCCCGGACCCGCGTGTTCGCTACGACACGCCGGGCCTGCAGCCCGATCGCAGCGAGTTCACGACGCAGCAGGAATTGCGCGAGTTCATGCAATCGCTGGCCGAACGCGCGACCGACCCGGCTGGCGTCCAGGTGCAGGTGCTGCCGCTCGGCGATTCGCAGGACGGCGTGCCGCTGCAGGCGCTGCGCCTCACGCGTCCCGCGACCGATGGGGTGGCGCGTCCGGTGGTGCTGCTGATCGGCCAGCAGCACGGCGACGAGCCGGCCACCGCCGAGGCGCTGATCGTGATCGCGCGCGAGCTGGCGCAGGGCAAGCTGGCCGAACTGCTGAACCGCATCGACGTCATCGTCGTGCCGCGCGCGAACCCGGACGGCGTGCTGCGCCACACACGCGCCGGCGCCAACGGCGTCGACATCAATCGGGATCACTTGCTGCTGAAGACACCCGAAGCCCAGGCGCTGGCCCGCCTGGTGCGGGATTTCGCGCCGACGGTGGTCGTCGATGCCCATGAGTACAGCGCGGTCGGACGTTTCCTCGAGAAGTTCGGTGCGGTGCAGCGCTACGACGCGTTGCTGCAGTACGCGATGACGGCCAACCTGCCCGACTTCACGACCCGTGCTTCGGAGGAATGGTTTCGCCGCCCCGTGCTGGCCGCGCTGAAGCGCGAGCAGCTGAGCAGCGAGTGGTACTACACGACCTCGTCCGATCCGGCGGACAAGCTGGTCTCGATGGGCGGCGTGCAGCCCGATACCAGCCGCAACGTGAACGGCTTGAAGAACACCGTCAGCTTCCTGGTCGCGAGCCGCGGCGCAGGCCTCGGCCGCGTGCACATCCAGCGGCGCGTGCATACCCAGGTCACCGCGATCGCCAGCCTGCTGGCCAGCGCCGCGTCGCGCGCGCAGGACCTGGCCAAGCTGCGCGCCTTCGTCGATGCGGACGTGCGCTCGAAGGCCTGCCAGGGCCAGGTGACGGTCGATGCCGGCGCGACGCGCAGCGAATACAACCTGCTGATGCTCGATCCGACCACCGGCGCGGACAAGGCGGTGACGGTGGACTGGAACTCGTCGCTGACCCTGCAAGTCAACAAGCGCCGCGCGCGCCCCTGCGGCTATTGGCTGTCCGCCGATGCGGGCGATGCGGTGCAGCGGCTGCGCATGCTCGGCATTCAGGTGATGCAGCTGAGCGACAAGACCAGCCTGGTGGCGGATACCTTCCGGGAAATCTCGCGCCGCGATGCGCAGCGCCAGGACGTGCGCGGCGCGATGGACGACGGCGGCACGATCGTCTCGATCAAGGTGGACCTGGTCAACGCGGTCATCGACGTGCCGGCCGGCAGCTACATCGTGCCGCTGACGCAGCCGCTCGCGAACCTTGCCGTCGCCGCGATGGAGCCCGACACGCAGAACGGCTATCTCGCCAACGGCTTGATTCCGGGTCTGGACCGCGTCGCCCGGCTGCGCGCCATTCCCGACGCCGCGCTGCTGCTGCCGATGCCCTGAAGCTTCAGGACTTGCCGCCGAACAGCGAGCCCAGCACGCCGCGGATGATCTGGCGGCCGACGGTGGAGCCCACCGTTCGCGCGGCGGATTTGGCCATCGCCTGCGCGATGCCGTCATGTTTGCCGCCGCGGGGGCCGGTCGTGCCGAAGAGGATGTCGTTCAGGCCGCCGAGCAGGCCGCCGCCGGCGGCACTCGGAGCGGCGCCGCCGGCCGTGCTCGGCGCGGCGGCCGTGCCGCGCTGCGCCTGCGCGCTGCTTGCGGCATCCGAGGCCGCCACCGCGCGGCCCTTGAGCTTTTCGTAGGCCGACTCGCGGTCCACGAATTTTTCATAGACGCCGGCGACCAGCGAGTTGGCGATCAAGGCCTGGCGTTGTGCCGGCGTGATCGGGCCGATCTGGCTGCCCGGCGGCAGCACGAAGACGCGCTCGGTCACGCTCGGCCTGCCCTTGGCATCGAGGAAGCTGATCAGGGCTTCGCCGACCGCCAGCTCGGTGATCGCGGTCTCGATGTCCAGGCCCGGATTCGCGCGCATCGTGCTGGCCGCCGACTTGACCGCCTTCTGGTCGCGCGGCGTGAACGCGCGCAAGGCATGCTGCACCCGGTTGCCGAGCTGGGCCAGCACGCTGTCGGGCACGTCGAGCGGGTTCTGCGTCACGAAATAGACGCCGACGCCCTTCGAGCGCACCAGGCGCACGACCAGCTCGATGCGCTCGACCAGCGCCGACGGCGCCTCGCGGAACAGCAGATGCGCTTCGTCGAAGAAGAACACCAGCTTGGGCTGGTCCAGGTCGCCGACCTCGGGCAGGGTCTCGAACAGTTCGGACAGCAGCCACAGCAGGAAGGTGGCGTAGAGGCGCGGCGCGTTCAGCAGCTTGTCGGCGGCGAGGATGTTGATGACGCCCTGTCCGTCGACGGTCTGCATGAAGTCGGCGATGTTCAGCATCGGTTCGCCGAAGAACTTGTCGCCGCCTTGTTCCTGGATCTGCATCAGCCCGCGCTGGATCGCGCCGATGCTGGCCGCGCTGACGTTGCCGTACTCGGTGGTGAACTCGCTGGCGTTGTCGCCCACGTGCTGCAGCATCGCGCGCAGGTCTTTCAGGTCGAGCAGCAGCAGGCCGTTGTCGTCGGCGATCTTGAAGACGAGCTGCAGCACGCCTTGCTGCGTTTCGTTCAAGGCCAGCATGCGCGCAAGCAGCAGCGGGCCCATGTCGGAGACGGTCGCGCGCACCGGGTGGCCTTGTTCGCCGAAGACGTCCCACAGGGTGGCCGGGCAGGCGCGCGATACCGGCGGCTCGATCTTGCGTTCAGCCAAGGTGGCGGCGAGCTTGTCGCCGATCTTGCCGGCCTGGCTGATGCCGGTCAGATCGCCCTTCACGTCGGCCATGAACACCGGCACGCCGAGGCGGCTGAAGTTCTCCGCCAGCGTCTGCAAGCTGATGGTCTTGCCGGTGCCTGTCGCGCCGGTGATCAAGCCGTGCCGGTTGGCCAGCGCCGGCAGCAGAAAGCACTCGATGGCTTCATGCCTGGCGACAAGAATCGGTTCCGACATTGCTCACTCCCAGAAGGGCCCGGCCGGCGGGCACGTAAAATCGGCAGTCTATCCAAAGAACCCCAGCAGACTGCGTGCCGACGAGGCCGCTCTGCGACCAGGAGGCGCCTTCATGGCCGGACATTCCAAATGGGCCAACATCCAGCACCGAAAAGGCCGCCAAGACGAAAAGCGCGGCAAGGTGTGGACGCGGATCATCCGAGAAATCATCGTGGCTGCCCGTCTGGGCGGCGGTGAGGTCAAGGAGAACCCGCGCCTGCGGCTCGCGATCGAAAAGGCCAAGGCGGCGAACATGCCGGCCGACACCATCAAGAAAAACGTCGACAAGGCGACCGGCAACCTCGAAGGGGTGACCTACGAGGAAATCCGCTACGAAGGCTACGGCATCGGCGGTGCCGCGGTGATCATCGACACGATGACGGACAACCGCGTGCGCACGGTCGCCGAAGTGCGCCATGCCTTCAGCAAGTACGGCGGCAACATGGGCACCGATGGCTCGGTGTCGTTCCAGTTCAAGCACTGCGGGCAATTCATCTTCGCGCCCGGCACCAGCGAAGACAAGCTGATGGAGGTCGCCCTCGAAGCCGGTGCGGACGACGTGATCACCGACGACGACGGCGCGATCGAAGTGCTGTGCGGGCCGCATGATTTCGAAGCCGTCAGGGCCAAGCTCGAGGCCGCCGGTCTGAAGCCCGAGGTGGCCGAGGTCACGATGCGCGCCGAGAACACCGTCGTGCTGACCGGCGACGACGCGGTGCGCATGCAGAAGCTGCTCGATGTGCTCGAGGATCTGGACGATACCCAAGACGTGTTCCACAACGCCGAGATCGAGCAATGACCTTCCACGTTCCTTGCCGGAGTCTCGAATGAAGGTGCTCGTCATCGGCTCCGGCGGACGCGAACACGCGTTGGCGTGGAAGCTCTCCCAATCCGCCCGCGTGCAAAGGGTCTACGCGGCGCCGGGCAACGGCGGCACGGCGCGCGATGAGCGGCTCGAGAACATCGCGCTGACCGACGTGCGGGCGCTCGCCGACTTCGCGCAGGGCGAAAAAGTGACGCTGACCGTGGTCGGGCCGGAGGCGCCGCTGGCGGCCGGTATCGTTGATGAATTCAGATCGCGCGGCCTGCGCATCTTCGGACCGACGAAAGCCGCTGCCCAGCTCGAAAGCTCGAAGGCCTTCGCGAAGGACTTCATGCAGCGCCACGGCATCCCGACCGCGCAGTACGCCACCTTCTCGGATGCGGCGGCGGCGCATCAGCACGTCGACCAGCATGGCGCTCCGGTGGTCGTGAAGGCCGATGGCCTGGCCGCGGGCAAGGGCGTGGTCGTCGCGATGAGCCTGGCCGAAGCCCATGAAGCGATCGACTGGATGCTCGAAGGCCAGAGCGGCGACAACAAGCTCGGCGTACAGCACAACGCCGGCGGCGCACGTGTCGTGATCGAAGAATTCCTGCAGGGCGAAGAGGCCAGCTTCATCGTGCTGTGCGACGGCAAGCAGGTGCTGCCGCTCGCCACCAGCCAGGACCACAAGCGCCTGAAGGACGGCGATGCCGGCCCGAACACCGGCGGCATGGGCGCCTATTCTCCCGCGCCGGTGGTGACGCCCAACGTGCATGCCAAGGTGATGCACGAGATCATCCTGCCGACGATCGCCGGCATGGCGAAGGACGGCGCGCCGTTCACCGGCTTCCTTTACGCCGGCCTGATGATCGATGCGCAGGGCGGCGTGAAGACGCTGGAATTCAACACGCGCATGGGCGACCCGGAGACGCAGCCGATCCTGATGCGGCTGAAGAGCGATCTGTTCGAGGTCTTCATGCATGCGGCCGACGGCACGCTCGATCAGGTCGAGCTGAAGTGGGATCGGCGCGTGGCGCTCGGCGTCGTGATGGCGGCCAGCGGCTATCCGCTGGATCCGCGCAAGGGCGACGTCATCGGCGGCCTGCCGCGCGATGCGGCCGACGTGATGGTGTTTCATGCCGGCACATCGGAGCGTGACGGGCAGGTCGTCACCTCGGGCGGCCGCGTGCTCTGCGTCACCGCGCTCGGCGACTCGGTGAAGAAGGCGCAGCACGCGGCCTACGACGCGCTTGCCGGCATCCATTTCGACGGCGCACAGTACCGGCGCGATATCGGGTTCCGCGCGATCAAGTCGCGATGAACGGCGTCGAGGTCATCGGCATCGATCACGTCTACGTGGCGGTGAGCGACATGCATCGCTCGACCGCGTTCTACGACGTGGTGATGGGTATCCTCGGCTTTCGCCGCAACGCTTTCGAGATCGACGGCGATCCGCACGTGCAGTACTACAACCGGCACATGGGCTATGTGCTGCGGCCGGCGAGAGTAGCTCGCGCGCACGAGCCGTATGCGCCGGGGCTGCATCACTTCTGCTGGCGTGTGGCGACGGCTGCAGACGTCGAATCGGCCGCGGCGGCGCTGCGCGCGGCGGGCATCGACGCGAGCGATGCCGCGGCCTATCCGCAGTACGCGCCGGACTACGTCGCGACCTTCTTCAACGACCCGGACGGCATCCGCCTCGAGATCACCAATTACCGCGAGGAGCGCCGGCAGCGGCACGATCGATGGGACCTCGGAGCGTCCTCTTGAACGCGGCATCGGTGCGCGAGTACCTGCTCGGCCTGCAGTCGCGCATCGTCACGGCCATCGAGGCCGAGGACGGCACGCCGTTCCTCAGCGACGGCTGGGTGCGCCAAGCCGGCGGGCCGCTGGAAGGCGACGGGCTCTCGAGGCTGGTGGAGGAAGGTGGATTGCTCGAACGCGGCGGCTGCAGCTTCTCGCACGTGAAGGGCAAGGTGTTGCCGCCATCCGCGACCCAGCATCGGCCCGAGCTGGCCGGGGCGCCGTTCGAGGCGATGGGCGTGTCGCTGGTCTTCCACCCGCGCAACCCCTACGTGCCCACGGTGCACATGAACGTGCGCATGCTGGCTGCCTTTCCCGCGCAGGCCGAGCCCGTCACCTGGTTCGGCGGCGGCATGGACTTGACGCCCTACTACGGCTTCGAAGACGACGCGCGGCTCTTCCATCGCAGCTGCCGCGACGCGCTCGAGCCCTTCGGTGCCGACAAGTACCCGCGCTTCAAGCGCTGGTGCGACGAGTACTTCTTCCTGAAGCACCGCAACGAACCACGCGGCATCGGCGGCGTGTTCTTCGACGATTTCTCCGAGCTGGGGTTCGAACGTAGCCTGGCGATGACGCAGGCCGTCGGCGATGCGTTCCTGCCCGCCTACCTGGCGATCGTCAAGGCGCGGCGCGACATGCCCTATGGCGAGCGCGAGCGCGACTTCCAGGCCTACCGCCGCGGGCGCTATGTCGAATTCAACCTGGTGTTCGATCGCGGCACCTTGTTCGGTCTGCAGTCCGGCGGGCGCACCGAATCGATCCTGATGTCGATGCCGCCGATCGTGAAATGGCGCTACAACTGGCGGCCGGAGCCGGGCACGCCCGAGGCGCGGCTCTACACGGACTTCCTGCGACTGCGGGACTGGGCCGCCGAGTGAAGCGCATCGGCCTCTTCGGAGGCAGTTTCGACCCGGTGCACGACGCCCATCTCGCGCTGGCGCGGCTCGCGCTCGATCAGTTGCAACTCGATCTGCTGTACTGGATCCCGGTCGGCACGCCGTGGCAGAAGGCGCGCAGCCTGAGCCCGGCTGAGGACCGCGCCGCGATGGTCGAGCGGGCGATCGACGGCGAGCCGCGTTTCGTGCTCGAGCGCTGCGAGATCGAGCGTGGCGGCCCGAGCTACACGCTCGAGACGGTCTGCGACCTGCAGGCGCGCGAGCCCGGCGCGAGATGGTTCCTGATCATTGGCCAGGACCAGTATGCGAACCTGCCGAGCTGGCACGGCTGGCGCGAGCTGCTGCAACGCGTGACGCTCGCGGTGGCCGGCCGCATGGGGGAGGAGCCGCAGGCCGGCGCCGCACTCGCGGCCGTGCCTCATCGCTTGCTTCGCCTGCCGCTGCCGCCATTGATGATTTCCTCCACCGCGCTGCGCGCCGCCCTCGATGCCGGAGAGGGGATCGGCGCCATGGTGCCCGCCGCAGTCGCGCGCTATATTGACGAGCACCACCTCTACACAAGGACACACTGATTGGACATCCGCAAGCTGCAACGCGCCATCGTCGATGGGCTGGAAGACGTGAAAGGCCAAAACATCGCCGTCTTCAACACCGAGGAACTCTCGCCTCTCTTCGAGCGCGTGATCATCGCCTCGGGAACCAGCAACCGGCAGACCAAGGCGCTCGCAGCCAGTGTGCGTGATGCGGTCAAGCACAGCGGTTTCCCGGTGCTGCGCACCGAGGGCGAGGCGAACGGCGAGTGGATCATCGTCGACTGCGGCGCGGCAGTCGCGCACATCATGCAGCCGGCGATTCGCGACTACTACCACCTGGAAGAGATCTGGGGCAGCAAGCCGGTGAAGATGAAGATCGACACCGAGGTCAAGCTGCTGCCGAAGGCTTCTGCTCCGGTGAAGACAGTGGCGGCGAAGAAAGCCCCAGCCAAGACTGCCGCAGCTAAGACGACGGCGAAGAGGGCCGCCAAGACCGCGGCAAAGAAGGCCGCTCCGCGCAAGGCCGCCGCGAAGAAGGCCGTCACCCGGACTGTCGGCGTGAAGAGCCCGGTGGCCAAGAAAGCCGCCGCGAAGAAGACCGCGCCACGCGCCTGATGCGCCTGGTCATCGTCGCCGTCGGTCAGCGCCAGCCGGCCTGGGCGCAGATGGCCTACGAGGACTACGCCAAGCGCTTTCCGCCCGAGCTGCGGCTGGAGCTGAAGGCCGTCAAAGCCGAGCCGCGCGGCTCCAGGACTGCGGAGCAATTGATGGCGGGCGAGCGCCAGCGCATCGAAGCGGCGTTGCCGAAGGGCGCGCGCCGGCTGGTGCTCGACGAACACGGCACGCGCCTCGATACGGCGCAACTGGCCGCGCGACTGAAATCCTGGATGGGCGAAGGGCGTGACGTCGCCTTGCTGATAGGCGGGCCCGACGGCCTCGATGCAGGCCTCAAAGGCACGGCCGACGAAACATTGCGCCTCTCCGACCTGACCCTGCCGCATGCCTTCGTGCGCGTGCTGCTGGCCGAGGCGCTGTACCGCGCCTGGTCGCTGATGGCCGGCCATCCCTACCATCGCGAGTGATGCACGCCTTCGTCTACCTGGCCTCGCAGAGCCCACGGCGCGCACAGCTGCTGGATCAGATCGGCGTGCGCCACTCTCCGCTGCTGCCGGGCCCGGAAGAAGACGCCGAAAGCCTCGAAGCCGAGCGCGCCGGCGAGCTGCCGGCGGCCTATGTCGAGCGCGTGACCTTGGCGAAGCTGGCCGCCGCGCGACGGCGCCTGAAAAATCGCGGTTTGCCCGGCGCGCCGATCCTCTGCGCGGACACCACCGTTGCGCTCGGCCGGCGCATCCTCGGCAAGCCGCGGGATGCCGCCGACGCGCAGCTGACGATCGGCCTGCTCGCCGGCCGCACGCACCGCGTGATCACGGCCGTCGCGGTGCACGACGGCAAACGCACGCATGCCGCCGTGAACGTCTCCCATGTCCGTTTTACGACGCTGGGCAGCGCCGAGATCGCCCGCTACGTCGCCAGCGGCGAGCCTTTCGGCAAGGCCGGCGCCTACGCCATCCAGAGCGCGGCGGCGGCCTGGATCGAACGCATCGACGGGAGCTACTCCAGTATCATGGGTTTGCCCCTGTACGAGACGGCAAACCTGTTGAGACAAGCGCGCGTCAAAGTCTGATCCCGTCGACGGCGCGACCGAAAAGAAAACGAGAACGCTCCGTCCATGCAAGACATTCTGATCAACTGGGCTCCCCAGGAAACACGCGTTGCCGTGGTGGAAAACGGCGCGGTTCAGGAGCTGCATCTCGAGCGCACGCTGGAGCGCGGGCTGGTCGGCAACATCTATCTCGGGCGCGTGGCGCGCGTGCTGCCCGGCATGCAGTCGGCGTTCATCGATATCGGCCTGGAGCGTGCGGCGTTCCTGCACGTCGCCGATCTGCATGTCGACGGCCCGCACGGCAGCCACGGCCAGCGCGCAGGCGAGGGCGCCACCGGCGGCGCGGCGACGCCGATCGAAAAGCTCGTCTTCGAAGGCCAGACCTTGACCGTGCAGGTGATCAAGGATCCGATCGGCACCAAGGGTGCGAGGCTCTCGTCGCAGATCAGCATCGCCGGGCGGCTGCTCGTCTTCCTGCCGCAGGACGACCACATCGGCATCAGCCAGAAGATCGGATCGCATGAACTGCGCGAGCAGCTGCGGGCGCGCATGACGGCCTTGTCGGCGAGCGCGGACAACGGCGCCGAACCCGGCAAGCGGCCGGGCGGCTTCATCCTGCGCACGAACGCCGAGGACGCGAGCGACGGCGAACTGGCCGACGACATCCGCTACCTGCGCAAGACCTGGGCGGCGATCCGCGAACGCGGCTTCACATCGCCGCCCGGCGCCTTGCTGCATCAGGACCTGAGCCTGGTCGAGCGCGTGCTGCGCGACCTGGCGAACGACAACACGCAATCCATCCGCATCGATTCGCGCCTGCAGTACGAGACCTTGCTGGCCTTCGGCACCGAGTTCACGCCGAGCTCGGTCGGCAAGCTCGCGCACTACAAGGGCGAGCGGCCGATCTTCGACCTCTACAACGTCGACGAAGAGATCGCCAAGGCGCTGGCGCGGCGGGTCGACCTGAAGTCCGGCGGCTACCTGATCATCGACCAGACCGAGGCGCTGACGACGATCGACGTGAACACCGGCGGCTACGTCGGCGCGCGCAATTTCGACGACACGATCTTCAAGACCAATCTCGAGGCCACCCAGGCGATCGCGCGCCAGCTGCGGCTGCGCAATCTGGGCGGCATCATCATCATCGACTTCATCGACATGACGCGGGAAGAACATCGCAGCTCGGTGCTGGCGGAGCTGCGCAAGCAGCTGGCGCGCGACCGCACGCGGGTCACGGTGAGCGGGTTCACGCAGCTGGGGCTGGTCGAGATGACGAGGAAGCGCACGCGCGAATCGCTGGCCCACATGCTGTGCGAGCCGTGCCCGACCTGCGGCGGCAAGGGCCAGGTGAAGACGCCGCGCAGCGTCTGCTACGACATCCTGCGCGAGATCCTGCGCGAGGCGCGGCAGTTCAATCCGAAGGAGTTCCGCATCGTCGCATCGCCTGCCGTGGTCGAGATGCTGCTGGATGAGGAGAGCCCGCATCTGGCGGGCCTGTCCGACTTCATCGGCAAGCCGATTTCATTGCAGGCGGAACACACGGGGTCGCCGGAGCAGTATGACATCGTGTTGATGTAGGGCCCCCGGCACCGCAGTCAGCGACTGGCGCGCCGACGGTGGCGCTTCAGGGCCTTGCTCGCCCTCCTGATGGACGTGGCGGCGCGCGGAAAGCTGACTTGCAGCAGTTTGCGCAGGCGCCATCCGAGTGGCACCGCCGGCGCGGCCAGCAATGCGCGCCAGCGGTCGGCGAGATGCTGGCTGCGCAGCATGCCGAGTGCAAAGGCGCGGTCCTGGATCGGCACCTCGAAATGAGATTCGATGGCTGGTCCGCAGCCCGCGGTGAGGGCATCGGCCACGAGTTGACGCATCTCGGCGAGCATCGGCACTAGCTGCAGCGTATTCCAGCGCATCGCATCATCGCTGGAATCGCCGCTGGGACGTGCAGAGGCGCCTCCGCGCCGGTAATGCACCAAAGGTAGATTGACGGTGATCGCCCCGCCGCCGAGGATGGCGCGAAATGCCATGATCTGGTCTTCATAGGCGATGCCCGGCAGCATCGGGCCGAATCGATCCATCATGCGCCGAGTGAATGCGTGGCCAGCACCGATGACATAGGGCCGCTTTCGCAGCCAGTCGTCGACAGTCTTGTACGGACTCAGGTCATCGACGCGAATCAGGTCGTGTAGCCGGCCCTCGCGATCCATGTCGATCACGTGACTCGCGATCAGGTCTGCGCTGCGTCCGTTCGCGTCCCACGCATCAACCAGGCGGCGCACCCGGTCGGGCGTGCTGATGTCATCTCCGGCTGAGGTGACGATCAAGTCGCCGCTGGCGATCTGCAGCAGCAGGTTGTAATGCTCGCCGATGCCGAGGTTGCGTTCGTTGCGCCGCACGATCACCTGGTGCGGGCCGTTGTAGCCAGCGGCCGCGGCGAGCAGACGGACATGGGTGTCGTCGCCGGAGGCGTCATCCGACATCACGATTTCGATCGGCGGGCAATCCTGTGCCAGGCAACTGCGCGCCGCTTCGAGCACCAGGCCGGCCTGGTTGTAGGCAAGCAGCACGATGCTGACACGCGGAAAGTCGATGCGCTCGTGCGCGTGCATTCCCGGCTGGGGCCTACAGACTGCGGCGCCTGGCCGCGGCCACGATGTCACGTATCGTCTCCAGGAAGAACAGGCCACGCCCTTCATCCGGCTCGAGGTAAGTGCCCTCTGCCCATTCGTTCCACGCGTTGAAGAAAAGAAACGGCGCAGCGCTGCGAATCGCCTTGCGGTACTGCGCTTCGAAGCCCTTCACGAAAGTGTGCTTGTCGAAGTTGCGAAAGACAATGCCGCGCGCGTTGCCGCGGCGCGGGCTGTTGTCCCAGTCGGCGAAGGCGCCCGGGTAGCGATGCGCCGGCAAGCGGCGAGACATGATGCGACGCCAGATGCCACGGTAGTCGTGGCTGTTGCGCAGGAACTCCCGTTCGCCGCGGAGCCACATGCGCACCTTGCGCAGGTTGCGCATCAGCTTTTCCTTGCGCAGGTAGGGCCGGTGCAGACGATGCGCCATCGTGTACATCGGCTCGAATTCCGCAAAGGCATCGAAGACGCCTTCGCGCGTGTCTTGCGGATGGCCGGTCAGCATCGCGACCAGGTGCAGGCCCGGCAAGCCCGCGTCGAGCGCCATCTGGCGCCAGCAGGCGATCATCTCGTTGCAATGAGGAATGCTCGCGCTGCGATAGATCAGGAAGACGGGCTTGCCATCCAGGCGGATGTAGCGAGGATCCTTGAAAGCGCGCAGCAGATCCAGAAAGTGCGTCTCCCAGTCTTCCTGCAGCCCGTAAGTCTGCGGCATCAGGATTTCGCTGTCGCCACCGTCCCAGGCGCGCGTCCACGGCTCGTTGGCCCAGGCCAGGCAGAACGGGAAGTCAGGCTCCCCACGCTCGATCAGCAGATTGACCGGCCGCTCCAGCAGGCGCTTGCCGCCGAACCAGTAGTGGTAGTAGCAGAAGCCGTCGAGCCCGTGGGCGCGAGCGAGTTCGGCTTGCCAACGCTGCACATCGGGGTCGGTCAGGTCGTAGTAGCGGCCCCCGGCAGGTACGCGCGGCTGATAGTGGCCGCGCATGATCGGCTTGGCGCGCTTGACGTTGGTCCATTCCGTGAAACCTTCGCCCCACCATGCATCGTTTTCGGGAACACGGTGAAACTGTGGCAGGACGAACGCCAGGATCTTCGGAAGGGTCATTGTCTGTGCGAAGGTTCAGGCTCCGCAGGATGCACTGCGGTTGCCAAGGCAAGCTGCCGAATCGGCAGAACGCGATGACTGCAGCAAGCCCTCCATTGTCGCCGAAGCCAGTCTGTGTATCGTGGTGCCATGACATCACTCTCCCGGCTCGACCTGCCCCAGGTTACTCTCTGCTGCATCGACAGCACGCCGCGCCTGCCCTGGTCGCTGCGCGCGTTGCAGCGCTGCGTCGATCAAATCTGCTTCGGCGACGCGGTACTTTGCGCGGACCGTGCATCGCTCGGCGGCCGTGCGTTGCCCGAAGGCGTTCGCTGGGTCGAGATCGAGCCGCTGCGCAGTATCGAGGCCTACTCGCATTTCATGCTCAAGTCGCTGGCGCCGATCGTGCGCACCTCCCACGTGCTGATCGTGCAATGGGACGGTTATGTCCTGCAGGCCAAGGCCTGGGATGACGAATTCCTGTCCTGCGACTATGTCGGGGCGCCCTGGCATCACGTCCCGGAACCCCACACGGTGGGCAACGGCGGCTTCTCGCTGCGTTCGCGGCGTTTGCTGCTGGCGCTGGAGGACCCGGTAATAGTGCCCAGCCACCCCGAGGACATCTGCATCTGCCGGACCTACCGCGCCCGGCTGGAGGCCCAGAGCCTGCGGTTCGCGCCGAGGACGCTGGCCGGCCGTTTTGCCGTCGAGGATGAGCCGTTGCGCGACGACGTGTTCGGCTTTCACGGGCCGTATCACATGCCCCGTCTGCTGCCGCCTGACGATGTGCTGGCCTTCATCGAGTCGCTCGGCACGGGCGCCGTGGCGGGCCACTATTTCGGCAGCTTGCTACGGGAGATGACGCAGACGGCACGTGCCGATGCGCGGCTGCAGCCGGCGATGCAGGCGCTGCAGCGCCTGATCCTGCAGGCTGTCGATGGCCTGCAAGGACCGAAGAGCCTCACGAAGGCCTCTCTGGGCCTCTGCAAGGCGCTGATCCGCTACGGCCAGTACGCCGCAGCGCATCAGCTGCTGGCGCAGCGCCGGGCCGCGCACGGCAGCGCTTGGCCGGATGCGAAGCTGCGCTGGAGGCTCAACGTAAACTGGCTCGTCTCGTCCTTGAGATCACGCTGATCGAACGCTTCACGACCTGCCGATGAAACCCAATATCTTCAACCGGGGCCTGTTGCGCTACGCCGAAGAGACCTGGTCGCCGCCGTTCCCGCAGCCGCTGCCGTCGAGCAGGGAAGAGTTCGTCAGTCAGCACTCCGCGTGGCGTGCGGCGCGCCGTCGATTCATGCGCGCGCTGAACTTCAAGCGCCACGGACAGGACCGGCTGCTGCGCTCGCGCATCGATCCCGCGGTGCACCGGCGCGTGCTGTGGATCCACCATGGGACGCCGCAGGTCGGCGACTCGCTGACCGATCTGGCGGCGCGTGTGTTGTTGAAGGGCCGCATCGAACAACTCGATCTGCTGACCGACGCGCATCTCCTGCAACTCTATCGATCCGACGCCGTCTTCGCCCACGTCGCCGCGACGGCGGCCGAGCTGCCCGGCCCCTACGACCTGATCCTGCTGCACAGCGCCTCGTCGCGCTCGGTGAAGGACAAGTTCGCGCACTATCGCGATGTCCCGTTCGCTCATGTGCAGGGCTTCTACACCGGGCCTGAATTCAACCGCACATTGTTCGGCTTCTACCGCATCGCGCAGCTGCTCGGGCTCTCGATGAGCGAGCAGGAGCTCGGCCGCATCGCCAAGCCGAGCATGCAGGCCTCGTCCGCCGAGACCGCTGCGATCGAGCGCCTGCAGATACCGCATGACGCGATCGCGCTGTCGATCGGCGGCGTGCGCGACTGGTGCACCTACCTGCAGTGGCCCCAAGTGCTGCAGGGCCTGCATGCCGCCGGCGTGCGCAGGCCGGTGGTGTTGATCGGGTCGGACAACGGCCTGGCGATGCGCGACCAGATAGTCAGCGCGAACACCGGGATGCAGCTGATCGATCGGGTCGCGCAGCACAGCCTCGGCGAGGTGCAGGCGCTGATGCGGCGGTGCTCGCTGGTGGTGTGTGCCGACGGAGGCCTGCTGCACGTCGCCCACACCGCCAGCGTGCCGGTGGTCACGCTCTTCGCCGGCATCAGCGAACCCCGCTTCCGGCTGACCGCGGCGAACGACACGCGCTGGCTGTACGGCGCCGAGTGGGTCAACGACGTGCCGGCCGCCGATCTCGTCGCCTGCATCCTCGAGACGCTGGCGGCCCCCCTCCGCGTCAGCTGATCTTCAGCGAGCGCCGGTAGAGCGCGAGGTATGCGGCGGCGGCGCCGTCCCAGCTGAAGCCTGCTGCATGGCGGCGGATCTCGTCCTCGCGGGCCAGCAGTTGCGGCATCTGCGACTCGATGCATTGCCGCATCGCCAATGCATCGAAGGAGTCGAAGTAGGCTGCGCAATCGCCACCGACCTCCGGCAGGCTGGTCAGGCGCGACAGGAAGACCGGCTTGCCAAAGTACATCGCTTCGATCGGCGGCAGGCCGAAGCCTTCGGTCAGCGACGGGAACAGGAAACCC
>Ga0105239_10000473_pt1 | contig 58709 bp, 31 predicted proteins | sample KBSC44metaG_FD_92761 | JGI IMG/M metagenome (GOLD analysis project Ga0105239, IMG submission 92761) | Corn rhizosphere microbial communities from Kellogg Biological Station, Michigan, USA - KBS C4-4 metaG | ecosystem: Host-associated > Plants > Roots > Rhizosphere > Soil | place: Michigan, USA...
ATTGGTGCCGTGATCGTTCGACATAGGAGGCATTCTGGCCCGTACCGCACAGTTTTAGTACTCAGCGTTTAGCGCGTCACGTGTTTGCGTCTTTAGTACGCACTAGTCACATTGGCGCCAACAGTAGCACCCCCAGGAGCAGTCCAGGGAAGAGAATTAGCCATTTTAGCGATAAAAGAGCAGGCGAAAGAGGAGGACTCAAGAGCAAGAATAAACACCAAGAACAGCTATACAATGTGGCGGCAGCGACGTCGATGAGCGATTTTATCAATATCGATGTCAATTGAATTGATGGAAAACCAGTCGATTTCACAGCAAACTTGGGTGTGAAACGGTTAGCGCCAATGGACTATTTGATCCGCCGTAACCTCACGTGAGTGGTGTCTGACGTGAGGCATTGAGTGCATGAAAAAAGGTTTATACTTACCGATACGAAACGAATCGGAAATTGCCAGATGACATGGAAAATCGCTCATTGTTGATCAAGACGCTAGTAACTGTGTATATAAAACCGAACAGCTCACATAGACTTGTAAAATGACAGAATCCTCCATACTCACTTTGATGAACCCACCTTTGCATGGGCAATTCTTGCGCGACTTGTCCCTATAGTCCGCAATAGAAACCCATAACTTGGCATAATCACTACCAAGAATCTCCCAACTAATATTGATGGTGCATCCCGTAAACGCCATGGTCCTCAGGCCAACTGCCCGGAGAGGAGCTGACTGAGAGTGGGGTGTATCCATCCCTGCTTGGTCTGAGAAACATCCTTGATGCTAGGGTTTACCGAGTGGTGTCCACCTCATATTCAGTCATCTGCAGTGTGCCTTACGTCCAGGCACTGGCTATCCATCAAGCATGGTATTTGAGCCGATGGAGGGTAGAATAAAGGGGAAAATGCAGGTAACTCGTGTCCCCATACCTCTCTGCGTACTTCTTCTTCTCGTCTTTCGGTTCGTCCGTTGCTCGTATCCGGCCATACCGCTCGATCAACCTCGTTGCTATTTAATCCCGGTGCGTTCTGAACCTCCTTATTTTTCTCGCAATAGTGTTTAGCAGAACACCGATTGTATCGTTGCATTTTCGATAAACTGTTCTGAGCTTTGTCCTATAAAGTATATCAGGAGAAGAACAACTAGTTAGACCGACACTGCACAACCCCCGACTCTCTGTGGATTTAGTATCATCATCACCGAAGCAGCGGCACACTAAGGAGACAACATGGCCGAAATCGACGCAACCACGAAGCCCGTGATCCAGATAATCCCGGGGTCCTTCTCGCACGCGTCTCACTATTATGTCCTCACCGACAAGCTCAAGGCGCTTGGCTACCAGACATACGTGAACACGATGCCGTCAACGAGCCGCGACGAGCCCGAGGAGCCCGTCACACTCGCGGAGGACGCCGCGTTCTTCCGCGGCATCATTGAGAAGCATGCGGACAGGGGCCACGATGTCGTTGTCCTGATGCACTCGTATGGTGGGCAGGTGGGGAGCGAGGCTGTCAAGAGTGTGGGAAAGGAGGAGCGCCAGAAGGCCGGGAAGAAAGGGGGTGTCATCAAGTTAATTTACCTTACTGCGGCTGTCCTCGAGGTTGGGTCGTCTATGAACAGTGAGTCCGGGGATCCGCCGCCTGGATGGGTTGAGATTAGTGAGGTGAGCGTGAAGATTATTCGTACTGAGTTCTGTTCTCTTCTATATTGACAAAGAGCAGAGTGGATATATGCGCATTGTCGGCATCGAGCTGGTCGCGAAAGCCGCCCTCTCGGACGTCGAGTTCCAACGCGCCATCGATATAGTGACGATCATGCCCAAGCATTCCATGTCGACCTTCACCTCCGAATTGACCTATCCCGGCTATAAGCATATCCCGGCATCATATATTTTCTGTGAGACTGATTGCCTCGTCTTGCCGGATACACAGCGTAAGTATATCGAAAGGATCAAGGGGGCGACGGGAAAGGAGGTCGACGTGCATACGTTGAGTACAGGACATGCTCCAAATATCAGTGCGCCTGATAAGTTGGCGGAAGTTGTTGTTGGGATCATTACGGGGACCTCGTCTGCTTGAATGGTCGTGTTGGTAGTATGAGTAGGGCGATAAACGTGAGGGAGAAGCTGACATCTCCAAGGTTCTCCCTTTGATATAAGGACCTAAGATTCAAGAATTCTAGTACCGCTCTTGGAGAATCTCGCTCTAGATAAGTGGATTCAGCAATGAGCTGACAGCATCGTGGACCCTCCAGGAAGGTGCCTTGGCAAAAAGAACTTTTCTTTCAGTTTCCTGAAGGCGCATACAATATCGGTAAAGGTCTCATTGAGCTTGACAACACGGACGACCCGGTGATTTCATCCAAACCCAGAGGATTATAGAGGTCAGATGTTGAGGCGCCAACCACTACTATGTCGAAATTTCGGAAACGCCGGCAATGACCGAGAAGATACGGTGTCCAGTACATTACTTAGTGGTGAGAGTTTTAGATAAACGGTCAATAACGGAGCGACCTCGATACCTAACTCTATGCTGAATATTCCCCCAAGAAGATAAAGTCGCTAACTCCGATCTTGCTTATCCCTTCGAGAATATAACAAAAAGATCTCGCATGATCTGGCACAATTTAAACGCAGGTCGACTCTGAGACCACGGAAGCACATTTTGACTGACAACAACCTGAATCCCAATCAATCTCGCAAGCGGCCAAAAACTCATGTGACTGTGCCAGCGCCTCAGAATCTCTCCTTGCCCTCTTGCCAAGTGGAGGATGACCTCTTCCTAGATTCAGACGTTCGTTCACGGTTCGGTAGACCTCCAACTTATCTAGACCGAGGATTTTGTCGTTCCACTATCTATTTTACGGTACGGTCCTAGAGAAGCTCTAATAAAAAGACATCGAGACGCGTCTAAGGCCGACTAAGGATAGCATGGTTTAGAGCAGACTTGAAAATGATCCCGAGAAGACACTTGTGGGATATTCGACCGGGATCATGACCGGCCTTCTTCGGGTAATGGATTGAGACCTGTATCCATTAAGGCTTCTCCCTTACTTACAGCACGCTCCTTTATTCAGCCTTGAACTTAGCTGTCGAAGTGACTTGCCGACCCTGGTCCGCTCCTTCATATGCTATGGCAAGCGACAGTCAAACTTGGGCCTTTTCCCGACGTACTTGTACGCCTGGATTCATCAGAAGGCATTCATCCCGCTTCCTCCCCTGCTTCTATTGCTTTATCCCGCTTTTGTGCTTCTCGCTCTCGCTTCCGTTCCAGAAGCCGATTCAGCTTTTTCGCTGTATTGAAGACGCCATTCGTACCAGAGCCACAAGCTGCACAAGACGGATCTTTCCGGTATCTTTTCAGTGCACATGCCTCACAGAAATAGTGTCCGCATTTGGTGACAATTGGGTTCGTATACGGCTTTTTGCAGATAATGCAGGCAAAGGGTATGCGCTCAAGTTGGGCTTCGTCATCGTCGTCGTCTTGCGCCGACTGCCCGTTCCGATTCGCTGATGCGACGGTCGTGCCGGACATCTTCTTCCCCTTCGTGTTCACCTCCCAGTCCCGATCAAGTTGCCAGCCTTGCTTATAGTCTTCCCGTGCATGTAAGTATTTGCAGTTGTCTCCAAATCCACAGAAGCCTGTCTGTTTGTAATCTTTACACACATCTGGTGCAAAATCTGTGACTGTGATTGTTCTAACATTGCTTGACGCCTTCAAAGGGCCTACTTGCTTGCCGGCACGGTCGGGGTTCTTTTGTATAAAGGATTGATAGTTGGCAGCACCCTTATACGTGCCATCTGATGTAGTACTATCGTTCGTTTTCGCGCTTGTGTTTCCTCCTGATTTTTTTCCATTGTCGTCATTAAACCAATTGGAGACTTTTGTGGCGTCATCTTTATTAGACTGAGCAACGACCGCAGTTACCGGCTCTATGTGGGCCTGCGTAGACCGAGGCTTATTGTTCTCCGTTGAAGATGCAATTAGGCCTGGATTTTTCCGTCTCCGCTTTATTTGCCTGCCCTCGTCATCCTCTGAGGACGTAAAGCCCGAGTCGGATTCGTTTTGGGGAGGAGTTGCCTCTCGCTTTCGGATGGTAGCCTTCGACTTGTTATTGCGCTTCTTAAAGGACACCTGGGGCAGGTTTTGAGCTGCTTCTGAATCTTCCATTATCGATATTTTGGAGGCTAGACGAGAGATGACAAGGAGGAAGGAACTGCACTTGGAAAGCACTTTATTCGTAAACACCGCAGCCTCAAGGCTGGGGAAGCCGATCGAAACTGCGGGACAGAAAAACTATTGCTTGCATAATCCAAGGCGCTAGCGGGAGATCTACAACGCTAAACCTTATCTGTAAAAAGCAAGTATTCCGACGCGTAAATGTAAATGTAACTTTGGTGTGCGCAGTTGGTCTGCGAAAGTGAGTGAACCAGCATAGCATATCCGTGTGTCAGCATTCAACATTGTAACATATCATATTGTTTCCTTTATGTATTACCGGTACACAGTCACGCTCCCTTTATTTCTACGTTCTCCTTGACCTAGCAACTGCCTGCAAGGCCATGGTTGACCAACCAAACCAAAGCCACCCAGCTGGTGACCCAAGCCATGGACCTCAGCCAGACAGCCAGTCTACTTCGAACACAGACGCTGTAGAGAGACAGAAAATAGTCAATCTCAAAGTCACCCACATTCTCCTTACGGTTTTCCTTCTCTGGCTCACGTATGTACCGAAGGCCGGGGTGCCAAAGCAGATTGACTGAGTCTCGTAGGATTGTGCATCTCATCGGCGTCCTCTTTTTTGCAAAAGGCTTTCTTCTTACCCGACTGGTGCTGGACAACCGATCGGAATGTGGTATATTACCTAATGGCCAACACCCTGAACAAAGCAATGGATGCTGGCATCCGAAGACATTTGACCGAGCAGTGGTCCTAGTGATTGACGCTCTGCGATATGATTTCACCATTCCTTCTCATCGCTCAATGACGGAACCGCAGCAAAAGTTTTATCTTGACAATTTCCCAGTATTGCATGAAACGGCGGTCTCGTCCCCGGGCAATGCATTTCTTCTCCCCTTTATTGCGGATCCTCCAACTACAACTCTTCAGAGACTGAAAGGATTGGCCACTGGTACTCTGCCCACATTCATAGATGTAGGCTCGAACTTTGCGGGTACAGCGATCGAGGAGGATAACATAATCTCCCATTTGAAGGATGCTGGAAAGACAGTGGTGCACCTTGGAGACGACACATGGCATGCCCTCTTCCCTGGATACTTCGACACTAATATGACGCGACCATATGACTCCTTTAACGTCTGGGACCTTCACACAGTCGACAATGGGGTAATAGAACACATAATGCCGCTTCTGACCAATCCTCCTGTTAAGTGGGATGTAATCTTTGGCCATTTTCTTGGTGTCGATCACGCTGGACATCGCTATGGACCCGATCACCAAGCCATGGCGGAGAAGCTGAAGCAGATGAACAGCGTCTTGCAACAAATCATCGACGAAATCGACGATGATACACTTCTTGTTGTCCTGGGTGATCACGGAATGGACACCAAAGGAGACCATGGTGGGGAATCCGACGAAGAAGTTGAAGCAGCACTCTGGATGTATTCCAAGACGCCACGATTCGGCAGGACCGATGAATCATCCACGTTGCCACCTGCGACTGCCAAAGAACGACCCGTCGGCCAAATCGATCTGGTATCAACGCTCTCCCTGCTTCTTGGCCTTCCGATCCCGTTCAATAACCTTGGAAAGCCCATTGCCGAAGCATTTGCAGGTCCCGGACAAATCCCTGACTGGAAAACTCTCGCAACAGTTCACCAATTAGCACAGAGCCAGATCGCAAGATATCAAGACCACTATTCCCAATCTCGAGACCTTGGCCTTGAAGACGGTATCCACAAGCGCCAAGCACAGATCCTCGAGCAGGCAAACGACGCAGCCTCTTCCGGAAAATGGAAAGATTCATATTACGCCTACAGTGAATGGCAGCGCGAGGTCATAGGCATGTACCGAAAGCTCTGGGCGAACTTCAACCTCTCCGACATGATTCTTGGCGTCATAATCTCCACCACCACACTCATCTTCGTCTTCGTATTCTCTCGCTTTTCCCAACAGGGTGATAGTGCCGGCCTGACTACAGGAATCCTGAGAATATCCGCGCTCGGTTCCACCGCGGGTGCCGCCCTCGGCGCCTCGTTACCCTACCTCCTCCCGTCGTATTTCACCCTCCTCACCGGCAGCATTTTCGGCGCGAGCATCACCAGTCTAATGGCCGCAGCCGCATGGGCATTCCGCAACCAACTCCTCGGCGGCTCCTTCAAACCCTCCATATGGGGCGGTATGGCAGCCGTATTCTGCATCGCACAATCCGCCGGTTTCGCATCGAATTCCTACACGATCCACGAAGACACGATTCTCCTATTCTTCCTCTCCTCCTTTGGACTGGTGTCGTTCATGTCATCCCTGCGCCAGGCCGCCAAGAGCGACCGCGTGCTGGGCATCTACCAATCCGTTGTCTTCGTTATTCTCACACGCTTCGCCTCCTTCTCGCGCCTGTGTCGCGAAGAGCAGATGCCCGGGTGCCGCTCGACATTCTACGCCTCCTCGAACTCGACGACCTCTGCACCTTGGCATTTGTTGATTCCGTTTACCGTCGCGCTCGTCCTGCCCGAGATCATCAAATCGTTCTACAATGCCACTGCCTCCTATGCCGCCTCGGCTGGCTTCTGGATCGGCTTTACCTTCCGCATGGGACTGGTCCTTGTGGCTGCTTACTGGGCCATCGACGCGTCTGACAACGGCAATTGGCTTGAGGAAAGCTTCAGTTCATCCACTCTTAAGACAGCTGGGATTGTGCTTGCCCGCTCTGTACTCGCAATTGCTATCCCCATCGGCATAGGCACCTTTGTATGGGCGAAACCATGCATTGACATTGAAATCGCGGAGACAATCCGCCCCGCGACAAGCTCTACTAAACAGCCTCCCGCTCGCCCTCAAGTGACTATCTTCGGATACGCCAATGTCTACGGCACGCGATATTTCTTACTTATCCCGATGCTCGTCCTCACCATTTCGCTGCTCCTCCCGCCAATGGGCCAATACAGCATGGCAATCCTGACCTGGCAGATCCTGTGCCTCCTTGAAATCCTAGATACCAACAATTTAATCATCACCTCTCGGTACAAGTCGTCGATCGGGCCGATCGTGCTTGCGATGTTGGGAAGCTACCATTTCTTCAAGACCGGCCACCAAGCGACCCTGGCATCAATACAATGGAACAGCGCATTCGTCCCACTCAGCACGATCCGATATCCCTGGTCGCCGCTGTTTGTTATATTGAATACGTTCGGTGCACAGATCCTCTGTGCGGCCGCCGTTCCCCTGACGGTGCTGTGGAAGCGCCCGACGGGCAGATCGACTGGTTTGAGCCGTGGCATTTGGAGAGACGTGTTGACCGCCTGTCTCACCCACCTCCTCTTCTACGCCACCATCGCGCTGGCAACGACCCTCTGGGCCGGCCACTTGCGGCGGCATTTAATGCTGTACCGCGTCTTCATGCCGCGCTACTTGATGGCAAACGGAGTTTTGGTGATCGTGGACCTCGTGTTGATAACCGTGGCCCTTACTGGCGTGAGGGTCACCGGTTTGAGTGTCGGAGAAGTCTTTGGGTACTAGGTGCCCCGCTCGTTGCCGCCCGGCTCATAGAGCCTAGATAGTGCTTACACCCCCTGTAACAATGAATAAAAGTATTGCTTGTAAAGTATCCACCTGCTCAGTTCACTCTATTTCCAGCTCTTCTCAAGAGTCTAGTCGTTAGGTTAGGAGTGCGTCGATGTAGCGATTCCGCGTGCGTACACCACACATAATGTTGGTGATTTTCGGGTGAGAGATACATCAAAGGAGACAGTGTTGAGCTGAAGAGTCTTCTTCCATCATGAAAACAAGGGTTTGGAGAACCCATCAACTCTGTCCTTGTGCTGGGTAGATATGGTCAGCGAGCCACTGGTCCTCGATCTCATCTGTCATGAGATCGAACTTCGAGGGGCTGAGAGAGCCGACGCCTTGGGCATCTGGGCTAGCCAGCCAGGACCACATGACCCTGAGGACCACATCCCTCGAGTCAGGACTGGCCATCATCATGAGCTCGACAAACTCGTAAATGTCCTCGACATCGAAGACGGCTTTGGTGAACTCGTCGCGGCCCTCGCTGTCCGCGGCGTAATGGGCCAACATGATCAGAAGCAGCAGGCACGGCAGCTTCGCGCCGAAGCACTGCAAAATAAAGCTGCTTGAAGGGTGGCTTGACTCGGTGCATTCAATCAGTAACTTGAGGTACGTGCTGCACGTTTTTTCGCTGTGTCGGAACGCGTACAAGGCTGTGTTGATGGCGAACAGCATCGAGAGGTAAAATTTGTACTCCTCCGCAGTAGGTTTTCCCACAGGGAGTTCGATATAAGTGAATAGCGCCGGCTTGTGGAAGGCTTGTGTGCGTCGATCGAGATAGTCAGCCCCTGGTAGAGTCTGGACAGTCCAGGTTTGACCGCCACTAATGGCATTGGATATCCGTGATTGCTTGCGGTCACGGAGTGTCTGGTTCCATTCCTGCAACTGTCGCAATCTCTCCATGATAGCTGCTAGCCTCCTTAGTAGATACTCACGTGAATTGTAGAGTCCCTGTAGACCAATCTCGATCAAGGCATTAACGATCATCAAGTTTTGTGGATACAGCATGTTTTTAATGGCGGTAATTCCGCCTTTCAGGAGGAGGAAGTCCTTGAGTGCTTTCGTGTGCAGGTCCGCTTGGTGGTAGTTGTGCATCCGCCGTTCGATGGTGGCTGCCATGGAGATGACAAGCATGAAATTGTCCATTTCTAGCGGGTCTTCAGATTTTTCATATTTGAGCTCGTTGATCTTCGTTTTCATGAGGCTGTAGATCCGGCTTCTGCGCGTCAGGATCGACGACTGTCTAGCGGCCTCGGAGGTCTGAAAACTTGTGAAGGTGGTCTCAATAGACATGAGACACCAGAGAAGATTGATTTCAAATTGCTCAACCCCGACCATGCTACCCTCGTAAAGCTTGGCTGCAATCGGGCTTGCTGTCGTTCCGTAGGTTTCGTGAGGCATCTTTGTCAGGTCTACGTAATACATCGCAAGGATCGTTAGTGGAATGTCGGTAATCGGAAGGGACATTTTACGAGGATCAATCTTACATAAGTGCAGTAGGTGCATGTCTGGCACCGATAAGTCAGCGGCCGGGCGAACGAAAGGATCCAAACTGCTCTTATTGATTGGTTTCAGGAGGCTAATGGGCGGCAGTTGCAGTTCACTGTGTGATGTTGATTTTTCCTTGATTCGATTTGGCTTTTGAGATGCGATCTTCGCCGTAGACGGCGATTTCTTGCGACCCGCTACATGAAGCCGGAACTTGATATTCATGGGTTTTACAGGTGGGTCTGGGCTATTTGGCGCTTCTACTCCATATGTCAACCATTATGCCGTCGGTTCAAGTCCAAAGTGGAAAGATGAAAGGACGGATCAGGGCACAATGGGATTAGACATCAAACCAACGACGTCGACTTACTCGGCGAATCAGTCTTGGAAGACTTTGGGGAGCTCTCATCGGGTGGGAGGTTCTCCTTGCCATTGTCAACGCCTTGTGGACCTTTGAGTGGATCTTTTTGGTGGTTTCGCGAGGCCAAAGCCGCGTGTGATCGAGCCTGTGATCGAACAAGTTCAGCGTCTTCAACACTCCCTGGCGTACCAAGTGAGTTCACGAAGAGGAATTTATTCGTCTTCATTGCGACAGAGGATCTCTGGGATATGTACTTTGTCAAAGGGATAGAGATCGGATATACATAATAAGATCCCGCTACTTTGTCAGGACGTACTAATAAGGCTGGCGGAGGGTCAAAGTGGCTGGTGATGACTGACGCGGAAGGCCACCTTAAGGGGATTGATTATTATCTAACGCTCAAATTTCGATCTACAAGCAAGTTCCGTTTTAAGGAAAGGGCTGCTGACCCTGTGATGACTCAAGCGACCCAAAACGGCTTGAAACTTCCGAAGAGGGGAAAGTGCCCGGCACAATGGAACCAACTGCTCTCGGAGGACATATTGTCATAGGGAACCAACTACTCTCCATGTATATCATTCTCAACATGCCTGCACTCGCCTGTGGCAAAGGAGGCCAAGTGCAAGATCATGTACGATGAATAGCGACATGGACCTAGCTAGTATCCATCTTTAGAAGCTCTGGCATCGGTCCACATGCTCCCAGCAACCAAGGATTACCGAGTACAGGAGCTCGTCGAGAGTCTCTGATGCATCCCCTGTCGCCAGAGATGGCTTGTCCAAGGATGCAGACAAAGATATGATCGCAAAGCTGGGCGGCAGGAGGCATGATATGGTATGCAAGATTGGTGATCATTCCTGATTAAGCTTTCATTGGCTCATACCGACTTGCCGCCTGAGCCTTTTGATGAAGATTGAGGTTGATTGTCTGGAGGAATCAGAGACCCGACCTTGTTACGTTTGGCTGCTGGTCAGTTGTTTGAGAGCAATTCGTGGGCTTGAGCAGGTCCGCATTGGGAAGAACACGTACGCCCGAGTAACTCAATGCCGAGTATGTACTCCGTACGGATGCCTTGCTCGGTTACAGATCGATCTCATTCGAGTCTGGTACCCTCGCTAGAAACGCTGTAGAGTGATCGGGCATGTATTTGAGGGGAGGGGGGGAGATGAGGACAAGGTATAGGAAATGCACAATCAGTGACCAAACTTATACTAAAGATAGTGAATCGTCCTGGAAACCAAGAGGTCGCGTAACACTATAGCTGATACTACGGATACAGAATCCGAGGAGATACGATTAACCCAGCAATAGCCACTATGAGCAGGTGCAACACGATCTCAAGCCACACGATAACAGATCATCAGCTGTGCTCTTTCCCTTAATACGGGTATATACACGCCATTCAAGGCAGGGCCAAGTTAACAGGCGAAGTACTACACGAGGCTGGGCGCACTGCCCGGAGAGAAGTAATTCCGACACATTTTCAAGCGGATATAATCCTGGAGGATTCGACTTCCTGCAAGCAGGCCAATACTACTAGTTGATTTCAGGCATGGGCTATTTTTTGATTCCGCAGATCTCTCGAGAATTCACACGTGCAAGCCAACCCATGTGCGGTTGCAGAGCATTTTCCACCGGTTCTTTCTTGCTTTTTCCCTCTCCCCTATTTTCTTCCCAAAACATGTGGACCGAACATCTTCAAACATCTATCTGGCAGTGTAACCACCATCGATGACGATATCGGAGCCAGTGGTGTAGGAGCTTGCGTCGGAGGCAAGGTAGACGTAGGCGCCCTTGAGCTCGGTGGCCTTGGCGTCACGGCCAAGAGGGATCATGCTGTGCCACAGCTCTTGGATGTCCTTGGGCACGAAGTCCGACAGACCAGTGTCGATGTAGCCTGGAGAGATGGAGTTGACGCGTGCAAAGTCGCGCCATTCATTGGCTAGAGATCGCGCAAGGTGGATGCAGCCGGCTTTGGCGACGTTGTAGGATGTCTGTTTTGGAGGAAAGGAAAAAGAAGTCAGTTCAGGTCAGGGCATCATATGTGTGCGTGTGCGTGTGTCTCGGTAAGTCTCCCATGGGGGGTGCTCAAGAGGAATCGAGGGGACGATAGGAGAGTCAATCAGTAAGTCATACCTGTTCTTGAGGGAAGTTGGCAATGTGTCCGGACATGGAAGCGGTGATGATGAAGCTGCCGGTCTTGCGCTCTCTGAAATGCAGGCCGACGGCTCTGGCACAGTGGTAAACACCGGTCAAATCGGTCTGGATGACCTCGTTCCACTTCTCGACGGGGGCATCGAGGATACCACTGTCGGCGGTACGGCCAGCGTTGGCGATGAAGACGTCGACCTTGCCGAAGTCCTTGACGACCTCGGCGACCAACTTCTCGACTTCGTCGTAGTTACCGACATTGGCCTTGTACGCCTTGGCCTTGACGCCGTACTTCTCCGAGAGCTCTTTGGCATTCTTCTCGCCGCCCTGGGGCCGCGACGAGTAGGTGATGGCTACGTCGGCACCGAATTCCGCGCACCCACGTGCCGCCTCTGTGCCGATGCCTGTTGGGCCTGAAGCACCAGTGACGATGACGACTTTTCCCTTGAGGGAGAAGAGGTCTTTGAGGGAGGTGGCCGCGGGAACTGGGATCGGCATTTTGAAAGCTCGTGAATCGACTGGGTGGAAGCTGAAACTGGATAGAGCGGTGGTCAAGTGGAATTGGAATCGAAGTCAACTAAGTTCTCCAGGAACTGTATCTTACTTTTAAAACGGGGCTTTGAGATAAAACAAGAGGAGGAAAGAAATAAAAATCTTCTGGACAGCCGGCAGGGGGAGAGTTTTATTATTATAGGGCACGCCCAGCAGCAACTGCTGGCGGATTGCAACATTAGGAGAACGCGTTGCGCATAGCTGCTGGCTCCCTCGTTCTCGTGTGCACATCAAGGTGGGGAAAGCTCGACTCCGTTGAGGACCCGCCCCTCGGTATGATGACGTAGAAAGATAAGTAGGAACAGAGGGGGGAAGCACAAGAACTCTTCTCACTCGTGCTCTGTGCGTGGTTTCACCCCAAACGCCAGTTCTGCCAGTCCCAGCACCCGACATGGAACCAGCAGCTCCCTGGGACATCATACGTGAAAGTCTAGCCAGAGCTTCGGGGGGGTAGGGGGGGAAGGGAAGGCAACCTATTCAGAATTGGGAAACCGAACTAATTAGTATTATTAGCTACTACGCGTGTCTATTCCACTTATTGCGCGTGGGTTCCGTGACTCAGCTGCTGCTCCCTGACACTTGTGACTAATCCACCGCGGACTGTCTAATGGGCTTCATGGGGGACGACCTCAGATTCAATCATTCGACGAGCGTGACCTGCAGATTACTAAAGCCCAAACAAGAAAACTTCACAAAGGTAGAAGGGCGGAACTCCACAGCGAAGCCCGAGCCGAGGAATGGGAGGACCTTAAAACTCACACACACCCTTTGCGTGGTCCCTCTTTTGATGACCCCGTGAGCTTAGATGGCTAATTGAATCGAGAGGAAATTGCCGGGATGGGTAAAATCTACAGCTGCGGGTATCTAAGAACGGTAGTGGTTTCGCCAGATTGTCAAATCATTGACTTATTGTTGCAAATAGTCCGGCTCTGTGTTTCACTGGCGATCGTCAGATGGGAAACGGGTTGTGGAGCGAGGTGTTCAAAGATTAATTCATTTTTTATGACTACACGGTTTGCTGAGTAGATCTTGCTGACTGTTACATACAACACACTGGTCTTCGACCACTGCACTCCCCGTCATGACGAGGCTGGCACCCCTGATGCTAATGGATATTTCGCGAGTCCTCCATTGATAGACGCCTCATGGTTCCCATCAACCATAAGCTCGGCCCACTTCCAGATCTTCGGTGGCAACCGATTTCTCCGTTCTTTCTGTGGCACTCCTTCGAAGTCTTCGAAAGGGATTCCCGGCACGATCTTGAGAATCCATGCTCGACATTGGTTTTCGCCCTGGTATTGGGATCGTCAAGGGCTGATTATTCACAACAGCATGCTTCGAGGCCCGAGGGCTAACGATTGAAGAAGCATGCGGCACGATGCCGACATCCATTGCTTCATCATCCGGGCCAAACTTGCTGGCATGACTCCGCCTAGTCCGCAGGATATTCCGCGTCCAGCTGAATGCTTCGTTGACAGCGGGTTCGTATCTCTCAGAGTCCTCATCCAATAGCAGCTGCCTCTGCAAATTCTGTCTCCTCCTGATGTGGTATTTCTTCAGCCTTCTCTCGACCCACCATGCCTTCATATCCCCGACAACGAATGCAAAAAGTACCAATGGGACACTGACGCTGAAACCAATCCCAAGGATCCACTTTAACACCCATCCAAGATGAAGTTCTCCAGCATCGGCATTCCTAGGCCGTGGAAATTCGATGATATTGATCGTAAACAAGCTCGCGAGGAAACTCAGGGGCAAGAACACAATGGTCACGACAGTGAACACCATGATCGTCTGACCTTGTCGGGTAGCCTCCTGAGCTTGGTATCTCTGAAACCTTGCCTCAACGGCGTTGGCATGCTTTTGCTTCAGGTCTAGCACCTGTGTAAGATTGTCGTTCACACTTTTAGCCTGACGAGCCATGCGCAGTATGTCAAGGATATCAGCCTCCACGGATCTTTGCTGCTCCTGTAACTTGACGTACACGTCCATTCGCTTGTCGTATGGAACGAGCTTTGATGTCCGAAACACTTCTTCCATATTCTTCAGGACTTGTTTCTGTTGACGAAGCACATTTGCGAGGATCTCAAGCTCGTCTTCGATATCCTTGCACTCGACCAGGAGAGCAGCTTCTTCGTCAATATTCAGAAGCTTATTGACGAATTCTTCCGCATCGAGGTCACGCTCGCGAAGGCCTCCTTTACTCAGAATTGGCCCGCCGTGATCATCAGTGGTGTACAATTCTTGTTCTGACGCGTATGCCTCCTGGGCATCGATTAGCTGTTGTTCATAAATTGCACTACTCTTGCCATGGGCTCTGAGCCAATGCGCCGCAACCACCGAGTCGCTCTTGAATCGTCGAAACAGCGCAGTTTCCTTGCGTGTCAATAGCCCAATACTCAATTCAAACATTTCAGCAAAGAGTAATTCGTCATTGCCCCATTGATGGCGGTCAAAGATGCCACAGCATCTCTCTGTGATAAGAGTAGCGAGTTCGTGCACATTGCGTATGGGAGGACGTGTAGTAGAATTAATATCTTCGACAACACCGTCGAAGAGATTGAGTGGATCTCGGCGAGGCTGGCCCCATCTCTCAGGAAAGCAAGTTATCAAGAGATCACCGACTGTGAGAAGCCAAAGCTGATCGACCATATAGACCTTCAGTTCCTGCCTGTTAGTATCGCAATACCGATAAACAACTTGGTCCACATCCTGAGGATCAGTATCGGTACTATGATGTTTGAACTGATCCAGCGTGCGCCGGGGGTGGAGATCCGTAGACTGGGTCACTGGATACCCATGAATAAGGAGAATATCTTTTGGGATTTTCCACATCTGAGAATCTTCGAGCATATTGGTATTTCCTGCTGGTGCTTTGATAGATTCCGTTAGTGCCTTCCTGTTTTCATCTGTCTCCCAATGCAAGTAGGGCAAGAAAAGCACCAGCATGTCTTCTTCCTGCAGCTGTGGCTGCCTGTGTGGCTGCAACTGGGGTTGAGACACTGTGGGAGGAGGCGGCTGTATCGGAGGGTCTCGCGTTGGTGGGCGATAGGAGCTATGAAGAGCAGCATTAATTTCTCCACGATTCGAATGAGATGACCTGCGAGAGGCGGCCGAGGCGACATCAGCGGGTCTCCTCGATCCAAGACCGATCCGTTTACAGGATGGTCGCATGAATCGTGAGTGAACTTTCTTGCCTCGATGCTGCTGCTGTCCTATTAACCTCAAAACCGACTTCAGCGCCGAAAGATCTCTCGATTTTCCTTCTAGAAAATGCTTGGTCAACAGAGCCTCAAGCCAGGAAGTGTTATTGGCAGGAAGGTGAATCCATCGAAAATCTGGCTTCTTGGTCTCGATATTCTCGAACGTAGTTGGGATTGCAAATTTGTCCGAGTCTTTAGCCCTTTGGTACAACACCTGCCAAACGGTGTGCTTGTCCACCTTACTTTTCAATCCCGTCGGTGCTTTCTCATCGAAGAAGAAACTCACTACCGCTGCCCTGAACCGTTCACAGGCTTTTCGGGTGGTACGATTTGTAGGACCCTGTAGTACGTGAGGACGAAGGGCTTCCACAATTTCATAGTGCCCATTGTGAGCGGCTCGAATGAGAGGCGTACTGTCGAAGCTATCCTTCGCATTTTTGTATGCGTGTGGTACTTTTAGTATACGCTGGACAGCAGCCAGCTTGCCATTCTCCGCTGCCCAATGCAGGGCAGTCATGCCCGAGGAGGTGCGCGCGTTGACGTTAGCGCTTTGAGTGTGCGTCAATAAGGCATCGATTGCCGCCTCAGACCCAGCTTCCGCAGCCATAAGTAATGGAGTCCATCGACCGTCGCTCCGCGCCTCTATATTAGCACCAGAATTTAGGAGAAGCTTGATCATAGCCGGCTGGTCGTTTTTGGCTGCAAGATGGAGTGCGGTGTGACCTTGTTCGTTCGTATCAGAGATAGTGGCAAGCCTCTCTCCTTTGCTAGGTAGTAGCGCCCCAGCTAACTGAGTTGAACCCTTCGCCGCTGCCCACAGCAGCGGCGTTCGATTCTCGTTGTCACGCCGTTCGCGGTCCTGGACCCTCGACAAGATCAAGGACAACATATCGGCATTCCATTTCACAGTAGGAGGAACTTCGGATGCCATTCGATGGAGAATATTTCTCCCATTTTCATCCACCGCGTCCGGATTCGCGCCTCGATCCAACAGCGTGGTGACAGTTTCAGCCTGGCCTCGAAGCGCGGCCGCCATGAATGGAGTTTTTCCATCCGTATCTCGGAATTCGATATCACTATTATAATCGAGAAGAAGTTTGATAATGGCATTCCGAGTCTTGTTCTTCTGGCTTCTGATCGAGCGATGGATCGGTCCATTGCCAGCGGTGACATCGGTCTTCGCCCCTGCTTGAAGCAGGAGCTTTACCGCTATCTCATTCCCATGGCTAATGGCTCGTCCAAGAAGCTCGCGCAAATAGTTCTCATCAGTGTGCCGAACAAGATCGGCGTTTTCTAGTAGGCTCTGTAAATCGGCTGTCTCATCAGGCTTTATGGCCTTCGCGAATGCGACTCGCACTTGACGAGGATCAAGGCCAACATCTCGTGCTTGCGACATTTGATGTCACGAGTTGAAGACTGGCATGATGGAGTCGGGAAGGAATTTGTGCCATCACTATCTTGATAAAATGGGTAGAGGTGCAGAATCGGTTGGAGGCACGAACAATCTTTTACAAGGTCAGCGCCGCCCAGCCTCGTGGTTTTAGAGGAGGGAGGCTGCAGGGGTGCGAATTTGCAAAAGTCGATTAGAAATACGAGATACTATATCCACCAATCAATTATCAACTGAAGCATAGCCGGCGAACCTTTGGGGAACCCCCTACGATGCCTATTAGGGCCCTAGATCGGTCCTCACCTGGGGGTTAGTTCCCAGCGAGGACATAGTGGCATACCTTACCATTTTGTGTCTGCAGCCCTGCGAGCGAGCTGAAAGCTACCTTGTCCTCTCATCTCATGCCACGTCAAGTGAGTCACGCGAAAAGTGCGGCATCCTCGCAAAGACACGAGGTGTTGCGACATTGTGTGACTGGCGGCTGACGATGTTGTCCACATGGGGCCTTGTCTGGTACTTACTCCTCCAGGGCTCTTTACGAGCAGATTATAATGAAGCAGCTGCAAAATGCCTCCACTGGTTCGAGGACCGCTGACCCCCGCTTGATGCTCGACGGAATGGTGACGCCAGCCTACGCGTAATATGTTGACCAATTTGGGTATTTGCGAAAGTGTTTTTCTGACCAACCCAATCTTCAGTGCTTTCGCAGGCTGTGAGGCCTCTTCGATTCAAAGCTAGGTGCAATTTCATGTAGGTGTCTGCCTGGGGCGATGGGCAGAGGGGCCTTCCATTTAGTCTGTCACTCCCAATTCCCTTATGTAGTATAGATGGCATCTCATGCTATTTCCCTTCAAACCAGTGATATCACAATTAGCTAACCCTTGAAGTGCTGGAAACCTCTTTTGGGAATGCTTTCGTGGAGTAGAATGAAAGCTTTCTAATGCTACACAATTAAGTTCATTGATCTCTAGCATGGTTGTCAAAGAACATGACATGGGATAGTAGGCCGCCCGTTGAGGAGATGCAGGCTTTCAAAAGTGGACTACACAATGTCACACAGGCGCGTAAGTTGGCTATGAATCAACGGTAGAGGCAAGATATTGATCAACTTCGATTGGATTCCATCGAGGTGCCGGGCTTCGTTGGCTTAATGCCGCTATTTAGCTTCCCTGACTCGACATTAAATTGAATCATGATGAGCGCCGTTGGTAAAGGCATCAAACAGGGAATAGTGAGGTGGCTGATCGCCACTTGCATTGGATTTTTGGACCTGATGTATTTGCGAAGAACGGATACAGTCGGGTTGCGTAACTCAACAATGTCGATGGGGATGCAATCTTGACTGCTAATCAGCAAAGGTAAAAGTGTTTTGATTTGCAAACTTATGGCACGCAAACCATTTGCCCTTGGCGTGTCTCATTGCGGATGCAGTCTTCCGTTGAGATTGACATGAAGATGGATGGAAGGAGCTCGATTCGTTTTGATCTTGTCTATGGTGTTGGTGACTGCAGTCACATTCAGAAGCAATGATCGGAGAGAGAAGTGAGCTGGATTTCCTTCTCTGGCCGGAGATGGAAACCAAACAGGTTTTTGAGTGTAATGGCATGCTGATTCGCAACAAATGGCCATAGGAACGAAGGAGGCCTGCACCAAATATCGAATTTCATGTTGGTCCGCATTTGAACAGTTCAAATTGGGACAGTCGACGTCCAGCTGACGAAGCAAAGTTGGCTTCCAGTCAGTCGGCATTAATGTCATAAAAAGGAGGTCAAAGACCTTTGCGAGATCAACGTCGTTTCTCTCCATCAATCGACCATACCGGACTTCTTTCAATATCAAACAACCATCCAACCGGAAAAAATCATCACCAGTCAATCAACGCTTGGAAACACGCCTAGCCAAATGACAAAAGAGGAAGCCGCTAGGATCCAATCCAGTCAGGTGAGAAATGCCCCTAGGCTTATAGAGGTTGGAAAGAGCTATACGTGACTCACATCTCTCAAGGCTAGAGCTGACAAGGACATGTCGTCCGCGGGCTTTGCTGCCTGTGCCCAATCTGCAACAGAGAAGAATACCAATGCGGCCAACAATACTAATTCTGGCACTTCTGGTGGAAACACCAATAACGTGGTGAGAAAGTAGAGGTCATAGAGAGGTCCAGGCAAGCGGAGAGAGCTGGCTTCCGAGCCATAGGTGAAGATGACCGAATCCCAGAGGGGCGAGATATCGCAGAATGGGTGAACGGGAGACTCATGAGGTACAAATTACTCGTTTTTGCACACCTCATGGTAAACAATCACACAAGATTTGTGTTCTAGAACCCCAAACTTCATATTGCTGTTCGTGCTCCTGGGTATCCCCAATTTCGGGCGTAGAAGACCTCACGAAGTGGCCCTGGTGATATTCTCACCACCAGTTTCCACAAATGATCATGAATACGATCAAAGAATCTCCGTTGCTTTCATTTCCGCGCCTCATCATTCTGCCTCCCCTTACCCTGTACACTCTCCTCGCCCAGGACTTTGGCACTGCCCATGAACAAAGCGCCGACGTAGCCGCCTAGGAAGCGCATGTCTTGCGCCTGCACGGCTGTCATGCGCACGAGATTCTCTGTGTCGGCAAGATGGGCGTTGAGCTGGGCAAGCTGGGCGTGCAGGTGGGCATATTGACGGTTCTTGTTGGTCGAGGTCGCGTTGAATGAAGTCCCAGAGGAGGGGCGGGAGAGGGATTGTTTGGTGCTTGTGCTGTTTGTGGCCATGTTGAGCAACAACTGCTTTGGGTAGTCCTCAGCTGCTAGAGCGTTCTGCTCAGGATGAGCTCTGGGAGAAGAGGTGCGGCTGCGCTGGAGGTGGTGGTTTCAACAAGCGCGTGCGTCTGAAAGCAACACAACAGATCATGGTCACAGGGTCACGTGATTTATTGACGTCACTCTCACTTCTGAGGACCATTGGGTGACCATCGACCCATCGTCCCTCAGCTAATTAATTCGATTTTGATGCTGTGTTGTACGGAACACAATATTCCCACCAGCTATTCGTAACCTCATCGCAGTGCACAAGAGCTTACCCAACATAAATACCTGTAAAAGTGTGATGAAGATATATAATGATAGGTTCTCTTGTTCTTTACCTAGCAGAGACCACCTCCACCAGAATACAGATTTGCCTAATGGCTGTTTTGTGATGTATGCGTTTGAGTGCTAGTCTACATGTTGCTTCCTCCCATGGCGCAGAAGTGGAAGTGATATATAAGGAGACATGGAAGAATTTGGTCGTCAACTTTGCATGCATTGATTAATTACCCGTTTTCTTGACACTTTGCCACTCCGGAACCCTTCTCATATGCTCCCAACCATCCCTCCGGTTACCATGTTTAACTAACATATCTGTCGTTCCGGCCCTCTCGTATTTGTGCCTGAAAGTAAAGTTTGCGCCCAGGTATGCAATACAAAAGGTCTTTCTCCAATGAATATTGAACTGAAGGGTCCCACACCGCGAGACCCGCCCTGTCCTCCAAGGCTCTGTCGTGATACACAGTTCCGGTGTGCACTACATGTGAGACAGTAGTCCCCCCTTCACTGCAATTTTATGTACTGGAAGCGAAAAAATCGAACAGCTTCTCTTCCCCGTTAGTTCATGTGCCATCCCCCCCAAAACTCATCTCGTTGCTTTTCACCGTGCTGCGATCCGTGTCCAGCCTAGCAGGTTGCAAGATTCGCAGAAGCTGATCATTAAAGTATATGTGAACAAGGTACAATTGAAAATATATGCGTACTGTGCGGCAAGTGAAGAATCCATGATTATCGGCCGTGAGCGCCTCTGAGTCGCGCGTTTATAGGTAGGTGGGAGGACGTTGGCTTCAACAAGTCTTAATGTGTCGCCAGCATGTGTCGCGGAGCGAAGCTGCTAGTGCTGCTATGCGCAGACGGTTCGGATTCGATATTTGCACTTCCACTGTCAGCGCTACCCGCGCTAGCACTTGCACTTCCAGTCAGACTTTTCACAGGAGCTTTGAGTGGTGGGAGAGGTTTGCTCACCCCGGCCTGTTCGACCTGATGTGGATGTATCATGTTGCCCTGTCCTGGAGGGTATCGTGGAACTGGGGCTGGGATGCCGCCGGGCGGTGAGGGTCGGCCATTGCGCGGTGGCCCTTGTTGGGCATAAGGGTCGTTTGGCGGGGAAGGTCGACCAGGCATTCTGCCGGGGGGCCCAAATGGATTGCCGGGTGACCTACTGGTACGACGACTGGGGGGGCCTGGGTATGGTCCACCATTGATACCCATCTCCTGTAATCGACTAGCCGTCAACGAATTCGCACGGGACTCGTCTGCCATTTCTTTTCGATCTACATTTCCATATCGGTTCGATGAAAAGCCCATCATAGGATTGTCCAGGATGTTGGCGCCAAGGATGGGCATATCAGAAAGTATTTGAGTGCTGGTCCGATGTCGGTTCATACCAGGACGAGGATAGCCACCTTGCTGAGGATAACCACCTTGCCGCATGACGGGTCCATTTGAGAAGGCATCCTTCCGCAACTGGTTTTGACTATTTGTCCTTTTTGTCCGCCGCGAGGTAACACTCATCATATCAAAATTGTCAGGATCAATCGGTGGGGGAGGGGGTCCGCGTGCGGCCATAGGGTCAAAATAATCATCGTCATCGTCGTCGTCGTCGTCGAAAGATTGTTGGCGGTTGTTTGACGGCATTCGCCCACCTCGAGATCTCATGGCCATTTCTTGTTGCTTAAGCTGAAGCTCTCTCTCGCGGAGCATCAATTCTCGCTCCCTCAAGGATGGACCTTGCGGGCCTCCATTTTCTGCGAAGTTGGTAGCATCAGCACCATCTCCTAGCTCGTCATAGAGAACCACATGGCTGAACTCGTCGAGATTATTCTCCTCGTACGAAGGGCGTCGCTGCATTTGACTCGGACCTCTGGGTGGATAGCTATTTGGAGGTCCACGAAAACCATTGACAGGGGGAGGACCGCGTCTTCCTGGTGGCCCCATGGGTGGGCCCATGTTTGGACCACGCATAGGTGGTCGCGGTGGACCACTGATGGATCCGTTCAGCTGTCGAGGCGGGGGCCCGTTGGACAAGGACATGTTTCGAGGGGGTAGCTGAACGACAGAAGGCGAAGGCGGTATTGCAGACTGAGGAGCGGCTTGAGGTCGATCTTTGTTGACCATATTGACATGGCGCAGCATGGTGTATAATGTCTCGATGCGCGGCACTTTGATCTTTAGGTCTTTTGCCAACTGCACCGGGGTTCCAAGATATGTCTCAACCTCCATTGGACGGCGGGATGTAAAATCTTGATACATTGTGCTGGGGTCCTGGGTTGGGGTGATCATAGTTGAGATGGTGTTTTCTATGAAGTCGGAGGGAAATTTGCACTCCTGGGCGCGTGCGAGGTCCAAAAGTTCGTCCATGACACTGGATATCAGATCGTGAACGCCGGGTAGTCGTATTAAATCAGAGAGATTGGGGGTTTCGAACAAGACGCTGATGGGGTGGAAGGCAATGGGACTGGATTGGAGGGTTAGCTCTGACGACTACTGGTCATGTGTTGGAACAGAACACGTACCCAATCATTCTTTCGTACTGTTGTTGCTTGATATTGTTTGATACCTTGCAGTCAACCTGGGCTGTAGTCAACGTCATAGCTAGTGCTTCTGACATGTCCCTTTGGATAGACTCGGGAATCCCTGAGTGCTTGCTAGAAGGTCCAACCCATATTTCTGTTGAGCCGGTGTGCTCAAACTCGCTGGAACCGAGCTGTGTTAGATCTGCCCCCGAAACAAGGGAAAGCACCACATTGGTAGGGAACCTCTCTTCTAATTGCTGTTCGACGCCCAGTGTGTTTGTGGTGTTGATGAGGATGCAGGTGTGCTGAGGTGTGACGACGGACTGGATGATGTCTGCAAGATTGTAGACATCAGGGAGGGCTTTCACGCATAGTAAGACATAATCGAAAGCGGCTTGTTGGTTCGCTGCCTCTTCAGGACTCTGGACGACTGGAAGGAATCAGCTGGAGCAAAGTTGTAGATCCGAGCGATTGGCTTACCATAACGGGGCTTGAATCGCTCGTTACCGAAGAGCTGTGATCTGGAACAGAATGAGCACCACTGCGAGACTCAGAAACACGGGTCGTCTTACTTGAAGGATACGCCATACTGCGCAACGGCCTGGTAATTGGCTTTCCAGACGAGGGTCACGTCGCAGGCGTTTGTGGCCTGTAATCGCCATGAAAGAAATGCCGAAACCGCATTGCCACCGACTATACAACAACGTCTTAGCTCGCGATTCATATCGTACTGCGCCGGAAAGGGGAGAAAGAGAAAAGAACTGAATCCAAATGGTGACTGATGATGAAGGGGAGGAGGTCAGTCGTCATGCTCACCAGAGAGAATCCGCAGACGCGGCGGAGCAGGAGCCATGCTGTCTAAGAGGGCGAATCCGACTCGATCGGATCAATTACAAGGCGTGCGCTTGCTTCTCAGCAGGAACGACCTGCTGCAGTGTCTGAGAGACCACTGGCTGGCGTTGTTGAAGGTGTCCAAAAAAAATCCCCCGTGTTCCAATACAAGTACTTTTTTCGACTCCTTAGGATCCAAACAATGGCTGTCAAGCAACGAAGGAAGTAGTAGACTCGGATTAAAATGAGTGATAGAATGGAACAATTATTTTGGCGACATGGATCGAGAAAACGAGGGACGTAAGATGGATTGTGGGAGGAGGACTCCGGTTGTTGGTGGTGATTGAGGTGGCTCTGGGTACGCCAATACCAGCACCGATGAGAGGCGTTGAGCGGAGACGAGGTGGTTGAGGGGGGTGCAGGCTGTTACAGGGGTAATGCCATGAAAAGCAAGACGGAGCACGGAGGACGGAGTACTATGACTCTGCGTGAGGCTTGCAAGATAAACGAGCGACGGCGTCGGCAATGAGGGTGAAGGGAGGGTGAGTAGGACAAGCAGCACGGAGGAGGTGAAAAGAAACAATGGTGAGGGCCAGGGCGTGGATGAGGATGATGGTTGTGGTGGCTGCGGTGATGAAAGGGAGGATGCGTGTATCTGCTGGTGTGAGCGTGGGTGTGAGCGTGGGTGTGTCGAGGTGCGGGAAGTTGGAGCTGAAGCTGGTACTGGTACCGTTACTGGCACTGACTGGTACTTGTGCTTGTGCTTGTGTGGGCGCGCAGCAACTTGCAGTTCTCGAAACAGGGCGAAAAAAGACGAGCTAGGGGGCACCCAGGAGGGGACGATCGATTACGAGTATTGCCCTGGCCTCTGATTGCCCATGCCATGCTCTTGACTGGGTCCACGCCCGCGCCTCACGCCCGCACCCACCGCCTCCGAGCCAACGCCTAGAATTTAACGCTCGGGGGGACCAACTCGTCCACCATTAGTTTGGTGCGGGTCCCCCATCAGGTACAAGACGGTGACGGATGGCAGTTTTCCAGCTCAACCAGGTTTAGACGTCGCCGATTGCACCGTTAAGCCCTTCCAGAACTGAGAACCTGCGAGGCAGAAGTGCCACCCGGATGAGCGACCTGGGCCCCCAGCACCCTTAGCTCCGCCACTAGTTGGTTCGTCACTTGTTGTGAAGGGCCTTCAGGGTTGTGCTGAGCTTGAGTTTAGGCCTACACCAGGGCCCATTCTGAATTCTAAACAACGGGCACGGAGGAATTCACCTGATCCCATTCTGCATGTACAGATTATCTTTACAAGTAGACGTACCACGAGCGCTGGTAGATGAACGCATGGACCTGACTAGCAGCAGCACTACGGAGTAATTGCTCTGTAATGTACGTGAATCTATCAATCGATCCACGTCCTCCGTAGTCCAGGTAAAACTTGGGTACGGATTACTCGTACTCGGTACTGTCCTCGTAAGATAGGACAAAGCCATAAATAAACCAGCACCGTCAGCTGGAATCCGCGCTCTTGGGTCGCTAACTCGAACAAGCCCGAGCCAGGGCCCACTCTCAATTCCCTTTCCAATATCCTTGAGCGGCTTCAGACTGGGCAATTATGCATATCACAAGTTCTATCCTCACCTCTTGGGCATATCTACGGAGTACTATCTGCGAGGACGAGAACATGCAAACCGAGTACGGAGTTCGGAGTGCTCGTGCTTGTACGCGCAGATTAGGCACTCGCTCCACAGATTTGCACAAGGACTGAGCCGGAGTGTCTCAAGGGTTATGTCCTCGAACAGCTTCAAGATTAGCTGTACGGAAACCTGTTCGACGCACTCACTGGCTTGTCCGGTTTTTGAACAAGACTGCCATTTGAAACTTGTCGCTTCAATCGCCATCTCCCTTCACTCATTTCTCACACAGCGGTGTCCTTACAGAGTTTCGCGGCACAAGAATGCCAGAGCTTCAGGGCACCGAGCCTGGAGGCACCAGACGCTGGGCCTACTCGTACGAGTCGACACAGCAGTCCGACTTTGTTTGGGCGACAAGCTTCAGTTGTCAAATGCCCCTCGGCCCTGTCTTCAATTAAACTTCATGCCCAGGGAGATGCACGTAGGATTGGATCAGACTCGTCGACTAGCCCCGTGCCACCCGTCTTGTCGTGGCTGTTGCTCAAGTTCCTATCTCCTCGTCCTCATTATTCTAGTTACCCTGGTCCGACTCTCCCTGTGGTATCCGCCATCCTCCTCTCCGCTTTCACTAGTCTCCTTTGTCTACGGCTCGCAAGCCATTGACCAAGCCCACTGAAAAATGTCCTCCTTTGGAAATATCGTGGTCCGCCTGCGCGCCTAAAAAGCCGTTGTGGACATCTCAATAGCATCATTTGACGGGAAGGGACAGGCTACTGCAAGTACTACTCTCCGGCATGTGCTGCACTATGACTCTTCGAGTCCCGACAACGTACTCCGCTCTCGTGGACAGTGGCAAGGCTGTTGCAGTACGGAGTATTGGCCCCAGCTTGAAAAACTAGACTGGAGTCTGGCAAGGGACTATCCCGATAATATCACATCCAGTGAGCGCCAGCCTGCGTACTGTGTACAACAATGCTACTGCGCCAGCACCTAAATCGTCATCTATTGACATCTCTCGCTTATCCGGGACGAGCTGGAACAAGACTTCTATAGCCTGAAAAACGTGGATGCCTTGACCATCTGAGACATCTCACCGCTTCTTCCTCAACTGTGTATAGAATCCCTTCGACAATCTACGCTGGTACATATATGGTGGCGATCACCATTGAATGCTCTGGGAAGCAGCAAAGTCGTATCAATATTTTCATGGGCAAGCCTCTCGGCCTCGTACGGATGTGCAAGTCAGGCACAGGGGAGGCGTGGGACCATCGGCCGTGGCACTAGCTGCCCCTTACCCCTGCCAGGAAAAAGGTGGCACCCTACCCTGAACAAGACTGAGACTTGCATAACTCTATTTTTGACTGACGTTTTATGAACCACTTGTTGGACAAGGACGGATTGTTGTGTTTCAGCAGTCGCGGCAGAGGTGATCAAGTTCTGGAAAGGGACAAATCCCAGATCACATCGTTGCTACCACGTACAGCCTTTGATCCTCAATGGGATTCTCCCGACAGCAGGGTGCAGGTGAAAACCACATTTGAATGAACGTCGAGATTTGTTTGAGCGCTTGTGATTGGGTCGCTACATTTCAGTCTGAATCGATGATGATAATGATGCACGTCAGTGGAGTTCCCGAGATTGGGACACCACCCAATCCACTCCTGCAATCCTAAAAGGAACGCCAACTGCCAGCAGTGGCAATACACATCACCTCTGACAGGTTTTACGATTTGCATGGGACTGTTTGATTGTTCTTCTGCAGAGAACCACAGCAGACTCAGACTCCAGAGGAGTACTCCGTACGCAGTAGGACCATGGCTCAAGCTTCGGGCCCGGAGCACCGCTTCCGATCCTCAAGTTCAGATCCAGGTTCTTGGGGCTCATGCATGGGCAGCACAGTCTTGGGCTTCGAATCGTACATATCATCATGACGCCTGGGGTGATGCCTTGCAACGATGCTGGGGCTTCCAGACCCCGACTGCTCCACCACGCGACTCCTGAGTGCTAGCTTACAAGCGAAAAGCCCATATCGGCAACCACAGAGCGTAGAGGCACGAAGGACCGCGTCCAGCTTGTTGGCAAGCCAAAAGAGGAATGGTGCCGTTGCGAAAATAACCATGGCAATCTACGCAGGGTTGTGCCATGGCCCTGAGGAACATGCATTTCTTGCCTGAAGGCTTGTCACAGCGGCTTCGCTTCGTTGAGCTAACTCCAAGGTGCCGATCATTGAGCCTCGCAACTTCCGAAGCCGTCTAACTCCTTTGGCCTAGAAATTAGCCTTCCAACTATTTTTCCACTGAATAGCTACACTAGCGTGTGGCTGCTATTTTTTATTGCAAGCACCCTTGTCAACAAGATGCGAGGTGTTTCCATATGTAACTTCCTCTTCTTGATTGTGGACTGGAGCAGTGTTGGCGCGGTGTCCAGGCAGTCACATGATTAAGATGGATTTCTCGATCATCAAGGGCGTTTGCACTCTTGTTCCCTTGGAATCCAGCAGGAAGATTCACGATTCCAGTGCCATTGGCGGTCGTAGACAAGAAATTTAATGGTTTCAACGTGCATCCCTTTCGACCACAAAGCATGGGCTGGATAATATCTCCGCGTAAACAACCGGGATCAACCAAGTGCGAACGCCAATAGATGAGAGTTTGTCGCGTCATCCACATGGATTCACTCGGGTTGCATGGCCTCTGGCTGGTGTCACTTGCACAGTGTTGATACTCGGGAGACCAGATAAGACTGGGTCGTTACTCATCTCGGCTATATTAGATCCTAGACCAAACAGCCATTCTTGCCTGTATCACGGTCCACGGGTCGTGGATTAGAATCGCACTCGCAGATTATTACGGAGACTCCAGATGGAGGACAGGCCCTCGCAAGAGCCTAAATTGGCGTGTGCTTAGTACGGAGTGCTCTAATAATCCGTCATTACTGTGTCCTTTGCAGATGCTCCTTTGTCGGTGTTCGGTGTGGAGAATCTCTGGACACAGTTGAGGTATGACGTGCAGTGAGGTCCTATGCAGATGCCATGCTCAACGAAAAGAGAGACTCCTTGACCTCACCTGTCGCAAGACCAGTTCGCATTCTGTGCCACAGGACCAAATTCTCTCCTTGGTCTTTCAACTCCAGCACACCGCGAAAGCAGATGAGCTTGGCACATCCCTCAACAACGACAAGGGATTCCTGCGAGACCTTGGACTTGTCAACGCGACGGAAATATTCGATCTCCGAGTCGGGAAATGGAAGTCGGCAGCACCGTCACGATATCTGCAGGACGGGGGATTCGGTAACTACATAGCTACCGAGATTACCTAGGAAGATGCGTTGAATTTTGACGGCAGTGGACACTGGAGGGTCGAGAAACCACTATGGAGGTGTTGCTCGTCCTCGCATGTGTCATCTAAGGATGTTATTAATACTCGTATTACTCCATCGAGCAGACTGCTCCATGATCGCCCCGATAAAGTTTCATTCTCTCTGGGTGCCTGCGGGAGTGTACCCTGTACCCTGTACTCTGTACTCCGTACTCCGGACCTCAGTAGTGACAGGACCCCCAGAACCAGACATCTGTGTTTCCAGAATTCTAAAGCGAGGACCCGAGTTCCTCGGGAGAGGGCACGTGTTTGTTTTATATCTGGCGGAAGGCTGGGTTGGACAAACGGGTCGGACCATCGACGGGATCAAATCCCTTGTTCTGGATCTGGATTACGAGGCAATAGCTACGGAGGATCAAGTGTGCCGAGTGTGAATTCCGTGTTCGCGTAGTCTTGAGAGACCACCCAGTCTCACACAGTATATCCGAATTGTCCACCGACGACTCTATACTCGGTCCTAGCGATTCAAGTGGCACCTTCAAACAGAACAAAGCACAGTCCCAATTCTGAAATCACCTTACATAATTCGTCCCGTGGAGCGGAGGTCTTTCGTCACTTGAACCGTCGGATGCAAGTATTATTCTCACTTGATGAGTGTGCATCCAACTAGACGCAGCAGTGGCCACCCGGCAGATCCGAGTGTTATGCAGTCATCTGTGTAATGGTGAGTAAGCCAACCTTGCTGCACCCGCCTTTGTCTCGGTGCGCCTGGGTGTAAGAACGACGGGTACCACAACTGCAGAGTGAATACATCCCTCGACCTGTGCAGCAATTGTCGCCTGTTTGGTGTCTGAGAGCAGCGACCTCTATTCAGACCCTCGAAAGAGAAAGTGGCGTTCATGGACAAGGAGATATCCTCGATTCCGTGTCCAGAGCACCGAGTTTATCCCTACACACAACCGCACAAGTCAACAGCTTATGTGCAACTGCACAAATGGGGGAAGCACTTCATGCGGCCAACGGCCATCGTGCCAACCGGATTGTGGAGTAGAGATCTCGCATGCTTGGTCATCTTGCGAGCAGTGCCGGCGCTGTCTTGTTCCAAGAGAGCCTTCGAGGAGTGGCTGGGGCATTCTTAGGCCTCGGGCGCCTATCAATTGGCTGCACCCTCAGGAGCACCCTGTCGGCCCAGGATAACGCGTGTGAGAACACGACCAAGGGGCGGTGGTACCTAGCAACAATTAGCAGTGCTCGGACCCGGCACGCGGCGGTCCAAGCACCAGTCTCTTACCTGGAGCCTGGTTTGGGTGCACAACTCGCCAAACTCTCCTGCTATACGGAGGACGGAAGGACTCCTACTTGCAAGTCCCAAGGCCAGAAGCAAAAAAATTCAAAAAAAGTAGAGGACATCAGGCCCCCCCTTGGCTCTGGAGGGTGTTCGCGAAGGGCAGCCAGGCGCGTCTGATTGACGGGTGCCCCCTCGCACCCTCGCATCTTCGTCCTCGTAGGTCTTAGTCCCCTCCCTAATTAGTTACTAAGTAGATACCTCCTACCCAGCACCCCAGAGGCCACCCAATTCAATTGAGACCTAAACCCCCTGCATCCTAATGCGTTTCAGTCTTCCATCCAGTCTGTCTCTTTGTCGACCTGAATGACTATTGTTCGTGGGTTGTGATTGCTCGTCCGGAGTGCTGCTCTCCGCCTCGTCATCGTTGTCGCCGTCGCCAGCATTGTTGTCACGACCGAAACACTCACTTCTCACCTTCTATGTATCACCCAGCTGAGGCTGAATACCGAACCCGGAGATAAACTAGTACCACCCGCCGGTGCTCCGAGTCCGCCATACCTTAATTGTTGCTTACGCGAAACCTCTTTCTGCGGTATCCTGAATCTGCAGAACCCCATTTGACCTGGGTAACACTCGCCCGCTTCCAACCCGATCGTTGGTGTTCACTCATTTTCATCCATTTTCAGCTCCATCTAAAACGGTCCTCGTTCTCGCTGTTGAGCCCTTCAGCAGCCTTGTCTTCTGTGTTTCCTCCTATACCAAGCATGATCGCCTTCCGGGGTTGCTGACGTGAGCCGATTCTTCCGAGCGACCCAGCCTCTGCCTCCAAATTGTCCGACTGAACTCCTCCCGACTTCTCCTCAGCTCAGAAGGCATTCCCAAAGTCCAGAAGACGTCGCTCGCCCTTCTATTGAGCTGATTCCCCTTCTCTCAAACCAGCCCGAAGTGGCTTCCCGTCGCAGCCCCTTTCACTATGGCGCGAATACAATTTCAAGATGACACCAACGTGTCCAAGCCGGTCAAGAGAATGCGGTGGGCTACAACTCGGAAACCAGGGAACAGCGGAACTAAGAAGCGGCTTTCGTTGCTCCAAAGGGTCCCCAAGGTCCACGTATCTTCACACGACGAGAAACCCACGGGTCCCGGCCAGCAGGGGGACATCTCCGAGGACAGCCCGATGGGCCAGCAACAGGAACCAGAAGTCTCCGGGTCGCGGACGCTCTACTTCAATATGCCTCTGCCTCCTGAAGCGAGAAATGAGGAAGGCCATGTCAAGGCCCAGTACGCTCGGAACAAAATTCGAACCGCCAAATACACTCCCCTCAGCTTCATCCCGAAGAATTTATGGTTCCAGTTTCACAACATCGCTAACATATACTTTTTCTTCATCATCATTCTGAGTGTAAGTACATGACCTTCATCCACTTCGCATTTTCTCTGACAAGAATAGATCTTCTCCATATTCGGAGCCTCAAATCCTGGCCTGGGTTCCGTACCCCTTATCTTCATCCTGACCGTGACCTCCATAAAAGACGCTGTCGAGGATTGGCGCAGAACCATCCTGGACACGGAGCTCAACAACTCGCCAGTGTATCGTCTCTTGGAATGGGACAATGTCAACTCATCCTCGGAGGACATTTCTTGGTGGAGGAGCTTCAAAAAGTCGTGTACAAGGACTGTCGTCGCCACCTATCGTGCCTTTAAACGTCTCGGTTCGAAGAAGTCGAAACGTGAAGAAAAGTCGAGCAAACCTGGTCTCGAGCGACACGCTTCTAGCGCCACCCGGGCCTCTGTGAGAACTTCAGTCTATTCACAACGGACATCTTTCCACTCAATTCGCAGCGAGAATGGCAATGACATTGCCCTGACTCCTGTCCCCTCCCCAGGCTATCGCGCAAGTCATCCAGAGAACGGTGAGCTGTCCGCTTCAGAAGCCCCCGGTAGTGCTTTCTCATACCAGACCGCCGAGGATTTGGCCGCACCAGGAGACAACACTCCCTCAGCTCTGAGAACTCAACGAAGCTCCAAGCGCAAGAGCACACTTGCGCCCTCCAGAGACTATGGCAATATCATAAATCCCCATAAAGACATTCCAGAACGCGCTCGCTTTAAAAAGGATTGCTGGAAGAACGTTCAAGTGGGCGATTTTGTTCGTATTTACAATGATGAGCAGCTTCCCGCTGACATTGTTGTGCTCTCTACCTCGGACCCGGACGGTGCTTGCTATGTTGAGACCAAGAATCTTGATGGTGAGACCAACCTGAAAGTCCGTCATGCACTCCAAGCTAGTCGGAAGGTGAAGCATGCACGGGACTGTGAAAGGGCGGATTTCATTATTGAAAGCGAAGGTCCAAACCCCAGTCTATATTCCTACAGTGCCGTCGCCAGGTGGCAGCAACTTGACCCCAAGGACCCCAATGCGCCAACTCGCGACATGGCGGAGCCCATCAGCATCAACAACCTCCTCCTACGTGGTTGCAGTCTGAAAAACACCGAATGGGCTCTAGGAATTGTTGTTTTCACTGGCAGTGAATCGAAGATCATGCTTAATTCTGGTATTACTCCTAGCAAACGTGCGAGGATGGCCCGCGAACTTAACTGGAACGTCATCTACAACTTTATCATTCTGTTCTTCATGTGCCTAGTATCTGGCATTGTTCAAGGTGTGACGTGGGCTCAAGGAAACAACTCGCTCGACTACTTTGAATTCGGTTCTATCGGTGGCAGCCCCCCGCTCGACGGCTTCATCACTTTCTGGTCAGCGGTCATTTTGTTCCAGAACTTGGTCCCGATCTCGCTCTATATCACTCTCGAAATTGTCCGCTCCATCCAAGCTTTCTTTATTTGGTCGGATGTTCACATGTACTATGATAAGCTGGATTATCCTTGTACTCCCAAGAGCTGGAACATCTCAGATGATCTTGGTCAAATCGAGTATATCTTCTCAGACAAGACTGGTACATTGACCCAGAATGTCATGGAGTTCAAAAAGTGCACTATCAACGGTGTATCGTACGGCGAAGCTTATACTGAAGCCGAAGCTGGTATGCGTCGACGACAGGGTGTGGATGTTGAAGCTGAAGGGGCGAGGATTCGGCAAGAAATTGCCGATGCGCGAGTAGACATGTTGAAACAGCTACGCAAGATGCACGACAATCCTTATCTTCATGATGACGATTTGACCTTTATCGCACCTGATTTTGTTGCCGACCTGAATGGCAAATCTGGCGAGGCACAAGCACGCGCCAATGAGCATTTCATGATTGCACTAGCACTTTGTCACACTGTCATTACCGAGACCACCCCCGGAGATCCACCCAAGATCGAGTTCAAGGCGCAATCGCCCGATGAGGCTGCGTTGGTGGCCACGGCTCGCGACGTGGGTTTCACGGTTCTCGGTCGCACCAACGATGATCTCCATGTCAACGTTCTTGGTGAAGAGCGCACCTATCGCATTTTGAACACCCTCGAGTTCAATTCCACTCGAAAGCGCATGAGCGCTATCGTTCGCATGCCTGATGGAAAGATCAAGTTGTTCTGCAAAGGTGCCGATAGCATGATATATTCCCGCTTGGCTCGGGGCGAACAGCAAGCACTACGCAAGGCTACTGCGGAGAACCTGGAGATATTTGCCCGTGAGGGTTTGCGAACACTCTGCGTTGCTGAAAGAGAGATTGATGAAGAATACTATCAGGAATGGAACAAGGATCAGGACTTTGCCTCTCAGGCTCTCACGGACAGAGAAGATCGCTTGGAAGAGGTTGCTGATCGAATCGAGCGTGATCTTACCCTCATCGGTGGCACCGCCATCGAAGATCGTTTGCAAGATGGTGTGCCAGATACAATCGCACTTCTTGGTCAAGCCGGCATCAAGTTGTGGGTCTTGACTGGAGACAAAGTCGAGACTGCTATCAACATCGGCTTTTCCTGCAACCTACTCTCAAATGAGATGGATCTGATCCTGTTTGACATGCCAGATGCTAAATTGGAAGATGCTGCTAAGTTACTGGATCAGCACTTGCAGACTTTCGGTCTTACAGGGTCTGAAGAAGAATTGGCAGCTGCTCGCTTGATCCACGAACCACCTCCACCGACACATGCACTGATCATTGATGGCGAATCTTTGAAATTGGTTCTACACGATGATCTGAGGCAACGCTTCTTGTTGCTCTGCAAGCAATGCAAGTCGGTCCTCTGTTGTCGAGTCAGTCCTGCTCAAAAAGCGGCCGTGGTCCAACTCGTACGCAATGGTCTTGATATTATGGCCTTGTCAATTGGCGATGGTGCCAACGATGTTGCCATGATTCAGGAAGCCGATGTTGGTGTCGGTATTGCTGGTGAGGAAGGGCGACAGGCTGTCATGTCCTCAGATTACGCCATTGGCCAATTTCGATTCCTCCAGAGGCTTGTTCTCGTCCACGGTCGCTGGTCATATCGTCGATTGGCTGAGTCCATGGCCAACTTCTTTTACAAGGTTTGTTGTCCATATCCCTATGTCTACTTTGCCACTGCCATACTAATGAATGCCTTTTACAGAACTTGGTCTGGACTTTTGCACTCTTCTGGTATCAAATCTACAACAGCTTCGACATCACCTACCTGTTTGACTATACCTATATCCTACTTGTCAACTTGGTCTTCACTTCCGTCCCTGTGGGTCTGATGGGTATCCTCGACCAAGATGTAAGCGATAAGGTCTCACTTGCGGTTCCCCAGCTGTACCGTCGGGGCATGGAGAGGAAGGAGTGGACACAGACTAAATTCTGGTAAGGCGTCATTGACGAAGCCATCCTGCCGCGCCGTACTAATAATATTCCTCTAGGCTCTACATGTTTGACGGTCTGTACCAATCTGCGATATGTTTTTTCATGTCGTACCTACTCTTCCAACCAGCTACATTTGAGACCCCGAACGGTCGTGGTATTGCAGATCGAAATCGAATGGGCGTTTACGTCGCCTGTACCGCCATTGTGGTGATCAACTCCTACATCTTGCTGAATACCTACAAGTGGGACTGGATCATGGTCCTCGTTACCGTGATCAGCGTTCTTCTCATCTTCGCATGGACTGGAATCTACTCGTCTTTTGAGGCGTCGTTCCAATTCTACAAATCTGCAGTAGAGGTTTACGGCTCGCTGACATTCTGGGCGGTCCTCCTTCTGACGGTTATCATCTGCCTCCTTCCTCGATTTACTGCCAAGTTTTACCAAAAGAACTACCGCCCCTACGACATTGATGTGGTTCGTGAACAAGTTCGACAAGGGAAATTTGATTACCTGGATGACTACGACGCTTACGTTCCACCCAAATTAACAGACGTTTCAGGCGCGTCTTCTGAACAGCCTGAGGACCAGCCCACGGACATCGAGAACCACAAGACCCATGCTAGGTACTCAAGCATGGCTGAGTCTCAGAGACCGATTTACCCACCATCTGAAGCGCCAACGAGAGACACTCGCCACCCACACAGTCAGAATGGAAGTGATGGAACTGATAGGACGAAGCCATCACTTGACATGTCGAGGTACCAAGGCGAATCGTCCACTCCGGACAAGTTGAAACGAAGAAGACCATCGTTGGAACGTGTTCGCTCTTCATTTGAGCGACAGCGACAGTCTTTAGATCGGCTGCGGCCAAGCTACGAGGGCAGCCGGGATTTCACCAGTGCGGCATTGTTGCAGCGAATGGAGTCGAGCTACTCTCAATCGAACTACTCGCAAGCAACTGGTCCATTGTCCCAACAAAACACGCGCAAGACACATGATGCTGATGCTGCGGATGAGCTTCACTAGGAGTACTCACCGAGCTGTATCTCTCTTAGGCGCATCTCATGACTCTTATGTCTCTTTGTGTTATATGAAGCTTATGGCGTCGGTCACGGCCTGCTTGGCAATTGTCTGCCAACCAGGAAATCAAGGAATTACAAATCATTTAGCGGATTGGAGAGGTGTATATATTCCTAAAAAGACCACCGTGAAAAGAAGGAAAGGGGTAGCACAGCCCAGATCGGTGGAGGCTTGACAGAAGAGGTCGAGATCCCGAATCGTAATGTTGCCCGTGGCAAGACTGAGTTTAATGACAGTGAAGTGGTCAATTAATACTGCAAGTGTGGTACGCACGCGCAGAACGCCCTATATACCTAGTTACTCAATTCTGGAATCTTCTCAATGTAACTGATCTGCTTTATACCACGTCATCTAGGTTGATATGCATTTGCGGGTGAAGTGAATGCGATGTGAATTATTATATTTTGATAGTGTTGTGCACCTTCACTCCTGCCCAGTGTCCCGTGACTGATGAGCTTTCCCACTGCATGCTATTACTTATTAATAATACTGTTGCGTCATAATTAGGCACTTCTAATCGCCAAGAAAAGTCCTTTGACTGACGGTTAGACGCGACTTAAGACGCGCTGGCTCTGTGGGTCGTGGCTGCCCTGCGGAGAAATAATCTGGACATTAAATGCTCACCTCGTCCCTGCAAAACCACCACCACTATCGCTTGTACCCCAATTGACCAGTTCACTCACGCTTACCTTCTACTGAAGCGTCCACATCAATATTATTCATTCGCAAAGGGAGGGCTATCTGGCAATAGGGCTAGTCCATGTCACCTTCGGGTGCGGCCAGGCATATCTCAGAATGAGAGGCCGCCCCCTCCTTGCCCTGTGAATGATCCCTCGATCTCTCCGCACTCCTAACTAGATTGTGCTGCAACCCACCGCAGTCATGGCCGAGTTCATAAGCATCATCCAGTAAGCCCTTACCTCCAAGGTTCCTCAGAGTCACAAAGCATGCTAAATACGAGACAGAGAGATCAAACAATTACCACCAGGGCAACACATCTTCTGCCCCAAGACCGGTGATGACGATCTAGATCGATACGAAGATCAACATGAACCCAAACCCGACCAGGACACAATTCCAGACCCGGATAGAGTCGCACGGATCGATGAGGCTGCCCGGCGAAAGAAGAAGTTTGTCTCTTCCCTGCAACTTCTCGCCTACGACGGACACGAGTCAGAAGAGTACCAGCGATACATATGGGATACCATTGATGATGCCCTTGGAAAATGCGACATCTGCATCCGTGAGTACTATGTGGAAAAGATTGAGTTCGTCGCTGCTCTCCGGCAAGACTATGAAGAGGAAGATATCAAGACCTTTTTCGACATTATCAATCGCCGTGATGTCTCCCGTATCATCGAGGGACTCACCAACGCCGAAAAGACCTTGAGATCGGCTCCCGACAATAAGAGGAGTTTTCAGATGTTGCAACAGAAAGACATCCACGCCCTTTTTGAGGCTCTTGCATGTGAATCGTTCCTGGAAGATGAAGACAAGGTACATACTTATTTCGACGAGCCCTTCAAAATGATACAAACGAGGAAGCCACTTAAGATGCGGGAAATACTCCCTGGTACGGTTCGCTTTCTCTTTGACTCGACGCCAGCCAGACTTGCTTGGGCCAGTGCGGTCGTCTGGGCTAGATTCTCGAGATCGCCTACCGAGCTGGAATGGGATTGGGCCATAAAGGACTGCTTGCAGCTGAAGTTACAGCAGGCTTTTGAGCCAGCTGACATATGCAGGCTCTGGAGTGGACTGAAGCTCATCGTGAGCAAACTCGATGAGAATATCATCACCCACAAGCTCTTTGATCTACAACCCCCCGTCGCTCCTACTGGGTTGAACCATCTGGTGAAAAACACGAAAGCAATTCCTTTCATTGTACAAACATGGAAATGCATACTAGACAAGGCTCCAGATGCTTTTTGGCAAGGCATGCAGTCCATCCCATCCCAGACAATCATCGAGCAAGTCTTTGCCAGTCCATCGTTCAATAGGTGTCTCCAGGAGTCTGCCAGCGAGCCCGACAAGCCCGACCTCGATGTATTGTCTTGGATCCCTTCCTTTCTGAAATCTCACAAGCCCGCCAATCGTCCCGCAGCATCACAAACTCTTATCTACCAGCTTTTTGAGAGAGTCAACAACGCAGAGCTGACCCTTGCAGCAAGAAAAGCGTGTTTTGAAATGGCTGTGAAAGTCCTTCTTCAGACGATTGTCATTTTCTCCGACAACGAGAAGACCAGACATTCTGTTGAACGGCTGGTTTTGTCGGATACACTCAACTTGACCGGACACAGAATTGACGAAATTTTGAAGCCGAAGGACTCAGCCCTAGCCGCCTCATTGGCATCGTCCACGAGAGAAAACATCTTGAGCATCGTTAAGAACGCCATTGCCCTCGAATGCCAAAATCTCAAATCCGACTTTGAGACTTTGAGCCAGAAACAACCCCTCCCACACGGGTCGAGCTCGTATACGCCTGAAATATGGATGGCTATCATCAGTAACCTTCAAGACGGCGACACTGATCTATCTTCGGCGGCCTTGCTCGGTACGATGTCTTTACCGGGGCTCGAGCAATTTCGAATGAAAAATGCTGATCCCTTCTCAAAGGAGAAGATCACATACAACTTAATATTTGAGAAGTTGACAGGAAAGTTCGCAAAGATGCTAGAGAGAATCGCTGAATTCAATCCGACACATCTTGATGATCTCTTCCGAACCCAGAACACCAATATGGCTCTAATTTCGTCGTTGTTCTCACCGGATGAGAACACCTATCAAGCGGCTGTTGATCTGGTGAAGAATATCAGTGGCGAGTCAGGCAGAAAAGAGGCGATGGCTCATCTCATCGATGCTTTTTTGGGGAACTCAATATATGCGCTCTGCTGGACGTATCGACGAATAGCCAACTTAAAAACCTTTTCTTCTGTACCACGAATGCTCAAAAACGGCATGGAAATTCTTGATGTTCTGTGCAATCCTACAGATGGACAATTGAGGCGAAGTAACGTCTCCAGCCGAGACATACAGGCTATCCAACACTACTGGTCATATCAGTGGATCTCCCTTCGGGTAATTTTCAGTCAAGCAGAGCGATGGTCTTTAGAGCTCCACAGCAAGGAGGCCATGATGGAAGTATGTCGAGATGCAATGCAATACGCACGTCAATTGTTCGATCAGTATGCCGTTTTTTCGAGCGTCTTGATTGCTGCGAGACCAGAGAAGGAACAGGACATTCCCATGCAGTTGCTGGATCCAACTGACCCCAACGCTGGCTCCCCCCTTAACGCGCTTGATGCCATGTCTAAATGGCTAAGGCTCCGTGATGAATATCTTGCAGATACGTTAGTCTCTCTAATTGAACGCATGTTGGAGCAATTAAAACGCCATCAAGCAGTGGCAAACAACAACCAGGGCCTTGCTTACGTCCAGGAAGTTGCGACAAAACAATCCATCAAGACAATTCTTTCTCCTTCCCAAAAGGCACGACTTGTACGGGCTCTAGAACAATACTACGGCAAGCAGATCGAGAAACCCGCTGTCAAGAAGCAAGCCACCTTGAATCTGAAAGACTGGAAGGACTCCTCTACGGTCTCCCGTTCCGGGGCCTCCACACCTGCGTCAAAAGATGATAGTGCAGACGAATTTGGAGATGACGACATTGAGGATGACGAGCTACTTGAAGTAGCAAGCAGAGTTTTAGATACCGAGAAGCCTCCTGTCACAGCCAAAGACAAGAAGGTCATCAGGCCGGTAACTACACAACCTCAATTGTCTAAACCCAAGAAAGCGGCAGTCTCTGCTGCCCAGATAGCAGCAAAGAAAGCCCAAGACGCAAAGGCATTCATTGAGAATCGGAAACGTGAAGAGGCTGCACGGAAAATGAGAGACAAAGAAGCCGCCCTGAGACTAAGGGGTCAGACTGGAGTCGGCCAGCAAACGAGTGGCCAGGGCTCGGGAATGGCAGGCCTTGGAGTGCAAGGCAAGGATCATTCTCTAGGCAAGAGCGATCTGATGGTTTCTGATGCTAGCGACTCGGAATCGGAGTCAGAGGATGAATTATTTACTGCAAAATCCCGCGGACCTACAGTACGTTCACGGGCTGGCCAACGTGGACTTCTTCCCACAGGACCTGTACGTATCAAGAGGGGGGCACAGACACAGAGAGATATGAGATCACGACTAGCTCCGGATCTGAGTGACCTCCACAAAACGATGCTCAACTGGGAGTTCTTTGCAGAAACAGACCTGCCGCCAAACTCTACCAAAGACGACTACACCCTGGTGACTAGCACTTTCAGGTCTGTCGAGGACTACCAAAAGACTTTCGAACCCCTCTTGATGCTTGAAGCGTGGCAAGGCCTTAGGTCTGCTCGCGAGGATGGCAACTTCAAGCCATTCGAAGTCAAAATTGCGAATTCATTGATTGTTGACAGCTTTCTCGAGGTCAATTCACAGATGCCGTTCGCGGAGGGCAAAGATCTGGCCGTCGGTGCATCTGATATTGTGCTTCTGTCAAAATCCAAGAATCCTGAGCGTGACCCATCAGAGCCTCATTGTTTGGCCAGAGTGAAGGAGATCACACGCAAGAAAGGTGAAATTCAAGTTGTCTACAAAGTTAGCGCATCTAACAACTCTCTCCGACCATTCTTGAACGACAAGTCAACCATCTATGGCATATCCGTGCAGTCCCTCACTACCTTGGAGAGAGAATACGGGGCTCTAAAGGCTCTGCCCTATTATTATCTGAGAGACTACATCGTCAAAGCAGAGCCTTCGGGTATGCTCGAATACCCTGAAAAGGAATTAGTCTCCTTGACTTCTACTTATAACGTCAATCTCGCACAGGCCAAAGCGATCAAATCAGCACTCGATAACGACGCATTCAGTCTTATTCAAGGTCCTCCTGGATCTGGAAAAACAAAAACTATATGTGCTCTTGTTGGCGCTATGTTGACCGCTCCGTCCAAAAGACCTGCTAGCTACGTTTCCCGCATCAACGTTTCCGGCGGCGTGTCTGACTCCCCTCCTCAGAAAATTCTTGTTTGTGCACCCAGCAACGCAGCAGTCGACGAACTAGTAATAAGATTCAAAGAGGGAGTGACGTTCATGGATGGCTCCCAAGAGAATCTATCCGTCGTTCGTTTGGGACGGTCCGATGCAATCAACAGCAAAGTCAAGGATGTCACTCTTGAAGAACTCGTGAATGCAAAGCTAAGCCTTGCTGCACCTAAGGATCCCCGAGAAGATATCCACTCGTTGATGAAGGAGCACAAAGCAGCATCTGAGAACCTCAATGCACTTCGAGACAAGCTCAATGATCAACGTGGAAAGGGAGAAACAATCCTGGCGACCGACGAGCAGCTGATGGACGGACTCAAGCGCAAAAAGAATGCTTTGGGAACACAGATTGACAAGATGAGAGAACGCCAGAATACTGCCTCTCGTGACATGGAACTCAGCAGGAGAAGAGCACAACAAGAGATCTTGAACAATGCCAAAGTTCTCTGTGCAACTTTGAGCGGTAGCGGCCACGAGCTTTTCCAAGGACTTAGCATTGACTTTGACACCGTGATTATTGACGAAGCAGCTCAGTCAATTGAGCTTTCAGCCTTGATCCCACTGAAGTATAACTGTGCCAAGTGCATATTGGTTGGTGATCCCAAACAGCTTCCGCCCACCGTTTTGTCTCGAGAAGCTGCCAGATTCCAGTACGAGCAGAGTTTGTTTGCCCGCATGGAGAACAACCACAAGAAGGACGTTCACTTGCTGGATACCCAGTATCGTATGCACCCGGAGATCAGCCTTTTCCCCAGCAAGACATTCTACGACTCCAGGCTCAAAGATGGGAACAATATGGCTCAGCTTCGAAGACGACCCTGGCATCACAGTGAAATTTTCGCGCCATATCGTTTCTTTGATGTTCAAGGAATGAGTCAGTCAGCTGCGAAAGGTCATTCATTGGTCAATTTGGCGGAGCTCAACGTTGCTATGCAGCTCTACGAGAGGTTGACAACGGATGTCTGCAAATATGACTTTTCTGGGAAGATCGGCATCATCACACCATACAAGGGACAATTGAATGAGCTGAAAAAGCGATTTCAGCAGCGGTATGGGGAAAGTATTCTCTCAAAGATCGATTTCAATACGACCGACGCGTTCCAGGGTCGTGAAAGCGAAATCATCATCTTCTCTTGTGTCAGAGCGTCGACGCAAGGAATTGGTTTCCTGAGAGATATTCGTCGTATGAACGTCGGTTTGACACGAGCCAAATCGTCGCTTTGGATTCTAGGTAATTCTGAAGCATTGGTTCAAGGTGAATTCTGGCGCGCTCTCGTCAACGATGCCAAATCGAGAAAGCTCTACACAGAGGGTGACATATTGAGTCTACTCCGTCGACCTCTCTTGACAGAGGATATGATGAAAGATGACATTGAAATGATGGATGTGGAGCCTAGAATATCAACAACTGGAAATGCTCAAGCTGGACAATCGAGTCTTAACCAAGGGGCCAACGAATCTCCATCTACAGTGTCGAAGCCTCTCAGAGATGAATCCAGGTCTGGAGCCACATCCCAGCATAGTACGCCAATCCCATCGAGGCCTAGCAGCAATCTCTCCCGGAACTCGTCTACCTCGTCTACCACGAAGCCAGAACGCCGAAGCTCTAATCAATCCGACAGTGTGCGAGACAAGGCGAGAAGCGAAGTCAAGGGCCAAGACCCTTCATCTCCCGGCCAACCCCAACCATCAAATCCTGGACCTCCCCAACCTGATGCTACGCAGTTCAATAGTGGTATTTATGGTCCATCAGGAGGCGCCAATGGACTCAACACCCTTGGCAACTGTGTTATTTGTGGCTCTTTTTCGCATTTCAGTTTCAATTGCGATAATCAAGAGGCCCTCGAGGCTTCGATAGGGAAGTGCAATCGATGTCATTTGGCAGGCCATACAGCTAGCAGCTGTCTAGCACCACGATGCATAAGATGCGGCGAGGTGGGACATTCCACAACGGACTGCAAGGCTGCAGAGAAGTATCGCTTGAGACCTGATCAGCAAGAGAAGGTCAAGCGAGAGGAGATCAGATGGGGTCAACTTCGGGACCGAACTCGCGAGAAGAGGGCGGAAAAGCAGCTTGGTGAGCACGGCGCCAAGATCCCAAATGTGAAGAGCAGCGTTCCTACACCATCTGCACCTGTTGCAAAGCGAAAGAGAGAGGACGGTGCTCCTGGCGCTCGAGATTCCTCAGATCGAAATAAAGCACCTCGTCTGAGCAACAGCGATTCCAGTGACCACAGTCGTGACCCGCGTCGACCCAAGTCTTCCCAGCTCGGTACTGCTGTTCGCCCTGGTGGTGTAGTCGCTTCCCCATCCTTGGCCAGACCTCCTGCTGGAGCCGGTCTACCTCCTCGGCCACCTCTTGGTCCAGGCGGCCGACCGGGAACGGTGCCAGCCCAGCCGATGATCCGTAAGAAGAAAGCCAATGCCGACGACATGTTCATGAAGAAGAGATGACGAACCCTGGGAGACCGCAAAGAAACCTGATATTTACATTTAGTGACATCCATGATGCCATGAAGAAGGATAGGATAGTCACCCACCGAAATGAATAGTTCGGTTCTCGTACGTTGGGTACGGTAGTAACCTTCATCATAGCTTAGCTGTGCGCAAAGGATGGATGGACACAGGAGAGGGGGCAATATGGGCCTTGGAGTGCCCAATGTGCGCTCTCCTGTTCATGAGTGCCACAGGCGTGATGATTGACATCTCGTAGACACTGTGCTCCAAGTCGACACGTAGTCAATATCCGAGAACAATTCAGCTAAGCCATCTGTAGTAAAAATGGCAGAGCCCCCCTCCCACAGCAAGCACCAGCATCTGAACAACAAATGTCCCGTCAGGAAAGACGAGGGAGCGCCCAACCCACCCTTCCCATTCCCGCATACCTACATGCATGCAAACTTTCATTCCATTCGCGATTGCCACTGCCACTGCCACTACCAGCCAACGCAGGGAAACGAGTCAAACATCATCAACCCACAGGACTGAACGCGGCAAGCGCAAGCGCACATTCACAGATCAGACGAATGAAGCTCGAGCGAGTTAAATATGTATGTCTCAACCTCATCGACATTGCTAGCTGTCTCGGGAAGTGAGTTCACGGGCGATGCCGAACCACATGTGCACATCTATATGCATCGTGTTGTTAAGCCTAGCAGGATACTACTACAGGGACCAGAGTTCAGGAAATCAACTAAATTAATAATAAGTATTCAGGTTCACCCCGAAACTCCGGGTCATTTGTGTGTGTGTGTGTGTGTGTGTGTGTGTGTGTGTGTGTGTGGATGTACATACTGAATTTCCCTTATCAATCCCAATTGTCCCCCGGGTTCTTATCACTTGTTCGAGGGATTTGAAGCCAAAAGAAGGAGGAGGGAGAGACCCGGGGCGGGGGAGGGGGGAGAGACTCGAGAGGAGGCACACGATTTGTTTGTTACTTAACTGTAGGTAGTCTAAAGCTGACAATTCGGGTTTCTCATATGTAAAATACAAATCTCTCTCTTTTGGTCTTATTGTGTAATTATTTGATTTCCCTCTTCCGTTTCAGAAGGGGGTCTGGAGAGTCTGGAGACAAACATGCATTCATTCATGCCGGTCCCCGGAGAATGGCAGGCATTTATTTTATTTGGGCAACCAGGCGAGCAAAACCAGTCGGCGGCAAGCAGTTGCAACCAACACTTTCGACGCTTGGAAGGTGACTGAGAGCGGCGGCATGCATGCATGCTGCTTAGGTAGTATTTACCTCCCCCCGGATGTGATCTCATTGTATGTGATATACATAGTACGATACGAGAAAAACCGCAGTTTTCGTATGGTACATATGTAAGTACATACTTAGGTACTGATGGTATTTCAGACCATGTAGCTAGCTAGTAAATCTACCATTAATTACTCATCGCGATGGATCAGCCCCCGGAGCGCCATAGTCCCAAATCAACCATACCAGTAGTACCAGGCCAGTCGTGCTAACTAAAACACGCGTCCTCCATCCTCATCAAGGGTCAAAAATGCATCAAACCCGCAATAGCACGGTCCATCTGCTCTGTACTGGTCAAGAGATGGTTGACGCTGAGTCTTGCGGCGTCAGAGGAGTCGTTGCATCTCCCATTCCCAGTCCCGTGGCTGAAGCGACTGCTGCTGCGGCGAGAATTGCTGCGGGAGATCTGCGTCAGGGTCCGGTACTTCAGGCCGCTGTCCTTGCTGAGCGTGTGCATGTGCATGTGGTGGTGTTCTCGATCTTGAGGGGATGACGCACTCAGTAGACTCATCTCTTCAGGCAGCTTGCCGCGTGGGATCACCTTGGCCACAGGTGGTGGGCGGTGCAGTGCCACGGGCACGTAAGTAGTTGGAGTATCACCGTGACTATTAGTTGCCTTCGCTTGTGGCTCGCTTCTTGGCTGTTGGGCATTGGTGCCAGTGATCTTGCAAGGGAATGATGTAGCTCCAGCTGGCTTCTCAGGCGTTGTGGTCATGTCGATGGGATTGAGGTCATATTCAAGTGGATCAGTCATTGAGGCATCATCGGCAGAGACCTTTGTAGCATCAGTTGCATTGGCACTTGCTGATGCAGTACTGTTAGCATCTGTGCTATTGAATCTCTTGTGGCTTATGTGGTCCCATTGTGATATCACATTCCTCATGTTTTCAGTTGCAGGCTCTGAATTGGCTTTTGCTCCTTTTCTTTTTCTGACCAGATTAGGCTTCTCAGTCCTATTAATGCGACAATGATCGAGGCCGGCTTCATTGGTTGGTGGGTAGTCCATAATAGCTGATAACTTAGACGGGGCTTTCACTCCCCGGGCACGGTTCATTGGTGCAATGACTCGGATCATCTTTTGGATTTGATCTGCTTGATCTCGAAGTCTCTCCTCCTGCTTCATGATTGTGCATTGATAGTATTCTAGAGCCCGCTCTAGAGTCTTGACATGACCTATGTCATTACTGTTCCACCGTCTTCGCCTCTTCGGTCGTGGCATGTTTTCCTTGGGAGAATTCGAAGACGGTTGGGATATGAGCTGGTAAGACTCGTCGCTCGAGCTGCTCAGAGTTCTGGTGGTGCTCCTTAAAGATCTCTTATTCTTTTTGACTGCGGTTTGGCTTGACCTTGCCGATGCTGACACTAGGCTTTTGATGCTATGTAGGCTAGTGCGATTCTTGCGTGTCTTTAAGGGACTGCCCTGAATGGGGGTTGCATCTTTCAAGTTTGATGGCCGTTTAACGTGCTGCATCTTCTGATGAGGGCTTTCACTGCGACTATGAATACTACCAATGCTTGGGGCTGGGCTCATTGTTCCAGCTTTGAATCGAGTGGTGACAGGATCTGAGTCAACGACAATAAAGATGTTGCTTTGAGAGAGAGTCTGACGGGGGTAAGTAGGCTGGGGATAGTTGGAACTAGCTTTAGACATCTGGCGAGAGTGTAACATGTGCTTTAGTTGGCTCTGTTGTCTGCTATGGCCACGAGAAGTGGTGGGAGTGATCAGGCTAGTACCTCGCGACTCGGGAACATCGGGAAATTGATCGAGCTCATCCATAGATGGACGAGTAGCTAGTGTTTGAGTGACAACAGTTCCCTTGACATGAGTTAACGATGCGGGCCGCGGAAGAGATGGGTTTCCTGTGGAAAGGGTGCCATTCAAGTCGGACTTGGAGGATGCTAGGTCCCGCAATCTCTTTTCTTTGACCTTTTCAGCTCGAGGGCCACAGATGCTATGTCTCGAGTATGATCGCATGGAGCTTCGAGAACTTCCGGAGTTCAACGAAGCCGCAGAAGACCCCTTCGGCGACGATACGATTTTGGCGCTCATCATGAATGTAGAATGGAAACCATCACCACCAGATTTTTGCGGTGAACATGTCACATTTGAAACCAAATTCTCCGGTTCAGTAAAGCCGACAATATGGATTGTCGATAGGGAGGCAGTTTGTAGTCTCCGATCAACTGGCTGCCGAGAAAGGCTTTGCGAGCTACCAGCAGAAAGGCGACATAGCTCGGCTATTGCTTCCGCTGGTAATGCTGGTAGAGGTCTCTCTGGTGGGATACTTGGAGGTCCCTTCGATTTTGGCTCAGATAATCTGTGACTTTGGAAATGGCCCTTGCTATTGTCAAAGAACAAGGGTTGGTGGGCCCGAACCTGAGCTTCTATCTTTGTCAGCGTGTCCGTACTCATCGCTGATTTAGGGCCTTTGAAGGAGCGGCCCGCTGAAGAGGCATTCGACGGCATTCGGAGGGGAGGCTTTCCTGGAAATGTATTGCTGTTGCGCGCAGCGGGTACAGCCGTGTTCGCTGATTTGGGGAGAGAGCCAAATTCTTGCGGAGACCGCTTTCCTAACTTCAAGACAGGAAGTGACAGTCCAACACATCTAGCTTGAACTGGAGACGGTTGTACTCCGTTCATATGAACCCTTTGGGTCGAACTTGAGGCGATTGTTATATCAGGTATCAACTCAAGGCTCTTCGAAAGCGGTGGAGCTGGAATGGAAGCAAGAGCGGTTTGCATGGTAATCTTCTCACAGGGGTCTTCCTGTTCCGAGTCAAATTTCTGACTTGACAACAAATCTTGGTTAGTTTGAGCTAATGGTGCTGAAACTTGGGCTACAGGCCAATCCTGTTTATGGTCCATATTTTGGAGGAAGTCCATACAATCTTTGGAAAATTGCATGTCTTTCTCAGGGTCGTGGAGTGAGAGCACGGGAGAGATTATTGTTCCAGACCGAAAATCATTCTCTTTTCCAGAATAATAACTGGGACGAGTACAAGAAATGTTAACGGTAGTAGACATTGCTTGCAAAGGTTTCTCGGATGGTGTTGCGCGCCGTCTTTGTCTCGGTGTCGCGCATATTCTTGCCATAGACGGGACGGGTACTCTTTTGCTGCCAGATCCACTCCTTACTTCTCGGATCTTTACCGGAGTCACTCGTCGATTCCGGGGACGGATATCACGGTTCTGGGACGGATATCCGCGAGGCGCAATGAATATTGTTGCTTTCACCGTCTTCCAACAGTTAGACGCTGCAGATTGGCGTAAACCAGATTCCTGCGTGATGAGACTACCGTCATTCGACAAATTCTGATTAACTGGTTCTTCAATATTTGGAAGAGTAACAGGGAATCTTCGCAGTTCGGCTCGCTGTTGCTCAAATGATTCTTCGCGTTTCGTGAGGATGCGACTCTCCGGTTCTTGGACCGAGTTGTGCTCATCTTCTTTCTTGGTCTTTGGTGGAGGAGTGGGCGGAGGAGGATCAGAGTGATACTTCTTCGCCCATCTTCTAGACTGCTGAAAATTTGGAAGCCGTGACACTGTGTGGTGAGCCATAATCGGCGGATTTTGATCGTATTTACGAATTGTAGGGCTTGGACATTCTTCATCGCACGCAGTCAGAGACTGGTGGCTCTCAATGGATATCTTTGGAAGCCTTGGTAACGCTTTGTTCGCCTGACTCCAATTAGGCTGCCCTGACATGATTGGCTGAAATGTAGGTGTATCGAAAGCAAAGCATAATATGAAATTAGCTTGGGATCGGAGTGTATATATGAAAAGACTAGGCCTAAGCAAAAGCTATGTCCAGTATGTGTTGAAGGCTAGGAGAGGAAGAATCCGCCAGCAAAAAGTACAATGTTCAAGAAGAGGGATGAGCAGGCCCATGTGAAGGGTTCGTTCAATATGGTCCGTGAAGGGGGCGCATTCCTGCTTTAATCCCCCTTGGAACGTGAGAGGAAACCGTTTCAACGGGGGTTGACAGAGAACCATCGCTAGGGTGGCTTCGCTGGAGCAATCGATATTCGGACATCCTTCTCCACCAGCAGTCACACTTGTGATACAAAAGATCTGTCAGATGGAGACACACTTAAGAGGGTGAGTCAAGCAAGGGCTTCCTTAGAAGCAACAATAGGAGGGGTAGTTTTGTGACAGGTCGCGCCGGCGCAGGTTTTGAAAGGGTGAGGTCACCGAGGCTGGAGATGGTCGATTATCGCAGGAAAATAAGGTTACTGACAGCTAGTAGTGGACTTTCAACTTGACAGCCACCAACTTCCTCGTAGTGTGGCGACTCCAGGGCAGTTAGGAAATCGCGCACAGCCATTCCAGCTACCCAGAGGGTGTGGTTACAGGAGGTAAGTATAGCCTCGTGTCAGGGTCTCATGGCATCGAAGGGACGTTTCCAAGTGTCCAAAAAGCAATGCGACAGGCTGGAATACTTGCGGGGAAGTGTTTTCTCGCTTAACGTGAAAATCAGATGAAGGGAAGCAACATCCATCTCTGGCTAATTAGGGAGAAGGGACATCCGAAGTTGAAGTTGGAGCCACACAAACAACGGTTCCTGTTGGGTTTAGTGACGACTGTTGGTGAGATGACAGTCCGTTGATCCCTTCATTAGCCTCGAAAGGGGCAGCGGGGGTCGACGGGGACGCAAGGGCTAAGCCGAACTAGTGGTTGACTGCAAGACGTCTTTGAGCGATGAGCCGAAAAGAACCAACTGCGTCCGCCATGGAGGAGGGCGTCACTGGGTCGAATAGTACGGAGCCCTCGTATGCCTCGTATGATAGAACGGTTGATCCAGCTGAGACACTTGAGTCATCTTGATTCGTGAAGCGAATCTTGACGTGAGGTTTAGGCTGGCGATCGTCTACCGATCTGGCAACTCGCTTCAGCAGGCTTGCATGGCCAAGCGATGGACCGAAAGTTGACACCCCGGCCTCCACAATTCCGACTCCACACGCCACGCCAGAGAAGGCCTGACGTATCCAGGATTCTTGGGGGGCTTTTGGATGATGGCAAGAAGGGGAGAGAAACTTCTGCCAGACCTGACTCGACTTGATATGATTGCAAGTTCTGATGAGGTGGTGGGTGTGGGTGGTGATGGTGGTGGTGTTGATCAAACGCAAAAATACACTTCTTGGCGTGGGCCGAGGGGGCCGAGCGGGTCATCGTTCCTGCCCAATTTGCATTGCCTATCCCCCTTATCTCGCACCTGCCAATGTCTTTCAAGAAGTCTCTCCACCTCCACTCCATCCTTTTCGAAGGAGGAACTGTACATACTGAGCACGCAATATAGTATCCCAGGAACACCCTGGCCACAGCCCTGCGGTTGTATGCACCCAGCAGGAAACTCACGGCGGGCCCTGCCATCCCCGAGAGTAGCTTAATTCTATTGCAATTGTGGGTGCTCACTACTTTCAGCCAACGAAGAGTCCTCCTCATCTACACGCTACAAGCGATTAGCCTAATAGGGAGTTAACATGACGTGGATGTGGCTCAAATTGGGGACCATTACATTGAGTCTTAGCTGATAGCGACTGATATGAGGATTCTGAGGAACAAACGAGCCCGACTCCGCCAGACGGATGCCTCGGAAGGCCTCCAAGTACTCGTACTGGCTACTCACCTACAAGTTACAACACATGTCAACAATTCGGCGTACTCGTAAGTAGACCCTCGCAATCTATCTCGAGTCATCAACATTAGCCCCTCCCAGAACCCCTGGTAGCATCCTTGTATGTGAGCCGCTGTCAATCGCAAATCTGTACCAGCATCCCGACCCCTTGTCGATTCATCCTTTCTATCCGAGATCCCGACGCATTGTACTCCGTAAAACAAACGAAATATCTGGGGCACTTCGGAGTCCCCTCTTCTATGCAGCCAATGTTTTGTGCCTGAGTCCCAACGAGTCCAGCAGCAATTTGACCCTACTGGCGTCGACCGCCCTCTCCGCGATCTAACATACGCTCCAGCTCTCGCAGCAAACGTAGACATCCATACGTGTTGACTCCTTCGTGGTTTCGGTGGACTCCAGGTGGGCATCAACAACGTCTGGCTGAAGAATGCTGAGGCCCATTTCATCTTTGCGCGTCCCACGGGTTCGCATTCACACGAACTTCAACTGCAAGTAAGCACGCAAGAGCAGGCATTCTGCACATGGCCGCAGATCTCCGTGCGTTTCAACCTAGCCGGATGTTGATCGTTGGGATCTGTTCCCGGATTCCTGCCCTTGATCCGAAATCCCGCGCCTTGCTGCTCTGCGCCATCCTGATTCAAACAACTACAAAAGGGAAGTCAAAGCAGCCCCTATTTGTCTGCAATGGTTTCTCTTTTACTCCTGACTCACGTAGACTGCATTGGTGGGCCAATAATTGGAGCACACCCGTATCTGAGTACCGTCTGCGGTCATCATGTAGTGGCTAGGCCCTGTTCAGTAGTCCTACTATGCTAGGGAGGCCCAGATCAAGGTAGATATCCATTGCGTCTCCAGGACGTGCAGTCCCGATCAGTATTTCAGGGCTTAACACCTCTATTATCGCGAGGACCATTGCCCATAGGAGACAATTGATGGGGGTGCGAAGAATCCACGTCTCTTTTTGCAAGCCCAAGGATATCTCGGGTAACCTGTGTCGGCTTGACATCTCAAACTGATGTAGGTCCTAGGTAATTTGGCCTGCATGGTGGTCGCGGGTAGGTAACCTTTGCCATCATCCAGCCTGTGCATACCTTTTTTAAGTCGCCTCTGCGGATGAACCTGCCTTTCTGTCGGCGGTGGTGCTTCAATCTCGCCGAAATGACACATGGCGCCCAAAATGGGAGTTTCCTTTCGGATGAGAAACAATCAAAAAAAAATACGCCATTCAAATACGAGGTACTCCAGAAATCATTGCGAATTTATTCACTATCGAGCATCATATCGCATGTGGCAGAAATAGTGTGATTTCTACCTATGCCCAATAAGATTGGTACAGGCCAGCTCACCATTTTGTTTTGCCAACTCCTTGGAAGTTGATGCTCCTTTTTTATATTTACACTATTATCTAGGCACTGCGCCAGGCGGTGCCTTTCCACACGGACTAGCACTTTTCCACTGTGAGAGCTTATTTCGGCAACTTGTCAGTAACCCATCAATTCTCTGACCATTCTCCTAAATGTGACCAGGGGCTGGTACCAGCTGTGAAACGTTTTTACATGGGTGCTAGACGGGGATCGAGGGTATAAGATCGGGAACAACAGTTGCTAGTATTCATATCCATGTTTGAGAAACCTGGCAGCTCTTGATCACCACTGCCAGTACGGAGCAAATAGTCGGCGGCGACGTTTCCACCCCCCAACAATCCCCCAGATCGAATTTGAGGAATCGCATCACCAGTGAATCTATATTCATACCTATTGTACTCTGTGGAGGATACAGGACCATGAGCTGAGCTCTCTTTATCATCCGCGTCTGGAACCTAAGCCAAGCAGGGGACCATGGAACTTGGTAACTGCTCGGAGAAAATTGCGCTCAGACATATCTGAAGAAATGTACTGTGCCCAACGGCAAGAAGGAGCAATGGTGTGTCCTACCATCTGTTTCCGCATTGTCAGCTTACGATAATATCGCTTCACGCTGGGATATACTGACCCAAAGGACTCCTCGAAGTACTCCAACCCTTGTTTGCCGTTCTTCAGAGCGTGGTGTACTGCAGCACGGGCTTCATCCGCCATAGCTCCAGGACCGCAGGTAAGAACAGCGATTCTACCGCCTCTCGACCCGGCGGCGTTGACCTGATCGACTACACCGAGAACGGCCGTCCGGATATCCGGCCTCTGGTTCGAAATCTCAATATCACGGGATTGGACAGGTTTGTCACATAGCTTATCTGTAAGGGCCACCGGATCGCTCTTCTTCTCCCGTGTAGCATAAAAGCGGAACTTTATGTCCTCTCGGTTCATAAATGGCCTCAGCTCGCGAGCCGCAATATTGCGGATCATAGCAGATTGCTTTGTCGCCCAGATAATGGTAATGTCTCGAGTTCGTGTTTCCCGTCTCAGTGCGGTACGAGACGAGGGCTTGGACGAGTAGCCCAGGTGCTCTTGAAGATGGGGTATCGCCCCTGCAATTCCTGTGCCTCCGACCACAAATATGACATTCTCGAACGAGGAGAGTGGGCCTGTTTCACTGTAGGGGCCTTCAATTAATATGCGCGCATTTTGTATACCCGATGGCCCAGCTCGGTTGCATTCGTCCCGAAGTCGCTTAGTCCAGCTGTTGAAGGGTCGGATCAAGAAAACTAGTTTGTTGTGTCCTGTGGGAATGAGAAGACCCTTCGATTGAGCTTCCTTGGAAGAAATTGAAGACGGTGACGGCGATGACGGCGATGACGGCGATGACGGCGATGACGGCGATGAAAGGCCTTCAGAGGACGAGCTAGAAGCCATGTAGGTTTCCGTTTCTTTCACCAAAGCTGCAGCTTGGCTGCGAGAGTCAGGGGTGACTTGGGCTTTGGAATCCATGTCATTGTCGCTGTCACCGAGAGGATACCATGCCGCCAGTGTGAAAGGGTGATTCTCCCAGAACCTCAGCTTGTTAAACTGATAGAGATAATAATGCTGGCCTGGCCTGGGTTGGAGAAGCCTAGACCCTGGAAAGGCTTCAATTCTGATAAGATCTGCTGCTTTATCATATGTTGCTGTTGCTCTGCTGGGTTTGGGAGCATCTGAGGTCTGGATGTGAAGATTGCAGTATGCTAGTCGTACAAATCGAGCAAGTCTGTCGACGAGCCATATCGCGACACAGGGCCATAGGTAACCATCATATTCTCTGTTCGTAAAAATTGCTGTGTGACTTTGTTTGGTGAGCTCAGCTCCACAGCCATCAACAGCAGAGCAGTTCAGCACTTACTAGAATAATCCAACAATAGTGAGAACCGAAAGGACAATATGTATTATGAGAAAGATCTCATAGTGTCTCATGCGCAGCCAGATTGAAGAAAAGCCCAGAAGCAAGCTCATGGTAACCGTGGCCTATGAAAATTTAGTTGAATGCACCAACAGGAGCGAAATTGTATGTACCATTCCTCCCATATACCAATACTCTTGCTGCCAGGAGAGGGCAAAATAACCACCTGGAAACTTTTAGTACACACTTACTGGTTAATACATGGTATAGCGACTTCGACTTACTGTTTATCTGAATAGCGCTCCATCCAATTGAATGTATAACTGCCTGAATGGTGGCAATTCGAGCAATATGTCTGTGAAAGATATTGAAGGAGGAGAAGCTCCAGCCGGTTAACCAAAGGAAGACGTTGTTCCTCCCCGCAAACATCCACAAGAGAGGTAAATTGGCGTAAGAGATAATGCCTGTCCTGTCCGAGATGTAACGCCAATGCTGAATGGCTCTGGTGTAGCTTTGAGGCTTTGTCAATGTAGTCCTGAGTTTGCATGTGGCCCTGAAAGTCGACTTACTATAAGTTTGGTTCGAATATCTCGTATGAGACACAGCATAGTATGAGGTTCATGAGCCAAAACAGGGTGATGATGACCGTCTCCATCCGGGTTGGGATAGTACACCACCAATATAGGCGTTGATGATGGGAGCCAAATGCAGCCGGGATGATGATATTTGCACGGAGCCAGTGATGGGCAGACTTCAATGGCGACAGAAGGTGAGGGGAACTAGTGCCAGACTTTGGATTTGCTCCCTCCCCTTCAACATCAGTGGCTAGTTGTCTTCGGCGAGAGTGAAAGAAGTGAGAAATCAACCGATTCACCATCCCTATTACAAGGAGGCCTCCCCAGAATCCGTAAACTGCCCACCTATAACCCTAGTTAGCCCCCATTCCATTGAGCGGTATATAGATGGGCTACTCACCCATATCTCTTATGAAGGACGTATTGCATATCGAAGGCGGTCTACAAATCTTTAGTATACCCATCCCGCCACTCGTCCATCAGTTGAAAACGCACCGTGGTCCTTGCTCCAGTGTGGTAAAGGCTTTCCGATAGCATGACCGAGGTATTCCACAGCTTTGTTGGATCAATATCCTCATATGATACCACAGGGAGGGCGGCAAGGTATTCTTCTGTGAGGAGAGGGAGCACTTCAGAGTAGGGGACAAGTTCAACCATCCCATATTCAGTGCAGTATCCTCCCCAGAGCTTGGTTCCTGCATCGATCTCTTTTTCGGTGCAGAAGACCTTTGCACAAGCCCAGAAGGATGTGAGGAATAAACCAAGGGTGCACCTGCTTCCATAGTAATCTGTTGGGTCAAGATCCTCAAATGTTAGCTGACTCAAGGCTGTTTGGATGCCATTGATGCATTGTATATCTGGGTCTAACCCCCCTATTACTGGTGAGAGAAAAAGTGCGAAAGCTACCAAGAAGAGTGACAACTCCATCATGAAAGAGTGGCAGTCAGGGGTGATCAAGATGTCCAAAGAGGCACTGGGTACAAACGTGCTCCTATAATTATTTACATAACTTGTATTTAACACAAAAAGCAAGTGTCACCTCCTCAATACAATAACTCCTCGGCGTGGATCTGGTTAGTCTGCTGAATGCTCACTATCAGCTCACGGAGGATCCTTTCTCGTAACTTTTGGTATCACTCTACACTCGCTTGTGCGATAGCGGAGGATACACCTGAAATCCCTGCGGTTGCATAGATCACCAAGCCGTTCTGACGATTATCACAACATGCAAACGAGGAAACCCCCGCCACGACCCCCGCCTGAGGGACTCATTGACCATTCAGCGAGAACACTATTTTGACATATCGCAGTTGAAAAATTTCCCTTAGTCTCGTAACGTGGGAGCGGGAAAACTTTGAGTGCCAAGGGTTGCTCATAGAGCGTGGGATCTCTTTCTCAGCTACAATATACCATGTGATCGATGTAGGAGCTGAATGCTAGAAGAAATGGCGTTGTTACATAGAGTGGAAGCTAATAGCATTGGTACAAATGGCTGGCCAGCAACACATTCTCTACAAATTGACACCGTACCTACGCACATCAGTAACCCATACTATTCCAATCGCTCATCGGCGTGCTGACCTGCATGGGACTGATGACTCTAGATTACCTTCTCATCGGGGGCTTTCGTGGTTAGGGTTCCATGACAAGTCATCGCTTCCTTCACAAGGGAAAGGTCGTGGTGGCATGCATGTTCCTAAACAGGCCACAAAAAGATCGGAGCAAAGTTATGATTATAGTTCCATTGGCTACCGAGACCGATTGATAGCTATCCACCGTCAAGGTTCCCCACTACTAAGATGTGTACTAAGAGGAGTGTCTGCCTTGAAGGTGAGAGCTGGGAATTACTTCACGTCTCTGTTCAATGATATTCTCGTTATTTGCACATCCCGCCCAAGGCCACAGCAGCACCCATAATTTTCAGTTACCCCTTTGAGTCCTTTCTCAAGCCTTTATTTAGTCTCTAGAGGCGCCTAAGCGACTACCTAAGGTTGAAATGTATATGAGGATACATCGGGAGTAAACGTCGTCGGATGCTTTCAGCAACGCTTACGGTACGTCACGTCAGTACCGTTAGCTGTTTTCGAATATGCTATATGAGTATGGAGACCTCGGGAGTTTTGGTGGAGCGATCCATTACCGACCTGGTCAACAAGACCGGAGAGATCCATTTTGCTCGGCATCCGAAGTACTCGTGCAGCCTTGGCAAACACGAGGTGGCACTTCGGCTCCCTCCTTGGCAAGTAGGTGGTCAAACCTGAGCAAGGCAAGCATCAACCGTGCCACATGCTTTGCATAACCTTCTCTTCGTTAGCAACAGAGTCGCTTGTTGTTTGCTATCACATAGAGGTCTTTGCCAAGAGAGTTCCGTCTCAGGCTCAGCTTTCTATTACTTAATTAATACCAAGCCGAAGTCGGGGCTTGGTAAAAAAATTCGATTAGTACCATCTAACACACTTTACACTTCTTTCGTACCAGTGAGATGATGATGGCTGCAGCAACAAGTGTTTTTCTTAGGACAATTGTGTGATCAATGCTTGTTACGCCATTTTCTTCTTGTTCACTTGACGAGTGCAGTTTTCAAGAAAGCCCCAGTTTGCCAAGGACAGCAACAGGAACGCAGTATTCTGCGAGGTGAAGAAGCTATCACCACATCGCTATTCTGCAGTTTGCTCTTGGCCTTCTTCCTTTGGCGTCACATTTTGCATGGGCTTCTCTCCTCCGATCACCAGTTCGATTCAACTCGGCTGTCCTCGTTGCGATGGCGTTTCTTTGGTTCACAGCGATCTCGGCGGGCGAGAAATCGATCTTGACTTCGGCACGGAATACAGGCCTGAAAAACAGGCGAAGGACAGAAGCGGTCAAGAGGAAATGAGAAAGATTGTCCATACTATTGTGTTGGAGGATGGGGCAGGGTTCTTCAGGATTTGAGCAATGCTCGACGTGGTGATGTGATCCTCTCTATATTCTGGATGTTAAATAGCTCTTGGAATCTTCGTCTGCGAATCAGTTTCATCTCCAATTCAAGGCCTTAGACTGAGAAATACAGATTCACGATGGTCATGTTGCGCAAGGCATTTGCTCTTTCCGCTGTAGTCGCTGCTGCCTCAGCTCAGGGCGACGGGACACTCCCTGATCTGCTGACCTTGATCAACCAAACCCATGGGTTCTCTTACCTCAACACGTACATCAACACCTATCCAGGGGTCAAGGACACCGTCAAGGGATTAACAAACATCACTGTTTTGGCACCTAGCGATAACGCAATCTACGAATTTTTTGAGGATCCGCGCTACCCGGCTCTTGAGGCTGGTGGGGAAGAATATTTTAAGACCTTGATCTCATACCATATCCTTGAAGGAGTTCATGAAAACATCACCGACTGGCTCCAATACCATACCTATCTGACCTCGCCTGAATACACCAACGTCACGGGTGGCCAAGTCGTCTTCGGTTACTATGATCACCATGGATTCCAGCTAGGGTTTTACTCTGGCTCGGACATCTATGCGAATGCCCCACCCCTGCCTATTCCATTCGATGGAGGGATTGTCTACCCAATCAACAACATCTTGAATATTCCTGGCAGTCTTACAAAGGAAGTTTCTGGGGATTTGAATGGGACATCTTTCATTGAAGCCCTCAATCGAACTGGGTTGAGGGAGGAAGTTGAGCTTCTTAAGGACACCACATACTTTGTGCCAAAGAACGCCGCTTTCGAATTAGTTGCAGGGAGTCTTTCAAGTCTCACCACCGAGGAATTAACCCAAGTACTAAAATACCATATCGTCCCCGGTACACTTGGCTACTACAGTACGCTGGAGAACGGCACAACCTTAACCACATTGCAGGGCCAGGACTTGAAGGTGTTTGTCAACGAAGCAGAAGAAATGTTCATCAATGGGGCCGGCGTTTCCTCGGTTGATGTAACAGTAGCAAACGGTGTTGTTGTCATCATTGACAACGTGCTCAATCCAAAAGCTGGGGTACAGCCACCTGCGAGCGATGCCGAGGATGGTGTGCCTGCGTTTCCCACTGGTGGTTCAGGTACTAGCCAAAATGGTGCATCAACAACCACAGCAGCAGCAGCAACCTTCACTGGGGCTGCAGCGTCACTAAAGGCTGGACCTGCAAGCCTTGTCGCCTTGATCGTCGCAGCAGCTATCGCTATTGTTTTCTGAGTGATCGAAGAGCAGGTGAATATCGTCATGAGGTGATTAAGAATCACTTTGGCCAACCATCAAGTAAACGCAAGGAAGTAATACGAGAACATGTTTATAGGAAATAATCACCGTATGGAAAGGCAGCGACATATTAGAGTAGTCCAAGTGGCCGTCTCATAATATATATATCTGTTGGCAATGTGGACAGAATGTTTTCAGCCCCCTTAATTCTTCAATGATTAGTGCAGTGAACACAATACGTATGCATCTGGTACGGCTGCCTTCAAATGAATGAGCCTCAGGACGCCACCATTCTTTTTGGAAGTCATACAGGGGTCTGGAATCATGGTCGCAAACACATCAACTGAGATCAAGCTTAGCCGGATGTGGACAACGAAGATTGAATACTGACAAAGCATTAACCGTTGGTTATATTATTCCTGCTTCAGTTTCTGTTCCAATGGGTTCATTTCTATCAATAGCGTAAGGCAATAAACTGGTCAAAATACATATTGTAACTCGATGCATGCTCTCTATCCTTCCGCGGAACCTGAGTAGAGCCCAAGCCCAATAGTTTGGCAGCCAAGGGCTTTTCACACTGGTGAGGTTGCTCAAATTACTGCTAAAACGCCCACGGCTACAGCACCTAGAAAGGCGGGTGAGGCGATAGCACCAAATGCTGCAGCGTTTTCCGTTTGCTGTGCCGGCCCGCTGGAAGTGCTAATGCTTGCGCTGGTCACCGTGGCGCCAGTGTTAGTGGAGCTAGTTGCATCCTCAGCGCTTTCTGAAAGGGTTGAAGATGTGACGACGGAGCTGAGTGTCGTGGAGGTTGTTTCTTCGGTGCTACCGGAACTAGTTATTGTTGCAGTGGGCGATGCAGTAA